>ULQU01051080.1_pt1 | contig 14004 bp, 7 predicted proteins | sample 1954841 | NCBI WGS metagenome assembly ULQU01 (sample SAMEA4835664, study PRJEB28245) | human gut metagenome | biome: gut microbiome; material: fecal sample | place: Denmark | collected 2008
TAAGCAAAAGCCGGTCTGAAATCTGTTCCGCCGCCTCCTATAACTGTAAAACGATTTAAAAGCTGTTCGAGTTCGCGGCTGTTTTTTACCTCCTCATCCATGCGCACCTGATTGTCACACTGAATGATGCGTATTCTGCTTTTTGCAAAAAAACTGTTCTGTTCGGTCAGAATCGTATAAGTCTCTTTCAAAAAATTGTGGATGAGCTCGCCGCTGGTCGAATAACTCGTATCGACCACAATGACAAACTCCTGGATTTTTTTGACCTCCCGGCTCTCCACCGGCTCAATGAGCGGCATATTTCCGTAAAGCCGCAATCCATAAGTATAATAATTCAGGTCAAACTCATCGGGATCCGCATGCAGTTCCTCCCGCAGAACGGAAAATTTACGCAGAAAATCTGCATAACTTTGTCTGCTCTTCTCTGCCTTCATCTGTACAGCAAGAATTTCTTCTCCATCCTCTGTCTCATCCCCTCTGGATTCCTTTTCCATGCGCGTCTGCCTTGCAATTTTATCCCATTGTTTTCTGGCGTCCTCATTTGCGGCATTTTTCTGTTCCTCCTTCGGCCAGTAACGATGGTCGTCCGTGTAAAATTCCTTTTGCAGTGCGATCAGTTCTGCCGGCTTTCTGCCACTTAGATAACGATAAATAACCGCCGCGGAGATCCCGCTCTTTAGCTGTTTTAGCTCTTCATAAACCGTTTGTCTCTGCCAGCTTAAGATCCGCCTCGTACTCGGTTTGTCCATCTGGTCGATCGTGTATTCCACCGCAATATCGCAGGCAAGATTCCATTTTTCCCGGTCTCTCTTTCCACCGATCCAGAGATGGAAAAAGATACAGTGTAGCACGCTGTGCAGGTATGCCCGGTCGAGATATTTCGGGTTGCTCTGAAACACCCTTAACACCTGCTCCGTGGAAAAATAAAGATATGTGCCGTCAGTCGCAAAGCTTCTGATATTCTCATCCGCCCGGTAAACAAGCGTGCCGAGTGCAATATCTAAAAAGCGCAGATCCATATATAGTTCACTTCGCACAAACTCCAGAACTTTCTTCGACATCTCTGCCTCCCACTCGCTCTGTGTCTGCTTATGTTTACTCCTAAACTGCTCCATGTCAGCTCCTTTATTATTAAAATTCCTCAAATGAATAGCGGCTCTTCACATCCGCCGTTTTCTCTGGTTCTGCAAATAACTGCCGCTTCCACGCGATGAGGCTTGCCACGCCTTCCATCCATTCCTCGTGTGAAGCGATTGCAACGGCATCCTCTATCTGTTCTTTCCTGCCGTATCCTTTCTCAAAGAAGAAATGTAACGGTTTTAACTCTCTTTTCTTTAAAAGAATGGTTAAAACCTTTCCGGACTGTTCCCTCACATATTCCTCATAATCTGCCCTTGCCTCCGGCGACAGCCCACATGCAGTATATAAGCGGTTCCAAGCCATCGGGATAAGCACCTCTGCGGACTCCTCCACACACGCCTGTGGGAAAATCTCATCATAGGCATTCAGCAAAATGACACCATCCTTAAAACACTGTCTTGCGCGGAAGCCCTCTCCGGTAAGATTCAGTTCAAAAATATGCGCCGGTCCGATCTCATCGTAGCTCTCATAATATTCCGGATACATAAGAACTGCCTCTCTCTCTCCGTCCTCCTGTTCAAACGATACTTCCACCTGCCATTTGATCTGCGCGAGAAGCTGTTTTAGTCCGGTCGGCTCCTCTACTCCGGCACACATCTGTAAACTTCGCAGATTCAGGCAATTCATAAACGCATCGCTTCCCACTTCCACAAGTTTTGGATAAACACTGATCCTTTCCATTTTCGTACAGTTATAAAATGCACAGCTTCCTATTTTCACAATGTCTGCCGGAAGTTGTACCTCTTTGATATATTTTTCCGATAATTCGCGCAGTTTTTCATCCTGCTCTATTGCTTCCAAAGAAACAATATTTTCTGCTGCATTTCCCTGTTCTGAGGCAATACAATTGTTTTTCACTTTGTCTTTCGACACAAACAGACCGCTCTCCCACACGCCGTAGCAATACCTTGAATACCAAATTTCATTTTCTGGAAGTTTTCTTCTCGAAAAGCAGTAGTCTCCCAGTTCCCGCACGCATCTTCCATCGATAAATCCCGGCACTGTCACGACCGGCTGTTCTCCGAATACCCGAAGCAGACGGATTTCTCCTTCTGAAATTTTTTCCCATAAAAAAAACAATTGTTCTGCCCTGTTCTCTTCCATCATTTTTCCCTGTCATTCATGTCCAATATCCTGTATATCCGTCTTAGATTACAGCATTCTCTCCGCGCTTCAGGTGCCCATAACTGCGCACTAAAAGAGGCACTTCCGTAATCAGCATGGCAATCCATCCTGCCAGACACGCAAACGGGAATGTCTCTACCTTCATTGCAAAACCAAACACAAAAACAAATGCTGCGAGCACACGCACGCCCATATTCACCATACTGCTGATCAAAGTAATCTTCAGATCTCCGATTCCCCGGAAATATCCCTGAATGCCATTCGTAACTGCCGGGAGCAGATACATAAATGAGATTAGTTTCAGATAAGTGACGCCCTCTTTTACAACATCTGTGTCACTGACGAACAAACGCACAATCGGCTCTGCAAAAAAGAAGCACACCAGAAAAATGATCATTCCATAAACCAGTTCGATCTTCATACCGCCCCAGAAGCCCTTTCGCACACGTTCCTTTTTTCCTGCTCCGCTGTTCTGCGCCATAAAAGACGTCATAGAGTGCGCAATATTCTGTTCCGGAAGGCACGCAAAATCATCAATGCGGTTCACGATCGTATACGCCGCCATCACGGAAACTCCCATTGTGTTGGCAATTGCCTGCACACCGATTTTTCCAAGCTGTACGGTTCCCTGCTGCATCGCACTCGTCCATCCATAGAGGATCGTCTGTTTCAGCAGCGATCCATCGAATACAAACCATGCTTTTCCAAGATTTAACTCCGGCACCTTTCTCTTAATGTAAATGATGCAAAGCATACAACACACCGCCTCGCTGACGACCGTTGCGACCGCACAGCCCATGCTGCCCCATCTGAGCACTGCCACGAAAAACAAATCCCCGATGATATTGAGCACCGAGCTTGCCACAAGAAAATAGAGCGGTGTCGTGCTGTCTCCCAGCGCCCGCAATGTGCATGCAAAAAAATTATAGATAAATGTAAAAATAAATCCCAAAAACACGATTCTCAGATAAGAAACTGCAAGCGGAAGCACTTCCTCCTGCACCCGAATCAGTAATAATAACGGTCTGGCAAAAAGAATGCAAAACAACGTGACCGCAATGGAGAACACAATTCCTGCGATCATCGTCGTGCTGATCTGCCGCTTTAAAACATCCATTTTCTTTGCGCCGTACTGGGTTCCCATCAAAATAGAAACCCCGATACACATACCGTTCACAAACAAAATTGCAAGTGTCATTAATGGATTGCTTGTGCCGACCGCCGCCAATGCCTCTTTTCCCACAAGCTGACCGACGATAATGCTGTCCACCGAGTTATACATCAACTGAAAAATGTTTCCAAATAAAAGTGGTATCGTAAATTTTACAAGTAATGGAGTAATTTTCCCCTGTGTCAGATCTTTTGTCATATTCTTACGCCTTTGCCAGAATCTTTTTTATATTACATAAAAACAGTGTGGAAGCCACTGCAACCGAAATAAAGTCCGAAACAGTCTCTGCTAAAAACACTGCAAACACTTTGTTCTCAATGAACATCGGCATCAGATAGATCAGTGGGAGCAACAAGATGATTTTTCTTAAACATGCAATGAATAAGGAAAGTTTTGCCTGTCCAAGCGACATAAACGTCTGCTGGATCGCCATCTGGATTCCAAAGATACCGGTCATGCCCATATAAATCCGGGCAGCCCACGTCGTCATCTCATACAATTCCGGGGAACTGCTGTTGAACAGCTGTACAAAAACCCCCGGGAAACACTCTACAAACAGCCAGAATGCCATCGTGTAAATGAGACTTACCACGATCAAAATGCGAATCGTCTTTTTCACACGGTAAACCTTTGCCGCGCCATAGTTATAGCTGATAAGCGGTTGTGCGCCCTGTCCAAGCCCCTGCACCGGCATGAACTGTAACTGCATAATACTTGCAAGGATCGTCATCGCTCCCACTGCCACATCTCCGCCATATTTCGACAGGGACGCATTAAATGCAATGTTTATAAGGCTCTCCGTAATATTCATGACAAATGGTGCCAGACCAAGTCCCATGACCGGAAGAATGATCTGCGGCTGTACTTTTAAGTATTCTTTTCGGATACGAAGTTTTGTCTGTTTTCCATTCAAAAAAGAAAACACCCACACGGCGGAAACTGCCTGTGAGAGAATCGTTGCAACGGCCGCGCCCTTTACGCCCATATGAAATGCAAAAATAAATAAAGGATCAAGAATGATATTGCAAATTGCTCCGATCAGAACTGTCTTCATACTGATCTTTGCAAATCCCTGTGTTGTGATAAACATATTCAATCCCAGCGTCATCATGACAAAAATACTCCCCGCCACATAGATCCGCATATATCCCAATGCAAATGGCAAGGTTTTCTCACTCGCGCCAAACATCCACAGAATCGGCTCCGCGACTGCTTCCAGAAAGATGGTCAGCACAACCGAGATTACGATCAGGCTTGTCACACTGTTTCCAAGAATACGCTCCGCTGTCTCATTGTCCCCTTTTCCCATATAAATTGCGGCTCTCGGTGCGCCACCGGAACCGATGAGCATTGCAAATGCCGTAACCATCATAAGTACCGGAAAACATAACCCGAGTCCGGTCAGTGCAATATCCCCCACCTCGCGGATATGTCCGATATAAATACGGTCAACCAAATTATATAGAAGGTTTACAAGCTGTGCGATAATTGTAGGCACCGCCAGTTTTATCATTAAACCGGAAATGCTGCCACTCCCAAGATTCTGTTTTTCTGTCTCTTTTTCCATAAAAATCTCCTCTTGTACTGTCAAATAAAACTTCCGCCTTATCTCTTTTGTGCAAAATCTGCCATCAGACACACGCAGAATAAGGCTGACACACTTTTCACAGTGCAACAGCCTTATTCTAGCACACTCTATGTTCGAATACAAATGGCAGACTTCAATCAGCCAAGTATTTTTTTCAGATCTTCCTCCGGAGTGCTGATCGGAGAAATCTGATAATTTTCTACCAGATAATTCAAAATATTCGGTGAAAGAAACGCCGGCAGAGTTGGTCCAAGATAAATATTTTTAATACCAAGGTGTAACAACGTCAGTAAAATGCAGACTGCTTTCTGCTCATACCAGGACAATACCATGGAAAGTGGAAGTTCGTTCACGTTGCAGTCAAACGCTTCTGCGAGCGCAATTGCAACCTTGATTGCACTATAAGCATCGTTACACTGTCCCATATCCATAATTCTTGGAAGTCCGCCGATGGTTCCAAGATCAAGGTCATTAAAACGGTATTTTCCACAGGCAAGCGTGAGAATGACAGAATCCTTTGGTGTCTGTTTTACAAATTCCGTATAGTAGTTTCTTCCAACTCTTGCTCCATCACAGCCACCCACTAAGAAAAAGTGGCTGATTGCTCCGGATTTCACAGCATCGATTACCTGATCTGCAACTCCTAACACGGTTCCATGTCCAAAACCGGTCATGACCGTCTTACCGCCATTGATCCCTGTCATCTCACGGTCAGCTTCATAGCCGCCAAGTTCTAATGCTTTCTCAATGACCGGGGTAAAGTCTTTTTCTTCCCCTATGTGAACCATCTCAGGATAAGAAACCACCTCTGTCGTAAATACACGGTCTGCATAGCTTGGTTTTACCGGCATCAGACAGTTTGTTGTATAAAGGATTGGTGCCGGAAGATGATCAAATTCCTTCTGCTGGTTCTGCCATGCAGTTCCAAAATTTCCTTTTAAATGCGGATATTTCTTCAATTCCGGATAAGCATGTGCCGGGAGCATCTCTCCGTGGGTGTAAATATTGATTCCTTTATCCTTTGTCTGCTCTAATAACAGTTTCAGGTCATAAAGATCATGTCCAGTGATCACAATAAATGGGCCTTTTTCTACGGACAATGGAACTGTGGTTGGTGTCGGTGTCCCAAATGTCTCCGTGTTTGCCTTATCTAAAAGTTCCATACAGATCAGATTTTTCTCTCCCACTTCGAGTACGACCGGAAGCAGAAGATCCATATCCATGTCATAACCGATCACGGATAATGCGCGGTAAAAGAAGCTGTTCACTTCGTCCGAAGTGTAGCCCAACACCATCGCATGGTAAGCGTAAGCTGCCATACCACGGATTCCAAATAAAATCAGTGATTTTAAAGAGCGGATATCCTCATTGTCATTCCACAGATTGTTCATGTCATAATCGTCTGTGTTGCCACATGGATTCTGACAGGCACTGCAATCCGGTACAATTTTATTTTTCTCTGCTTTGACTTTTGCGATCATCTCTTTTAAAGTCTCATCATTGAAATTCACATTCGTGATCGTTGTAAATAAACCTTCGATGATAATACGGTCGGTATTTTCTGTTTTGGGATTATTTCCACAGGATTTTGCAAGACCGATCAATGCTCCGGTCAGTTCATCCTGTAATTTTGCTGTATTTGCAGATTTGCCACACACACCTGCATTTCCTGTACATCCACTGCATCCCGCAGTCTGTTCACACTGAAAACAAAACATTTTCTGTTCCATATTGTGTAATCTCCTTTTTATGAAATGTTGTAATGTAAAACGCTGATATACAGGGGGCTACCCCTGCACACCAGCGCTTGTTACGAGGTATGTACAGATTGTAATAAAAACATCGTTATTTTTCTGTTGTATTTACAACGCAATATTCATTTTATGCATTATTTGATTGGTAATATTTTCTTTCTGTCCTCTGTCTCATGCACATAACCGATCAGCTTATCAGATACTCCAACCACACGTTCTGTAGCTGCATTGCACTTGCTGACTGTGCTGTCTAACTCATTCATATGCTCGATCGTGATCTGTGCACTCTCCGCATTCTGAGCTGCAAATTCTTTCAGGGAAACCGTCTCCGTCTCAATGTTATCACTGTGATTCTTTAATTCTTCCACCTCAGAGCTGATGCCTTCGATCGCACTTCCGACCTGACCGATCTCACCGTTCAATATTGTAAAGATCTCCTTTGTCTGATCGATCTTCTCATTCTGGAGGCTTACTGCCTCGGATACCTTCTCAGTGATCTCCACGCTCACATTTGCCTTATCCATAAGGTCTGCTACAAGCTGGTTAATACGCTCCGTAGATTCTCTGGACTGATCTGCCAAAGTACGGATCTGCTCTGCAACAACGGCAAACCCTCTTCCGTGTTCCCCCGCTCTGGCTGCCTCAATACTTGCATTTAATGCAAGCAGGTTGGTCTGATTGGAAATATCTGCAATAATATCGGTAACTGTCTGGATCTGCTGGGCAGAATCATTGGTAAGCTTAGACTGCTCTCTTACATTCTCAATCGCTTCCCCATTCTTCTTACTGATGTCGATCAGTTCTCCCATAATATTTTCAGCAGACTCATTACATTCCTGCATCTTATCTGCACTTGCATTCAAGGCATCGACATTCTCGGAAATCATAGCGATCAGATCGCCGATCGCATCGATCTTCTCTTTCATATCTGCCGTCTGTGCTGCCTGCGTCACAGTGTTATCTGCGATCGTATGCGTTGAATCCTGTGTGATCTTCAAGGAATCTTCCATATCATGAAAGATATTATTAAAATCATCGGATACAGATTTTAATTCTTCTGTTGCTGTTTTGATACCGGAAATCACAGTTGCAAATGAACTGATGGAATCATGTACGGAACGCATCATCAATCCGATGTCGTCCTCACGCTCCATCAGCTTTTTCGCTTTTTCTCCGATCTTCGTCTGCTCCTGTTCATCTTCTGTTTTTCCCTGGGCTATTGTAAGAAACTGGTTCAGCAGTGATTTCACAACCCAGAATACGATCCCAAAAATCACAACACTGACCGCACTTACCAGCACAACTGCAATCAACGTGCTGATGATTCCATTCTTTAACATTTCCAATACAAGCACCTGCCATAAAACAATGACAAGCAACAATGCAAATATCGGTTTTAAGGCTTTCCCCCAGGCCACTTTACTGTTATCCTGCTCCATAATTATCCGAAACCTCCGTGTTCATCAAAGTTATACATATTTTACCATATTTTTCATGCTTATGGTATCCGAATTTACTGATTTTTCATATTTTCTTTGACTATTTCCAAGAAATACTATACAATGCAATCGTTTGAAATACGATGGAAAAGGAGAATCCCAAATGAAAAAAATAGCTTTTTTTGATATAGACGGAACTTTAACTTCCGAAATCGACGGTTCCATACCACAGAGTGCCATCACTGCGATACGAAAAGCCAGAGCAAACGGAAACCTGATGTTTTTAAATACCGGAAGATGTATCCAGAACGTGGAGCCACGCTTTCAGGAAGTCGGCTTTGACGGATTTGTCTGCGGATGCGGCACTGATATTTACTGCGGCGGAAAGAATCTTTTACATGTCACACAGTCCCATGAAATTACAATGGAACTGTTAAAAGCAGCAAGAGACACCAATGTGGACATTGTTTTCGAATCATCCACTGCGGTTGCTTATGATCCGGTCCGTCCGGTCATTCATCCGGATGCCGTGGCACAATATGACGCTTTCGTGAAACGCGGTTATACAATGCCAACGGATCTGGAGTCACCGGATTTTACCTGTGATAAATTTGTTATCTGGTTTCAGGACAAAGAGCAGCTGCAGGCTTTCCGAAAGATCAGCGACGTACATTTCAACTGCATTGACCGGGGCGGCACATTCCGGGAATTTGTCCCTCACGGCTACAGCAAAGCAACCGGAATCCAGTTTGTCCTTGATCATTACAATCTGTCAAAAGAGGATGCCTATGCATTCGGAGACAGCAACAATGATCTTCCGATGCTCTCCTATCTCCCGAACAGTGTTGCGATGGGAAATGCATACCCGGCTTCTCTTTTTGACCGGGTGTCCTTTGTCACAAAAAAAGCGAGCGAAGACGGTATCGCCTTCGCTCTGGAACATTTTTCCTTTCTTTAGGGCTGCATCCTGCAGCTCTTTTCTTATAAATACTTTTTCAGATCATCTGCCGTTGCACGCATCTTATCTACTGCCTGCTGTACCTGCTCTGCAAACTGGAGATTCTGTTCACTCATGCCATGTACCTGTTCTGCACTTGCGGTCACTTCCTCTGTTGCAGCAGACAACTGGGATATATTTTCCACGATCTTATTATTAGACTCAGAAAGTCCATCCACCTGCCGGTTTACTTCCTCGATATGATCGATCAGATCTGTCATATTACGGTTCAATATCTCAAATGTCTCAGATGCTGCAACGATCTTCTGATTCTGGCTCTCAACGGCCTCTACAGATTCTTCCACAGAAGAAACTACTTCATTGGCATTCTCATTCAGCTCATTGACGATTCTCGTGATCTGCTCCGTAGAATTCTTTGTCTGCTCTGCAAGCTGTCTGATCTGTTCTGCCACGACAGCAAATCCGCGGCCTGCCTCACCGGCTCTTGCACTTTCGATCGATGCATTCAGTGCAAGAAGATTCGTCTGGCTGGAAATATTTAAGATCATTCCTGCAATCTCTTCCACTTCTTTTGTTTTGTTCTGAAGCTTTGTCATTGCGGTCGTCACTTCGTGGTTTGTATTCGTGATCAGTTCTGACTGTGTCCTTAATTCTTCCATTACACGGATATTTTCCTGAATACTCTCGTTGGAATTCATTGCAATATCCACCATCTGCTTTGAACTCTCTCCGGTTACACCAATTGCATCCTGAATGGAATTGGTCATTGTACTCTGTTCTTCAATGCTGCCTGCGGTTGTATTGGCAGAAGCTGAAATCTCCTGCATGCTGTTTGTTACAGATTCTGTCACGCCAACCAGCTTTTCGATCAGTTCACCGCTCTTTACAGATTCTGTCTGGATAGATTGTGAAATGCCAAGCACCCCTTCCAGTACCCGTTTTTCCTTCTCATGTTCTTCTGCGATAGAGCCAAGTGCATCATCATTAAACATAATCGTGATATCACCGATTTTTGCGATGATAAAGAGAATTCCAAGCACACCCCAAATACCACAGATGGTATCCACATCTATCACATTAATTCCCTTGACAGACTGTACAACAGTCACAAGGATATATAAAATTCCAAGTCCAATTGAGGTTCTCCTTAATCCCTTTTTATCATAATAAGGAATCTGTAATGCAAGAGAAACAATCAGTATATAGGTAATAAAATGCGCATCTGTCTGCATACCAATCAGCAAATACTCAATTCCCATCTCCATGGTTACCGCCACTTTTAACTTGCTTGTTGCCTTATTCCTGCAATAAATAACCGCGTTCACCACGGTAAATGCAAGTAAAAGAACCGTATTTCCATAGACGGTCACCGTCTTGATGTTATGATTCATCTGTTTCATCCACAGATACAACAAAATCAGTGCCGCCATAAAGATCGTGGCTCCCATATATATTCTATTCATTCTCCGCAATCGTTCCGAAATGTCATTATAACGATATTTATTTTCTTCCATTGTTTTTCGTTAACTCCTCTCTTGTTATCATGTAAGCCTTTTCACAATATAGCATATTATACCTTATTTTTCCAAAAAATTCCATAGTATTTTCTGCATAATATGCATATTTTTCTCAGATACGCCACCTGCTTCAATAAACGATCTTATCGCGTCCGGTCTCTTTTCCCTGATATAACTTCTCATCTGCCCTGCGGATCGCCATTTCCATACCATCGTTCTTATCGTACTCTTCCAGTCCAAACGTCATGGTAATGCGGATCTCCTCATTTTCATACGACACCGTCAGCCTGTGGATCTCGTCATAAATCTCCTGCAACACATCATATGCCGCATCGCCGTTTCTGCCATAAAATACAAACAGGAACTCCTCGCCTCCCCAGCGGCACACCCTTCCATATGTTTTCATTTTGTCCATGAAAAGTTCAGCCACTGCCTTTAACACTTCATCACCTGCATCATGCCCATAGGTATCATTGATCCTTTTAAAGAAATCAATATCTGCAATGGCGATCGATACAAAGCCTGCATTTCCTATTTCATAATCATACTCCACTGCACGGATATATTCCCACATGCTCCGGCGGTTCCAAAGACCGGTAAGTGCGTCAACAGAAGCGATCTTTTGCAATTTTGTATTATACCGTACAAGCTTCTGTTCCATTTTCTGGGCATCCTTCGTAAATATGATCATAATAGCGGTGATCTGCGCAAAAATAAAAATGGTATTTAAAATCTGTATCAGAACACTTATGCCGGGATCCAGCGGGCTGTATGGTTCAAAATTCCGGGCGTAGGCATACAAAGCCAGACGGAGTGCACATGCTCCGACAGCATTCAGCACTTTTCTCCGCTCTCCTGCAGTACTCACCGTAAAGTTCAGCGCAAGAAATGCAAACAGATAATGCTGTACTCCGCAATCCCAGCCAAACATCACAATAAACAGGATGATCCACACGATCATAAGTATCTGTGAGATCCACGCTGACTCTCTCGTATGATTCCAGTACGTTGTGTAAAAAGATAACACATAGCATACTCCGCACACCAGACAGCCACCCACATTCATCCAGTCGCCCATGCTACAGAAAACTGCCATAAGGCAGAGAAAATATCCAATGAAGATCAGCGCACTGATACGCAGCGTCACCGCTGTTTTCTTTGTTTCATTCTCATTCTTTACATCTTCAAAAATCAAATCAAGGATCTTGTTCATTTTCCCTTTCTCCGTTGCTATTTTAGGACTGTCTCATTTATGTCATCCTTTCTCCTACAAAAATAGTACTTTTTTACAGATATAAAGTCAACTTATTTCTGACAATTTTTGACTGAGAATCCGAATTTTTATTTTGACTACTATGAATATTTCTTTTTACTTTTCATTTAAAGTACGCATGGAATTTAAGATTGCGATGACAGAAACTCCTACATCCGCAAATACGGCCTCCCACATATTCGCCATACCAAGTGCGCCGAGGATCAGAACAAGTGCTTTTATTGCAAGTGCAAATACAATGTTCTGTTTTACAATGCGGAGTGTCTTTCTTGCAATCCTAACAACCGATGCGATCTTGGTCACATCATCATCCATCAGGACAATATCTGCTGCTTCGATTGCCGCATCGGAGCCCATACTTCCCATTGCAATTCCAATGTCCGCTCTGGTGAGTACCGGAGCATCATTGATTCCATCTCCGACAAATGCAAGACGCTCTTTTTCTTTTTCAGCTTTTAAGAGTGCTTCCACCTGCTCTACTTTACCACCCGGTAACAGTTCTGCATGTACCTCATCGATACCAAGTGTCTGTGCCACTGTCTCTGCGGCCTCTCTGCGGTCTCCGGTCAGCATAACCGTATGTCTGACGCCTACCTGTTTCATGTCGTGGATTGCCTCTTTTGCTCCGTCTTTAATGGTGTCGGAGATGACAACCGCTCCTTCAAACACACCATTGCATGCCACATAAACAACGGTTCCCATGCTCTTGCAAGATGTATAGAAAATACTCTCTGACTTCATAAGTTTTTCGTTTCCGAGTAATACGGTCTTTCCGTCGATTACAGCTTTGATTCCGTGTCCTGCGATCTCCTCTGTGTTTGTCACACGGTTTAAATCCAGCTCTTTTCCGTAAGCTTCGCGGATGGAATTTGCAATCGGATGATTGGAATAACCCTCTCCCAATGCAGCAAGTTCGATCAGTTCCTCTTTGGAACCGTTTTCAGTGATGACATCTGTCACTTTAAACTCGCCCTTTGTCAGTGTTCCGGTCTTATCAAAAACGATCGTGGTCATCTCTGCCACTGCCTCTAAATAGTTGCTTCCTTTTACAAGGACACCGATCTTAGACGCTGCACCGATTCCTCCGAAGAATCCTAAAGGAACGGAGATCACCAACGCACACGGGCAGGAAATAACAAGGAAAATACATGCTCTCTGAATCCATTCTGCCCATCCGCCGCCAAGGATCAGTGGCGGCAAAATTGCGAGGATCACTGCACCGATCGTGACAACCGGAGTATAGTATTTTGCAAAACGTGTGATGAAATTCTCAACTTTTGCTTTTTTGCTGCTTGCATTCTCTACAAGTTCCAGAATTTTCGCAACTGTGGAATCGTCAAACTCTTTTGTTGTTTTTACTTTTAATGTTCCGCTTCCGTTCACGCAGCCACTGATGATCTCATCCCCGGCTTTTGCGCTTCTTGGCACCGACTCACCGGTCAGCGCTGCGGTATCGATCAGGGATTCACCCTCCACAACAATACCGTCCAAAGGAATACGCTCCCCCGGTTTCACTACGATAATGCTTCCAACTTCCACATCATCCGGATCAACCTGTTTTAAAACTCCGTCTTCCTCGATATTGGCATATTCCGGACAAATGTCCATCATATCAGAAATGGACTGGCGGGATTTTCCAACCGCATAGCCCTGGAACAGTTCGCCTACCTGATAAAACAGCATAACAGCGACAGCCTCGGAATATTCACCTACGCCAAACGCTCCGAATGTGGCGATCATCATAAGGAAATTCTCATCAAACACCTGTCCGTGGCTGATGTTTCGTGCCGCCTTGTATACAATATCATAACCAATGACCAGATACGGAACCAGATAAATCACAAATAACACAATTTTGTTCCATCCGTCCATCCGTCCCGTGTGTTCACAGACCATCAGGACTGCAAACAGCAGAAATGTGACAATGATGCGGTAAAGCATCTTTTTCTGTTTCTTTGTCATATTATTTACCATGCCTTTCTGTAACCTGCAGACTTTATGCCGCAGGCACAAATTACTCTCCTTGGGATAGAAATGGC
>ULQU01005841.1_pt1 | contig 13957 bp, 15 predicted proteins | sample 1954841 | NCBI WGS metagenome assembly ULQU01 (sample SAMEA4835664, study PRJEB28245) | human gut metagenome | biome: gut microbiome; material: fecal sample | place: Denmark | collected 2008
GTATCCAGAAATCGTGTACAGTGACCCGCGCCGACATCATGGCGGTGCTGGTAGCCCTGAGTGAAGTGGTGACCGAAGGTCTGCAGAACGGCGAGATTGTCCGTCTGGGCGATCTGGGCTCGTTCCAGATAGGCCTGAGCGGGACAGGAGCGGTGACGAAGGACGAGTACAGCGCCAGCCAGATAGAAAAGGTGCGCATCAACTTCCGTCCGGGAGCCGACCTGATAGCCGCCATCAGCGGCCTGTCGTACCAGCGTGTGGCAGCCAAGTCGGGCGAAGAGGAAGATACGGTGGATACGGCCGGAAGCGGAGAGGATGAAACCGGTGTACAGGGCAACTAATCTCTGTGAGGGATGAAAGTAAGGTGGAAACTTTTTCTTTTCCGGCTCCTGAAATGCCTGTTCTGCCTGCTCAAGGGCAGCGGAGGTAAAGAGGACCGGAACACACCAGGTGATAACGAAAGGTTATCGGGGTAATGTAATGAAGACTGTACCCAGACAATAAAGCCGGACGGAAGCCGGTACGCAACGTACCGTTTATCCGATCCGGCTTCCTTATGCTTAAATAATGTTAATAGCAAGCAAATTTTTTATATAGAAGCATGTTACATAACATAAAATCCTTACCTTTGCACTGTGTTTTTCATGGTATTAGATTTAAGGTTAATGAGATTGGGAATCTGGGAAGATTCCCTTTTTTCGTTTTAGGCCCCTGGGGCCCGCCATTCCGGCGTTTACATCCCCATCTGCTCCACAATCCGTTCATGGATGGCCTCTCTGGAGAGGAAGCTTCCGTCACTGCCGGCACATTCGATGCAGCAGAAGTCGGGCTGTTCCTTCACCAGCCTGAGGTATTCCGCGTACACGTTCCGCTGGAGTTCGAGCGACTGCTCATGGATATCCTCCTTCCCGTTGAGGTAATTGCGGTCGTCGCCTTCCCTTTTGGTCGTGAGCGACCTCCGTACCGCTTCGAAAGGTACGTTCAGGAAGAAGCAGCGGTCGGGCCGTGGCAGGCGGTTGGTATTGAATTCGAAATCGAGGATCCACTCCTTGAGTCTTTTCTTCTCTTCTTCATCCTTGAGTTTGGCACACTGGAAAGCTATGTTGGAGTACACATAGCGGTCGGCCAGCACGTCGTATCCCTCATCGAGCCACCGGTTGATGGTAGCGATGTGTTCCATGCGGTCATTGGCGAAGAGCAGCGCCACCAGTTTGGGGTGTACCGCTCCCACCGGTCCGTATTCGCCCCTCAGGAATTCGGCCACGAGCGTGCCGTATATCCCCTGGTTGAGCATGGGGAAATGAATGTACTTATGTGTGATACCCTTGCGGTCAAGTTTCTCTTTCAGCAGTTCGAGCTGGGTGGATTTCCCGCATCCGTCCAGTCCTTCGATTACCCAAAATCGGCCTTTCATCTTGTTCCTTTCTGTTAAATGTAAATTAAACGGTGGGTCGTTATCCGACCGAATCATGCGATTCACCTGCAAACTTAGTCAATTTTGGCGGGAATAATGAAGTTTATTTGTTGGATTATTCCAAGTATTTTACCTATATTTGCTTTTCATAAAGCAAACAGAAAGAACCTATGAACATCAAATTCCGGCTGATCATCATGAACTTCCTGCAGTTCGGTGTGTGGGGAGCTTACCTGACCTCGATGGGTACCTATCTGGCAAGCAACGGATTAGGAAGCCATATCGGCATATTCTATGCGATGCAGGGAATCGTTTCACTTTTCATGCCCGCCATTCTGGGTATCATAGCCGACCGGTGGATTCCGGCCCAACGCCTGTTGGGGATGAGCCATCTGCTGGCCGCACTCTTCATTGCGGGGGCAGGGTATTACGGCATGACGGCGGGTGAGGCAGTGTCTTTCCCGGTGCTGTTCACCTTCTATTCGCTGAGTGTGGCCTTCTATATGCCTACCCTGGCGCTGTCGAACTCGGTGGCCTACAATGCACTTGACCAGGCCAAGCTGGATACGATCAAGGCCTTTCCTCCCATCCGGACATTCGGGACCATCGGGTTTATCTGTTCGATGTGGCTGGTAGACCTGCTGGGATTCCAGGCCAGCTACATGCAGTTCTTTGTGTGTGCCGTAATCGGACTGCTGCTGGCCGTATATGCCAACACGTTGCCCAAGTGCCCGGTAAACAAGAGTGGAGGCGGAAAGAAATCGCTGGTAGAAGCCCTGGGTCTGAAGGCCTTCCTGCTTTTCCGCCAGCGGAAGATGTGCATCTTCTTCATCTTTTCGATGCTGCTGGGCGTTTCCCTCCAGATCACCAACGGATTCGCCAATCCGTTCATCACCAGTTTCGAGGCCATACCGGAATACGCCGGCACCTTCGGCGTGCAGCACGCCAACCTGCTGATTTCACTGTCGCAGATCAGCGAGACCTGCTGTATCCTGCTCATCCCGTTTTTCCTGGGACGTTTCGGAATCAAGAAGGTGATGCTGATAGCCATGTTCGCGTGGGTGCTGCGTTTCGGCCTGTTCGGTCTGGGCAATCCGGGAAGCGGCGTGTGGATGTTTGTGCTCTCCATGCTGGTATATGGTGTGGCGTTCGATTTTTTCAATGTGTCGGGGTCATTGTTTGTCGACAAGGAGACCGACATATCGGTACGTTCAAGTGCGCAGGGACTTTTCATTATCATGACCAACGGTCTGGGTGCCACCATCGGTACCCTGTCGGCCCAGGCCATCGTGAACCGTTTCGTGGATTTCGGAAGCACAGAGCCGCAGGTGGCCGGATGGAGCCATGCCTGGTTCATCTTTTCCGCCTATGCCCTGGTGGTGGCGCTGGTGTTTGCCGTGGTCTTCAAATACAAGCATGAAAAGAAATAATATTTTTTATGAAAAAAAAGCGGAAACTCTGCGTTTATATAGTAGATAAAAAACAACAGTCATTGTTTTTATAGATTAGACTAAACATAAAATAAATGAACTATGAGAATTCCGAGAGAGATAGAATTGAAACTTTTAGACATGTCGGCTGTTCTTAAACCTTCGACCTCACATGCACTGGTACTGGAAGAAGTTGGTGGAGAAAAAAGAAAATTGGCCGTGATTATAGGGCCTATGGAAGCGCAGGTGATACAGATGGCGCGTATCCAGTATACGCCGCCGCGTCCGTTTACACACGACCTGATGCTGGACATGATGAAGAAGGCTGGACTGACTCCTGTAAAGGCGCTGATTTATGACGTGACGGATGGGATCTATTCGTCAATGATCCATTTTACCGACAAGACGGGCCGGGAATATGAAGTGGACTCACGCACGTCGGATGCACTGGCACTGTCGCTGCGGGCCGGATTCCCGCTCTACATTTACGAGAATCTGCTGGAAGACGAAAAGATCCGCAATGTATCGGAAGACGGGTCCAAGTTCACGATGCCGGTAAATTCGGTAGACCTTCCTACCTTACGGATTGCCCTGCAGCAGGCCATCGACTGCGAGAATTATGAAAGGGCTTCGGAACTGCGTGACGAGATACGTTACCGTGAGAGCCTGGAGAATGCGGACGATGCTCCGGGCAATGAGGTTACAGGCCGGAAGGCTGGAGAAGCAGGTGGCGGAAACACTCCGGGGCAGGATTTTCCGGACGATGATCTGGACAATCTGGATGATCTGGACGATTTCCTGAAGGACCTTTTCAAAAAATGACGCCTATGCATGTGTTTTATACTCCTGACATAGAGACAGACCCCGAACTTCCGGAAGAGGAAGCGGGGCATTGTCTGCGTGTGCTGCGTCTGACTGTGGGTGACGAGGTGATGCTGACCGACGGGAAAGGCTGTTTCTACAAGGCGGTGATCAGTGCGGCTACCGGCAAGCGCTGCCAGGTGAAGGTGACGGAAACCATCAGGCAGGAACCGTTCTGGACGGGGCATCTGCATCTGGCGATGGCCCCCACCAAGAACATGGACCGGACGGAATGGTTTGCCGAAAAGGCTACCGAAATAGGTTTCGACGAGCTGAGCTTCCTGAACTGCCGTTTCTCTGAGCGGAAGGTCCTCAAGACCGAACGGATCGAGAAGATTGTGGTGTCGGCCGTCAAGCAGTCGCTCAAGGCACGTAAGCCTGTGGTGAATGAAATGACGGATTTCGGCCGGTTCATGGAGCGCGGCTTTACGGGACAGAAGTTCATAGCCCATTGCTACGAAGGGGAGAAGCCCTTGCTGAAGGATGTGCTGGTGCCCGGTGAAGACGCTCTGGTGCTGATAGGTCCGGAAGGGGATTTCAGCCGGGAAGAGGTGGAGAAGGCCGAGTCGCTGGGATTCCGCCCCGTGAGTCTGGGAAAGTCGCGCCTGCGTACGGAAACGGCTGCCCTGGTGGCTGTGCACATTATGAATCTGTTAAATTCCTGATAAGAGAAAGATATGAGACCGGATAATAAACTGACAAAATGGGGCGGCTACCTGATGGTGGCTGCCTTGTTCGTTACCTCCTGCCAGAAGGGTAACGAGTATGAACAGGCGTTGCCGAAGGACGCTGCCGTGGTGGTTTCGGCCGACCTGGCTTCGATGGCCGACAAGAGCGGCCTGGGAGGCGATGAGGGGAAAGATGCCCTCAACAGGTTGAGCGATGCTTTAAAGAGCGGTATGAAAGGTTCTGAACAACTGATAGATAAGATAGTAAAGGATCCGTCGGAAAGCGGACTGGACCTGCGCAAGAATGTCTATTTCTTCGTGGAGTCGCAGAGCACGTCGGCGGGACTGGTGGCTTCCGTGCGTGACGACGGGAAGGTGGAAGACCTGCTGGACGAGCTGCGGAAACAGCAGTTGTGTGAGGAGCCCCGCGAAAGCGAAGGCTGTACGTGGACTGTGATGGGCAGGGTGCTGGTGGCCTATAACGGGGATACCTTCCTGGCCATAGCCGACCCGAAGGGCGGGGCGGCATCCGACATGCAGCATACGGCGGCCATGATGCTCCGCCAGAAAGAAAACGAGGGCTTCTGCGGCACCGACGGGTTCAAGCGGATGAAGGAAGCGAAGGGAGACATCGTGGCGATGACTTCGCTCGACATGCTGCCGATGCAGTATTCGGCCATGCTGACCATGGGAGGTTCGGCCGACATGAAGCTTCAGGACGTGAAGATGATGGCCACCGTGAACTTCGAGAACGGCAAGGTGGTGGCCGACATCGAGAACCTGAGCACTGACAAGACCTTCAATGAACTTTCGAAACAGCTTTATCAGGCTACTTCGCCGGTGAAGGGCAGCTATCTGTCTACCTTTGCGGAGAACACCGTGGTGTGGATGAGCGCCAATGTAGACGGCAGCAAGCTGTACAGCCTGCTGAACGGGAACGCCACCATCAGTCAGGAACTGGAGAACTCCATGATGCCGATCGACTTCGAGGCGATATTCAATGCCGTGAAAGGCGATGTGGCCGTGGTTTCGCCCAATCCGCTGACGGGCGGTTTCGTGGCTTATGCCGATGTGACGGACGCCGGTTTCCTGCAGACCTTCGAGGGACTGAAACCCTTGCTGGCGCTGACAGGCGGACAGATGGTACTGAGAAACGAGGGCAAGGACGCCTACCGTTTCCAGATGCTGGACGGACGGGTTCTGGGCATGCGTCCGGGGCCGGCTTCGCTGTGGTTCGGTGTAAAGGACAACCGTTTCTACCTGACCAACGATGTGGCGCTGCTGGAAGCCCCGAAAGGGACCACGCTGGAAAGTACGCCATGGGCCGGACAGGTGAAAGGCAAGCGTTTCTTCATGGGCGTGAATTTCGCTCCGGCGGTGGCTGTAGCCGGTACCTTCATGAGAGGCAGCAGCCAGCTGGCACCTGCGATGGCTGTATTGGGGGGATTCGACTACCTGACAGTCGAGACATTTGACGAGAAAAAAGGACGGATAGAGCTGGTGATGAAGGACCGGAACCGGAATGTGCTCCGCTCGCTGACCGCTCCGTCCAACTAAAAAATAAAGCAGACAACAGTGGATACGATTGAATTACAGCAGACCCTTCCCGAAGTATTTGCGGGAAGGGACAGCGTCACCTCGGATGTATGGCACAGGCAGGTGGCGTTCCAGAAAGGGAAGACTTACCTGATAGAGGCCGCTTCGGGCACAGGCAAGTCTTCTCTTTGCAGCTATATATACGGGTACAGGAAAGATTACCAGGGGATCATCAGCTTCGACGGTGAGAACATACGCAACTATACGGTAGCCCGCTGGGTTGAGCTCAGGAAGCGTTCACTGAGCATGCTGTTCCAGGAACTCCGCCTGTTTCCGGAGCTGACCTCGTGGGAGAACATCCAGCTGAAGAACCAGCTGACCGGTCACTGCCGGAAAAGCCAGGTGAAGGAATGGTTCGAGCGGCTGGGGATAGCCGACAAGTGGGACCAGAAGACAGGACGCATGTCGTTCGGGCAGCAGCAGCGTGTGGCGTTTATCCGAGCGTTATGCCAGCCGTTCGACTTCATCTTCCTGGACGAGCCGGTGAGCCACCTGGACGAAGGCAACGGGCGTGTCATGTCGGAAATCCTGAAGGAAGAGGCCGGCAGGCAGGGAGCCGGAGTGATAGTCACCTCGATAGGCAGGCACCTCGGTCTGGACTACGACCGGGTACTGTCATTGTAACCTAAAAAAGAAAGAAGTTATGATCTGGAAACTATTGAGACAACATATCAGTGTGGCACAGCTGGCGGGGTTCTTCTTCGCCAACCTGTGCGGTATGGTCATTGTGCTGTTGAGCGTGCAGTTCTACCGTGACGTCCTGCCGGTATTCACGCAAGGCGACAGCTTCATCAAGAAAGACTTTGTGATAGTGAGCAAGAAGGTGAGTACCCTGGGCTCGTTTGTGGGCAAGAGCAGCACCTTCAGTGAGGGCGACATAACCGACATCGAAGACCAGCCGTTCACGAAGAGCGTGGGACGTTTCCTGCCTTCACAGTTCAAGGTATCGGCGGGAATGGGTATGCAGGGCATCAACATGTCGACCGACATGTTCTTCGAATCGGTTCCCGACGCCTACGTAGACGTGAAGCTCGACAAGTGGCATTTCGATCCGGCATCGGGCGAGATACCGATCATCATCCCGAGGAACTACCTGAACCTGTACAACTTCGGGTTCGCCCAGAGCCGTAACCTCCCGCAGCTGTCGGAAGGTGTGATGGGGATGGTCAATCTGGACATCCGCATCATGGGGAACGGGCAGGCAGCCCGGATGCGGGGAAACATTGTGGGCTTCTCGAACCGTCTGAACACCATCCTGGTGCCCGAATCGTTTATAGAATGGGCCAACGGCAAGTACGGGACAGGAGAGCGGGTAGAGCCCTCGCGGCTGATTGTGGAGGTGAACAACCCGACCGACGACCGCATAGCCCGGTATTTCGACAGCAAGGGGTATGAGACCGAGGGCAACCAGCTGGATGCGGGCAAGACCGCCTGGTTCCTGAAAGTGATAACCGGCATCGTGCTTTCGGTAGGTCTGCTGATAAGCGCCCTTTCATTCTACATCCTGATGCTGAGCATCTACCTGCTGCTGCAGAAGAACACCACCAAGCTGGAGAACCTGCTGCTGATAGGGTACAGTCCCGCCAGGGTAGCCCGTCCGTACCAGCTGCTGACCGTTGTCCTGAACCTGCTGGTCTATGCCCTGGGCATGCTGGCCGTGGTAGCGGTGCGCGGTTCGTATATGGAAGTGATAGGCAACCTCTATCCGGCGGCTGAAGGAGCCACCCTGCTGGGAGCGCTGCTTACAGGCTTCCTCATCTTTGCCGTAGTGTCGGCACTCAACATGATTGTGATACGCAGGAAAATCAATGCCATCTGGCTGAGAAAATAAGGAAAGGAAAGATATGACAGAACAAGTGGAATTTACCTTGAAGCCCCGTCGCAGAGGCTTCCATCTGATAACGGAAGAAGTGAAGTCGCATTTGCCGGAGCTTCCCGAAAAAGGGCTGCTGAACCTTTTCGTGAAGCACACCAGCTGCGCCTTGAGCATCAACGAGAACTACGACCCCAGCGTGCGTAGCGACATGGAGCAGATCTATAACCGGCTGGTGAAGGAGAACGAGCCCTATTACATGCATACCGAAGAGGGGGCCGACGACATGCCCAGCCACGCAAAGTCGAGCCTGACAGGCGTGTCGGTGACCATTCCGGTTACGGGAGGGCGGCTGAACCTGGGTACATGGCAGGGAATCTACCTGTGCGAGTTCCGCGATTACGGCGGTCCGCGTAGAATTGTGGCCACCGTGATAGGATAAAGTATATCTTGTGTACGTACCCGGTGCATATGTAACAGTTGTTCTGTGAATTATTGTTTATTTATGTAATGAAGGTTAAACGTCCTTAGCCTATTTTAGTTGATTTATGTCTCATTTTTACATTTCCGGGCTAAAAAATGTTATTTCAGAGTACACTTTAGCGGCATTATGGTTTAATTTTGCGTAACCGGAATCCAAGGGGACGGTATATATAAAAATAGAATACTTTTATTTATTTCATTATAAAAGATTAGAGCTTATGTCAAAAATCGTTGGACACATTTCGCAAGTCATCGGTCCGGTTGTCGATGTCCACTTCAAGTTTGAAGAGGGGCAGGACGTAGAGCAGGCTTTGCCGAAGATCCACGATGCGTTGACCATCCTGAGAAATGATGGCCGTACGCTGGTTGTGGAAGTGCAGCAGCACATCGGTGAAGACACTGTACGTACCGTAGCTATGGACAGTACGGACGGATTACAGCGCGGAATGGAAGTCGTGCCGACCGGTCAGGCCATAACAATGCCTGTCGGAGCGCAGATTAAGGGACGGGTAATGAACGTAGTCGGTGAAACCATCGACGGCATGAAACCGCTGGACAAGGAGGGAGGTTTCCCAATCCACCGCGAGCCGCCGAAGTTTGAAGACTTGGCCACTACTCAGGAAGTCCTGTTTACAGGTATTAAGGTTATCGACCTTCTGGAGCCTTATCTGAAGGGAGGTAAAATCGGATTGTTTGGTGGTGCGGGTGTAGGAAAGACCGTACTTATCAAGGAGTTGATCAACAACATCGCCAAGAAGCACAACGGTTTCTCTGTGTTTGCCGGTGTAGGTGAGCGTACCCGTGAAGGTAACGACCTGCTCCGTGAAATGATTGAATCGGGTGTTATCCGTTACGGCGACGAATTCCTCAAGAGCATGGAAGAAGGCAAGTGGGATTTGTCGAAGGTGGATTACAACGAAGTGGAGAAATCGCAGGTAGCCATGGTGTTCGGGCAGATGAACGAGCCTCCCGGCGCACGTCAGTCGGTAGCCCTTTCAGGACTGACCCTTGCCGAATCCTTCCGTGACCGCCAGAGCGGCGAGAACGGTCCGCGTGATATCCTTTTCTTTATCGATAATATCTTCCGTTTCACCCAGGCAGGTTCCGAGGTTTCGGCCTTGTTGGGACGTATGCCGTCGGCCGTAGGTTACCAGCCTACACTGGCAACGGAAATGGGTCAGATGCAGGAACGAATCACTTCTACGAAGAACGGTTCCATCACGTCAGTACAGGCCGTATATGTGCCTGCCGACGACTTGACCGACCCGGCTCCGGCCACCACATTCACCCACCTGGATGCGACCACCGTATTGAGCCGTAAGATTACCGAGCTCGGTATCTATCCGGCCGTAGACCCGTTGGAATCCACTTCACGTATTCTGGATCCGCTGATTGTAGGTAAGGAACACTACGAGACAGCCCAGCGCGTAAAGCAGATCCTCCAGCGTAACAAGGAGTTGCAGGATATTATCTCCATTCTGGGTATGGACGAACTGTCGGATGAAGACCGTCTGACCGTGAACCGTGCCCGTCGTGTACAGCGTTTCCTTTCCCAGCCGTTCGCCGTAGCCGAACAGTTTACGGGCGTTCCGGGTGTGATGGTATCCATCGAAGACACCATCAAGGGCTTCAAGATGATTCTGGACGGTGAAGTGGATTACCTTCCGGAGCAGGCCTTCCTGAACGTAGGTACGATTGAGGATGCAATCGAGAAGGGAAAGAAGCTGCTTGAAGCGGCCAAAGGATAATAAACTCAACGATTATGAAAGAATTGCATTTAGTTATCGTTTCACCCGAACGCATGGTGTTCGACGGAAAGGCGGTGTCAGTGACCCTGCCGGGAGAGCTGGGAGAATTCCAGGTACTTCCGGACCACGCTCCGATCATTTCGTCGCTCGTGGCGGGAAAGGTGAGGTACAAGGCAGGAAAAGAAGAGACCACACTGGAAATCAAGGGTGGTTTCGTGGATGTCAACAATAACCAGGTTTCAGTCTGTGCCGAACTTTGAGAAAAGTGACGTACAGTGGTAGTAAATAACTGTATAATACTATGTTTTTGTTAACCGTAAGAAAAAAGTTTATCAAGGAACTCACAGTAGTGGGGATTGTATTGACGGCTCTGGTAGCCATAGTGTTTCACCTGTTCATTCCGGAGAGGTATTTCCTGTGGTATCCGTCGATTCCGGTATTCTTTTATCTGGTCGGTCTGTTCTACATAGCGTTGTTCTCGTTCTACTACCGCATGGGACTGGAGAAGCTGGTTATCTGTTACATGATCTGCAAAGTGGTGAAGTTCGTGCTGAGTGTGCTCATGATCACAGCCTACGCCTTCATAGTGGGGCAGGAGATTGTGGCGTTCATGCTGACCTTCGTATTTTTCTTCTTTGCGTTCCTGATTTTCGAGACCCAATTTTTCCTTCGTTTTGAGACGAAACTGAAATTACAGAAAAAGAATAAGAAATGAAAAGATTACGGTACATAGCACTATTTCTGCTACTGCTGGTAAGCGCGGCAGGGATGTATGCGCAGGAGGCTGATACGACAGCCGTCCCGGGCGGAGCGGTACCTGCCGATTCGACCGCTGCCGGAAACGGCGGGGAAGGCGAGGTGAATGTGAACGAACTGGTGTTCGGTCACATCGGCGACTCGTACGAATGGCATATCGCCACGCTGGGTGATACACGCGTGAGCATTCCGTTGCCTGTCATTGTCCACAGCAGTACAGGCTGGCATGTGTTCTGCTCCTCGAAGATAACCGAAGGACAGGAGTATGAAGGCCTGTATATCGCCAAGGGCGGCACTTACGACGGCAAGATAGTAGAGCGCAATGCTGCCGGCGAGGAGGTACGTCCGCTGGACATCTCCATCACCAAGAACGTACTGGGACTGTTCATCAACAGCGCCGTGCTGCTGGTCATCATGATGAGCTGCGTGCGCTGGTACAAGAAACACCCGGTAGAGCAAGGTGCTCCGAAAGGGGGAGTGGGGATGATGGAAGCGCTGATCCTGATGATCTACGACGATGTGATCAAAGGCTGTATCGGCGAGGACTACAAGCGTTACGCCCCTTACCTGCTGACCGCGTTCTTCTTTGTACTGGTAAACAACCTGATGGGGCTGATCCCTATCTTCCCGGGTGGTGCCAACGTTACAGGTAACATAGCCATTACCATGGTACTGGCCATCTGTACCTTCGTGCTCACCAACCTGTTCGGTACAAAGGAATACTGGAAGGAGATTTTCTGGCCTGAGGTTCCTACCTGGCTGAAGGCTCCGATACCTATGATGCCGTTGATAGAATTCTTCGGTATATTCACAAAACCGTTCGCATTGATGATCCGTCTTTTCGCCAATATCATGGCAGGCCATGCCGCTGTATTGAGTCTGATAGCCATTATCTTCATTACAGTGAAGGCCGGTGCAGTGATAAACGGCTCCATGACGGTAGTTGCCGTGCTGTTCGGTATATTCATGGATGCCCTGGAAGTACTGGTGGCATTCATCCAGGCCTATGTGTTCACCATGTTGTCGGCCGTATTCATCGGTCTGTCGCGTGTAAAGGGACATGAAGCCAAATAAACAAAAAGAGAAAAAACAAAAAGTATAACCATTTAAAATTTAAAGATTATGTTATTGTCAGTTTTATTGCAGGCTGCTGCAGGTGTAGGTATTAGTAAATTAGGCGCTGCTATCGGCGCAGGTATCGCAGTTTTGGGTGCAGGTATCGGTATCGGTAAGATCGGTGGTTCTGCTATGGAAGCTATGGCACGCCAGCCGGAAGCAACAGGCGACCTGCGTATGAACATGATTATCGCAGCCGCACTGGTTGAAGGTGTTGCGTTGATTGCCATCGTAGTTTGTTTGTTGACATTGTTCTTGTAATAAATTTAAATTTAAGATATGGGATTATTAACTCCGGATCCGGGTCTGCTGTTCTGGATGATCGTCGTCTTTGCAGTCGTTTTCTTCGTGTTGGCGAAGTACGGCTTTCCGGTGGTCATCAAGATGGTAGAGGACCGGAAAGCATATATTGACGAATCGCTTAAATCGGCACGTGCAGCCAACGAGCAGTTGGCCAACATCAAGGCCGAGAGTGAGAAGATTCTGACAGAGGCTCATGAAGAGCAGGCCCGTATCCTGAACGAGGCAGCCGCTACCCGTGACCGCATCATCAAGGACGCCCAGGACAAGGCACTGGCCGAAGGTGCCCGTCTGATGGAAGAGATGAAGCGCCAGGTGGAAGTGGAGAAGGAATGTGCCATCCGCGACATCCGCCGTCAGGTGGCCGTACTTTCTGTGGGCATAGCCGAAAAGGTATTGCGCAGCAAGCTTGCCGATGAAAAGGTTCAGGAGGAACTGATCGACCATATGCTTGATGACATGTTGGAATCTGCTAAAAAACAATAAGTTATGAATACAGGTGTTGTTTCTAGACGTTTTGCCAAGGCACTGCTGGAATACGCGAAGGCAGACAAGGTCGAAGACAAGGTGTATGAGGAGATGAAGACTCTGAGTGCACACTATGCCGAAGTGCCTGCCCTGCGTCAGGCCATCGGCAACCCGGTACTGGCGAGATCCAAGAAGCTGACATTGCTTCAGGAAGCTGCCGGCGGGGACGGTGTGAGCAAGGAAACCAGGCGTTTCTTCGAACTGGTGCTGGAAGACAAACGTGAAGATTTCTTGCAATTCATGGCTTGGTCGTACATAGACTTGTACAGGGACGACAAGAAGATTCTGATGGGACGCCTGACAACTGCAGTTCCTTCTCCCAAACTGGTGAGCTACCTGGAGAGAATGGCGCATCTGCTGACTCACGGCACCGTAGAGCTGGAACAGAAGATCGACCCTTCCCTGATAGGCGGCTATATCATTGAACTGGCGGGCAACCGGCTGGATGCCAGCGTGGTTACCCAGCTCAAGAGCATCAAGGATCAGTTCATTGCGAGAAACAGAAGAATAGTTTAATTGAAAAAAAGTAATTATGCCAGAAAATACAATAAAACCCAGCGAAGTCTCTGAAGTGCTGCTCCAACAGTTGCAGGGCATCGATACCTCACTGAAATTCGATGAAGTGGGTACCGTGCTACAGGTGAGTGATGGTGTGGCCCGTATCTATGGCTTGCGCAATGCAGAAGCCAACGAGCTTCTGGAATTTGAGAACGGTATCATGGGTACCGTGATGAATCTGGAAGAGGACAATGTGGGAGCCGTATTGTTAGGCCCTACCGACCAGATCAAGGAGGGTATGATTGTAAAGCGTACCAAGCGTATCGCTTCCATCCGTGTGAGCGAGAGCATGCTGGGACGTGTAATCGACCCGCTGGGCAATCCTCTTGACGGAAAAGGCGCAATAGGTGGTGAACTTTGCGAAATGCCGCTGGAACGCAAGGCGCCGGGAGTCATCTTCCGTCAGCCGGTAACCGAACCGTTGCAGACAGGTCTGAAGGCAATCGACGCCATGATCCCTATCGGCCGCGGACAGCGTGAGCTGATTATCGGCGACCGTCAGACCGGTAAGACTGCCATTGCAATCGATACGATCATCAACCAGCGTGCGAACTATGAAGCCGGTAATCCGGTATACTGTATTTATGTAGCTGTAGGACAGAAAGGTTCTACGGTGGCCAGCCTGGTAAACGCCTTGCGTGAAAAGGGTGCGATGGACTATACCATCGTGGTAGCCGCTACGGCTT
>ULQU01029547.1_pt1 | contig 13951 bp, 10 predicted proteins | sample 1954841 | NCBI WGS metagenome assembly ULQU01 (sample SAMEA4835664, study PRJEB28245) | human gut metagenome | biome: gut microbiome; material: fecal sample | place: Denmark | collected 2008
ACAAACCACAGGGACAGAGAGTGCCACAGAGAGCACAGAAGCAGTAAAAGCCGATGCGACGGAAGGAACGGAAAACGGAGCGGATGATAGTGTCAGTGATGATGATATATTAAATTCGGTCAAGCAAGACAACGAGGTCACATTTGACTTTGACAGTGAGGAGGACAATTCGGCGCCGGTGTCATATATCACATATGTTATATATAAGTAGATTAAGGCGTGAATTGTTATTTAATTATAATTAAGAATACAAGTAGCTATTCAGTACATCTGATTCTAATGCGCCTGCAGCTTTCAGCTGTGAAGGTACTGAACAGTTACGAATACAAATAAATCATAAGTAAGATAGAGAGGAAACAAGAATTATGGAAAAGACCATGGACAAAATCGTACAGGTAGCAAAAGCGAGAGGATTTGTATATCCGGGCTCAGAAATTTACGGAGGTCTTGCAAATACATGGGATTATGGAAACCTGGGCGTAGAGCTTAAAAACAACGTAAAAAGAGCATGGTGGAAGAAATTTATCCAGGAGAATCCTTATAATGTAGGTGTGGACTGTGCCATCCTCATGAATCCTCAGACATGGGTTGCATCAGGACATCTCGGCGGCTTCTCAGATCCGCTTATGGATTGTAAGGAGTGCCACGAGCGATTCAGAGCAGATAAAATCATCGAGGATTTTGCGCAGGACAATGGTATTGAGCTTGAGACATCCGTTGATGGCTGGACAAACGAGCAGATGGTAGATTTCATCAAGGAGCACAATGTTCCATGTCCATCATGCGGCAAGCACAATTTCACAGATATCAGACAGTTCAACCTCATGTTCAAGACCTTCCAGGGTGTTACAGAGGATGCTAAGAATACAGTATATCTTCGTCCTGAGACCGCACAGGGTATCTTTGTAAACTTTAAAAATGTACAGCGTACATCACGTAAAAAGATTCCATTCGGTATCGGACAGGTTGGTAAGTCATTCCGTAACGAGATTACACCGGGTAACTTCACCTTCAGAACACGTGAGTTCGAGCAGATGGAGCTTGAGTTCTTCTGCGAGCCTGGAACAGATCTTGAGTGGTTTAAGTACTGGAGAGGCTTCTGCCGTGACTGGCTCATTTCCCTTGGAATCAAGGAGAATGAGATGAGACTGCGTGATCATGATCCTGCTGAGTTAGCCTTCTATTCAAAGGGAACTACAGATATTGAGTTTTTATTCCCATTCGGATGGGGCGAGCTTTGGGGCATTGCTGATCGTACAGATTATGACCTCGGACGTCATCAGGAAGTTTCAGGACAGGATCTTACATACTTTGATGATCAGAAGAATGAGAAATATCTGCCATACGTTATCGAGCCGTCACTCGGTGCAGACCGTGTAGTACTCGCTTTCCTTTGTGCAGCTTATGATGAAGAGGATATCGGTACACCGGAGAAACCGGATGTAAGAACAGTATTCCATTTCCATCCTGCACTTGCACCTGTAAAGATTGGAGTACTTCCGCTGTCAAAGAAGCTCAATGAGAGTGCTGAAAAGGTATTTGCACAGCTTTCAAAGACATACAACTGTGAGTATGACGACAGAGGAACAATCGGAAAGAGATATCGTCGTCAGGATGAAATCGGAACACCATTCTGCGTGACATATGATTTCGACTCAGAGGAAGACCATTGCGTGACAGTACGTGACCGTGACACAATGGAGCAGGAGCGTATCGCAATTGATGAGCTTGATGCTTATTTTGCAAAGAAATTTGAATTCTAGTTTTGTACAAACTAACGATATTTTTTGTTAAATGAGGCTTAAAAAAAGCAATTACAACTTTTTTTGAAAGTGTATTTTGTGAAATTATACAAAATTAGGAATTAGGTCACAAAAATTAATATAAAAACATATCAGAAATCAAATTTTATGATATAATATAGATGACAAATGACAACCAAAGATATAGTAAGCTATTCTTTGGTTGTTCTGATATATGGAGATTATGAATATGGAAGCAAAAGAATTAAAGAAGCTGAGCAGAAGTGAGCTGCTAGAGATGCTTTTAGACAGAAGTAAAGAGGTTGAACACTTAAGAAAAGAGCTTGACGAGACAAAAAAACATATTCAGACACTTGAGCGTGAGGTAAAGACATCTGGTGATATCAATGCTGCAATTAATAAACTCACGTCAGCAACAGAGGAAATCCAAAAATTTGCCGCCGTAATATCCATGGCTTCAAATAATCTGACAAGAAAATAATATAGAAGCAATATTTTGTGGTTATGAAATGGATAATTGGACAAAAGAATGATAGAAAAAATATATAAAAAGGCAATATATGCTCTGGCAAGAGTTGCCGTAAAGTACATTGAGCTAAGAAAAAAAAGAGAACAGAAGAAAATTAAGCAGAATAAATCAGCTAACCTCACAAATTCGACAAAAAGCTGCACAGATGCTGAATACAATAAAAAGGTAGTTGCAGAGATTAATCATAACAATATTGCAGCTGTTGCAGAAAGCAAAAATAATATTGATGTAGTGGATTTAAGCAAAGACGAGGAGCTGAAGGATGTCGAACAGAAACCACTTACCAATGAGGATAAGCTTGATTTACTTCTGGCACAGATGATGGAAACATCTGTTAAGTCATCTGAAAAAGTAACGCAGGTACATAAGCAGACCCAAAATGTTGATGAAAATATATCACAGGAAATAGCGGAAATAATTCCGGTCAAATATGTAACACCGGCGCCAGACATAACTCCTGATATAGAAAAAAATATTGAAATAGAGAAGGAATATCAGCAGACTAAAAAAGAAAACCGGCCGGAGGATATATCTGTACATATAGAAAATGAAATATCAAGGAAGGCTTCAGAAGAAAACAGAGTAGAGAATAAAGAAGTTGAGAATAAAAGTGCTGAGAAGACTGAAGATAGATCGGGCTATCGCAGTATCATGACAGACGACTATGACCGTTATAGCGATGATCTTGGCATAAAGGAGCTACGTCAGGAACTGAGAAGAGTGAAGTATAACAACAAATTTGCAGCAACACTCTTCAATACCGTAGGAACACTTGTGGTAGTGGCAGCGGCAGCAATATTGGTCGCAAACCTGTGGCTCCCTATTTTGAAGGTGACCGGAACATCCATGTCACCGACGTTACAGGAGGGACAGGTGCTTATGGCATCAAAGGGGCATGACTTTAAAACAGGAGATGTCATAGCTTTTTATTACAATAACAAGATACTTGTAAAAAGAGTTATTGCGATGCCGGGTGACTGGGTCAATATATCAGAGGATGGCACGGTTTATGTAAACGATATCGCAATTGATGAACCGTATCTCAATGAAAAAGTTTTAGGAGACTGTAATATAGAGCTGCCTTATCAGGTTCCTGAATCCAAGATTTTCGTGATGGGCGATAACAGAAGCGTATCACTTGACTCAAGAAATACAGCTATAGGCTGTGTCTCAGAGGAGCAGGTAGTCGGTAGAATTACATTTGCCATCTGGCCATTGTCTAAAATTGGCAAAATTGACTAGTGTTATTTGGAACTTTTTGGTAAAAAAGTAGAAAATCCCGATTTAAAGGCTCGTGTGACCGTTGTGTGACCAAAAGTGTGTAATATATTAGCTGTTGAATAACGATTAAGCAAAATGAATTATATATAACTCTATGAAAGGAGGATGCAGAATGGATAAGGATATGGAACGTCTCGGCAAAGAGCGGCTTAAAAGAGTGAGAAGACGTAGACAGCTTGCTACATTTATTATATCGATGGCTGTTATAGTGCTGGGCATTACTGCGTACAGACTTATACAACCTGCATCAGCAGCAGATCAGAATCAGAAGGATTTTACCATAGATAATGTCACAGAAAACTATGTTAATCTTCAAAAACTGCAATCAAATGGCTCATATACCGAAATGTCCAGTGAGGGCAAGTCAGCGGACTGGAACGGCGAGAAGTTCAAGCTTGAGGTTCAGCTGAATTTTGGAATCGGCAAGAATGATACGGTAGATGCCAATGGCAATACTGTTAAGAATTATTATTATGTCTATGATCCGTCGGTGACTATTCCGGATGATTTGTGCAATTCATGGACGACAAAATGTGACGACAACAGTGATATAGAACAGTTCCAGTACAGATATATCAAAAACGAGGATGGGACATATGCTATCCTTATAAGATTTGCAGATGGCTATATCGAGGGTAAAAGCAGCGATATAGAAGGCTGGGCAAAGGTTGAGGCTCTTGGTGAGGGTAAGACCAATGATTCAGGTGATCTTGATATCAATATCGGTGGTGATGTCACCATAACAGTAGACAAGGATAATGTCCACTGGAACGGAAACGATTCCTTAAACTACGATATTTCCGTAAAGAAGAGCAATACAAATAATAATAATATTGCTATTGATGAAAACGGTAATTATTATGTTGAGTTTACTGTAGATGTATCTTCTGAAAAAGGTACACCTGATGATATTGAAATCACAGATGAATTTAACGGCAATGGCATGCGTGTTGATACAACAGGGCTTACCTACAGCATAAAGAAAAACGGTCAGATTATTGACAGCAGCTATACTGCAACGGCGACAGGAAAGAATGACCCGGCAGATGCGGGAAAGGCAACGCTTACTGCAAAGCTTCCGAAATTAGATGCAGGTGATAGCTGTTCTATTACATACAGGTATTATCTGACCAATGCCGGAGATTTGGGAAATAATGCTACATGGCAGGCAACTAATTTCGTTACAGGTAAATCAACAGACCAAAATTCAAAAGAAACTGTCATAGATACGTCAAGCAGCTATGTAAAGTATTACAAAAATCTTATAGAAAAATCCGGTAAATACGATAAGACTAATAACCGGATTATCTGGACGGTTACAGTAAATAAAACCTGTGAGGATATTGCTGGAGCTGTCCTGAAAGATGATATGTTTGATAAGATTACAGACATTGATATATCACCTAGTGACGGGTATACAATTAACAAAGACAGCAGTGGCAAGGTGACATCGGTTACATTTAATTCTACAGATGGTAACAAGAACTGCAATAAGTATACTGTCAAATACTATACAGATGCATTGCAGACATTTGATGACCAGAAATTTAATAATAAGGCTACTCTCACTAAGGATGATAAGTCATATGACAGCTCTTCAAGTGTAAATGTTCCAAAAACAAAGCAGGATATTACAAAGAAGCTTGTTGAAGCTCAAAAGACAGATAACAGTCTGTATACTTTAAAATGGGAGGCTAAGTTTACAATTCCGGCATCGGGATTTCCTAAGGCGTTTGGCATTGCTGATACAATGTCATCCAAATCCCAGAAGAATTATCATTACATGACTTATACCCAGATGAATGATTTTGTAAGTCAGGTAAAGAAAGAATTTGATGTATATATCGGTGACATTACTGTTAAATATCTGGATAGGAATAATAAGTCAAAAACGGCAAAATTTAATGAAGTATCCGAATCTGATGACTACAGATTTACCTCGGTAAATATCAGCTTTAATAAGGATTATCCGACAAGCAGCAGTGAAAAGACAGTCGTATTTACATACAGCACAACCGCCGATACAACAGCAAGTGGAAAGCTTGAGTATGTGAATAAGTTTGAAGCTTTAAATTCAAGTGCATCTGCATCTTATAGCCATACGACATCAAAGATTGAAAAGACTGATGGAAACGGTAAAACAGGTCAGACATATTTGAAAACCACAGAAAGTGATGGAACACTCACATGGCGCGTTGATGTACTTATGGATGCTGATGCTACAGAGTATACTATCACTGATAAGCTTCCGGAGGGTGTTACACTGCAGAGTGTAAAGATAATGCTAGCCTATACTAATCAGGAGGGCTTTACATATCCTGACTTTGAAGGCACATTGCATACCGTAACTGACGGCGACTGGTTCATAAACGGAATTCAAACCGGCACAACGCTTGATAAAAGCACAAATACCGTGGTTACAAGAGTTATAAAGCCTGATAAAGCCAATACAGAAATACATGGCTGGAATGAGAACTCTCACATATATGTAGTATACAAGTGCACGATAGATGATTTTGAGAATTTTGAAGCCGGTAAAAGAGTGGATTATAAGAATACAGCCACAGCATCATCAAATACAAACAGCGAAATCGGATCGGCTTCTCAGACACAGACCATGTCAAAGCCTGACGAATCGGGCGGTGATAATCCTACTGAGGGGGATAAGGTTATTTCCAAGAACTACAAGTGGGATGAAGACAATCACAGGCTGCGTTATACGGTTATAATAAACCCTGATGGCAAGGACTATCTGCCTGATAGCGATACATTAAAGCTGACAGATGTGCTTAAATTTACGACACGCACATATGGCAATGGTATTCAGACATTATGGTATATCGATTTAATGCCGGCTACAGTTCAGTTTAGAGAAGCTATTAAGCAAAGCGATGGAACTTATAAGCAGGGAGAAACGATAGATGAATGTAAGTGGAATTACAGTACACAGGATGGTACCTATGATTGGAGCGCCGATTCATATAGAACCATAAAAGCAGATATACCTGACGGTAAAGCCATTATGCTGACATATACTTATCAGGTCAATGCACAGGTTATTGGTACCCCTGGTGAATACAGTCCGATTATAATGAATGTCAGCAATACAGCAAAGCTTGAAGGCATTGAAAAGGGAGAAGACCGTAAGGATAACAATACTGTTTACAAAGAGTCTAAATCCTCTGCCGGAGTAATTAAGAGCAATACATTTACCTTGTATAAGGTAGATAAGGCTGATTATGGCAGGCTGCTTAAAGGCGCTGAGTTTGAGCTGTTTGGATACACATCGGATGGTTCTTATGCGTCGTTAGGTGAGTATACCACCGATGAGAACGGCAGAATTGATATCAGTATGAGTACTGACAATCTGGAGTATAATACTCAGTATTATATAGTTGAGACAAAGGCTCCGGAAGGTTATTTACTCTCGGCAGAGCCACATAAGGAGTATTTCTATTTCAGTGCAGATAACTCAGCACATCCTGTTGTAGCTGAAAACAGCTCATTACAGGGAAGTGATATGGCAAAGGTAAATACACCGTACTATTACGAGGATGTAGCAGTTGCAACCACCAGCATTTCAGTTGATAAAAAATGGACTGATTCTAAGAATAATCCGTTAGATAAGACTGATGGAAAGATCTTTCTGCAGCTGCATCAGGTGGATTCGGCTGGTAATGATAAGAAGTATGGCAATCCGGTTGAGTTGACAGCTGATTCGGCAGGTGAATGGTCATATGTATTTAAAAATCTGCCATTACAGAGTGTAGATGAAAATGGTATTCTGACCGGTACCACATATAAATATTATGTGACAGAGGTTGGAATAAATCAGAACAACAGTATGTCAGGCTATGATGTTTCATATATATTTAAGGATATAAATGGTACACAAATCACAAAGACCGATGCAAACGTTGCACCGGGCAGCGCCAATGCAATAGAGTCCGGTACTGTTGAGATTACAAACAAACTCATAGAGTATGAGCTTCCGGAAACAGGTGGAAGCGGTAACAGATGGTTGTATATGTTAAGTGGAGCTGTGCTTATAGCAATAGCTGTAATAACACTTTTCTATAAAAAACATAAAACATTATAAAAAAGGAGAATGCGATATGAAAACAATCAAAAGAAGCATTGCTTTTGTTCTTGCAATGATACTTACACTTGCAATGAGCGTTACAGTATTTGCTGAGGGCGAAGGCGCAAAAAAAACATTTACCATCACGGTTAATGAGGCAAAGGCAGGCCACACTTATGAGGCTTACCAGATTTTAAAGGGAGATCTTTCAAAATCACAGACAACACTTTCAAACGTTGACTGGGGTACCGGTATCAAGGCAGACAAAAAGACAGATCTTGCTAATGATGCAAAAGCTTATGTAGAGAAGCTTTCAGGAATGAACTCTTCAGATATTAAGGCAGAGGCACAGAAAATTGCATCAGTTTTAAGCACTACAGTAGCAGGTTCTGTTTCAGTAACACAGGACAATGCAAAAGCTGAGATTACAGGACTTGAGCCTGGTTACTATCTTATCAAGGATAAGGATAGCTCTTTAAAAGGTGACGAGGCTTACACAGAGTATATCCTCAATATCGTTGCTGATACAACAATCACACCTAAGACAGATGTACCTTCTGTTGAGAAGAAAGTAAAAGACACAAACGACACAACAGGTGATACAACAGAATGGCAGGATTCAGCCGATTATGATATCGGAGATGTAGTTCCATTCCAGCTTACAGCTACATTACCTGCAAATGTTCAGTCATATAAGTCATATTACCTTAAATTTGATGATACTCTTTCACAGGGACTTGATTTCAATGAAGGAACTGTTACTGTTAAATTAGGTGATAAGGATGTTACAGAATTCTTTAAAACAAATTATGACGCAGCTAGCAAAAAGCTTACTTTTACATGTAACAACATTTTAGCAGAAGGATTTGAAGCTAAAAATGGTGAGACGATTGTAGTTGAGTACAAAGCAACTCTCAATAAGAATGCTGTTATCGGTTCAAAAGGAAACCCAAATAAGGTAAAGCTTGAGTTCTCTAACAACCCTAACAATGGTGGTGAGGGAGATAAAGGTGAGACTCCGGATGATACAGTAATCGTATTTACATACAAGGTTGTAATCAACAAGGTAGATGAGAACAATAAAGCACTCGATGGTGCAGAGTTCACTCTTTATAAAAAGATTAAAGGTGCTGCAGAGGACAAAGAAATCAAAGCGGTAATTTCCGGTGATAAGAATGATGTCTTCACATTCAGCGGACTTGATGACGGTGATTACGTACTTAAGGAGACAAAGACTCCTGATAGCTACAACACTGCAAAAGATATTGCATTCACAATCACAGCAGACCACTCAATTGTGTCCGATGCTCCTGAGCTTAAGTCATTAAGCGGAGATAAGGTGACCGGTAATATTACACTTAAAGCTGATAAAGCTGAGGGTAGCTTAAGCACACCTGTACAGAACTTTAAGGGCTCAGTCCTTCCTTCAACCGGTGGTGCCGGACGTGTTGCAATTTATGTAATCGGTGCTATATTAGTAGTCGGTGGCGGAATTGTTCTTGTAACAAAGAAGCGTGTTAAATAATAATCATTTTATGATAAAATATATCTGCCATGAGCCACTTTAGTGGTTCGTGGCAGTTACAATAGGCATAATTATATTATGCAAATGATAACAGTAAGGAGAGTGCTATGAGAAGAAAATTATCAACTATTTTGTTTGTCATAGTGTTTCTTGCAGGACTGTCCTTACTGCTATATCCGACGGTGAGTGATTACTGGAATTCATTCCATCAGTCAAGGGCAATCGCAAGCTACGTCGATGCAGTAGACAATACAGATGAACAAAAGCTTGAGGAAATGAGACAGGCGGCAGAGGATTACAATGAAAGGCTTTTAAGCAAGCAGGACAGATATGATATGTCTGATTCGGACAGAGCAGAGTATGAAAGCCTGCTTGATGTATCTGGCACAGGAGTCATGGGCTATGTTGAGATTCCGTCTATCAATGTCTCATTGCCGATTTACCACGGCACAGACAATACAATACTTCAGATAGGTGTTGGCCATATTGAGGGCACATCGCTTCCGGTTGGCGGAGCAAGCACACATTGTGCTGTTTCAGGACACAGGGGACTTACATCATCTAAGCTGTTTACGGATATTGACCAGATGGCGGAGGGTGACACATTTAAGCTGTATGTGCTTGGCGAGACACTGACCTACGAGGTTGATCAGATAAGGATTGTTTTGCCTGATGAGCTTAATGACTTAAAGATTGAGGAAGGGCAGGATTACTGTACACTTATCACGTGTACACCGTATGGTGTGAATTCACACAGGCTTCTTATCAGGGGTCACAGGATTGCAAATGATGCACAGGGACTTATTGTCGAGGATGTAAAGCAGGTACAGCCGTTACATGAAGCCATAGTGCTTGGCATTCTGTTTCTGGTTTTGTATATAATAATTTGTAAGATACTTAGTAAAACGATATTGTATAGATTCAGATAGAATCAGGAAGGAGGAAAAATGCACAATAGTTTAAAAAGAGCTGTCAGTATAGCTATAGCAGCGATAGCCTTGTTTTCTCTGCCATGTGGAAGCATTTTTGCAAGGACGCATATTGATATTGATAAGAAATGCTCTATAACAGTTGATATCCCTGATACATGGGAGGATTTGTATACTGTGGATTTTCCCGTAGAGCTTTACAGAGTGGCAGATGTAGATGAGAACGATGTATACACTGCAACGAAGCAGTTTGATGAGCTGGCTAAATCTATATCAGATATCAGCAGTAAAACTACCGCAGATGACTGGGAAAAGATGGCAAAGACAGCTGCGGACATTGCAGACAAAGGTTCTTTGACAGCAGATGAGGTAATAGATGTTTCAAACGGAAGGGGAAACGTTACAGGCGTTAAGACGGGACTGTATCTGGTATATGCAAAGCCGGCTAATTCGGCAAGATTTGGATACACATTTGTGCCGTATCTGATTTCGGCTCCTAATAATGAGTTTGCTATGACAGGAAGCGGCTCAGATTCATGGATATATGATGATATCGATATCGAGCTGAAGCCTGAACAGACCGGGCTTATGGGAAGCTTACAGATTAATAAAACATTAAAGACATACAATACAGCACTCGGTGAGCCGGTGTTTGCATTTGATGTTGAGGCCTACGACAGGGATGGTAATGTGGTGTTTTCAGATATCGCATCAATCAGATTTGACAGTACAGGGGCTAAGAGCGTAGTTATTGACAATATTCCGGCAGGGTCAAGGGTGATAGTAAAGGAGGTATATGCCGCTGGCAGTTATCAGGTGACCTCCTCAGACAGCATAGAGACACAGATTGTGGCCGGTGAGACCGCAGATGTTGATTTCACAAACGATTACAACGACAAATTGATTTATAGTACCGGTGTCGTGAACCATTTTGAGTATGACGGAACCGGATGGGAATGGGTGCAGAATTAATGAAAAAATTATCAGAGTCTTGTAAAAAACTTAATAGAAATCACCGTATTCTTGTATGTGCAGCCTTTGCTGCTACACTCATTGTCTGTGGTGTTTCAGTTAAACCGACACTGGCATATTTTACAACCTATGCTACGGCAAAGGGCGGTATCTCAGTAGATATCGGTCCTACAACTGATGTCAAGGAGAAGTTTAAGGACTGGAAGAAAACTATTGAGATTGAGAATACAGGAAAAGCAGACTGTTTTGTCAGGGTAAAGGTAATTGCAGCAAGCCAGTTTGATATACAGACATCAGGCTCAAACTGGAGCCTTTCAGATGATGGCTACTGGTATTACAGTCAGGTAGTGCCGGTTGGTGGCAAAACCGAGCCGATTGTTGCAGCTATCACAGTTAGTGAAAAGGTAAAGACCAGCTTCAATGTAGTTGTGGTTCAGGAGTGTGCTCCTGTCACATATGATGAGAATGGCAATCCGTGTGTCGCACCTGATGCAAAATGGGATGCGACAGCACAATATGATAAAGAGGAGGGCGAAGAGTAATGAAGAGAAAACTTCCAATTATACTTGTAGCATCCTCTGCGATAATGCTTGCAGCATCGACGATTGGATCTACAAAAGCGACTCTTACATATATGAGTGATAATTATCTGGCTCAGATTGACATCAAATCCATCGGTGTTACTTTGACTGAGAATGGCAATGATGTGAGCTGGCGTGATTATAAGCATAAGGATGATGACTGGAGCGAGGCAACAGGAGTGCTGCTTGGAGATATGCTAAAGAATGCCGGAGATGAAAAACTGATTCTCGACAAAAAGTATGATGAGAAGCTTGCTGTCAAAAACAGCGGCTCGATAGATGAGTATGTGAGAGTGACTGTGCAGCATTACTGGGCAGACAAGGAGACAGGTGATAAGCTTTCAAAACTTGATCCATCAAAGATACAGATTGGTTTTACAAACGATGGCTGGACAGAGGATAAGAGTGCTGAGACTACAGAGCGAAATGTATTTTACTACAATTCTATTTTAAAAAAAGGTCAGACATCCACTGATTTTACAGACAAAATCAGTATATCCGGCGATATTGCAGTCATTGTGGGTCAGACATCACAGACTGATGATAACGGACTTACAACCATCACTACTACCTATGAATATGATGGTGCGCAATTTGTGCTGGAGGCAACTGTTGATGCAGTACAGACACACAATGCAAAGGACGCAATTAAGAGTGCGTGGGGTGTTGATGTAAATATATCAGATGACGGGGCACTTAGCTTAGAGTAAAGGAGGACAATATGAAAAAATTTATCGCATTATTATCATGCATGTTGTTTATCCTTGGTTCGATAGGCACTGTATTTGCAGATGAGAATACTACTACAGCCGGCTCATGTGAGTTTACCGGCAAGGAGATGGTCAGTTCGTTCGATTCAAATAAAATAGCAGCCTCTGTCTCACAGATGGAGCCGGGAGATTCTGTCACATTTTCCGTTGATATAAAGAATAACAGCAGTATTTCAACGAAATGGTATATGTCCAATGATGTGTTAAAGAGTCTTGAGGATACACAGGCGGTGGCTGAAAATGGTGGATACTCATATATTCTTACTTTCGTAGGACCGGATGGAAAAGAGGACACTATATACAGCAGCACCAGCGTAGGTGGAGAGAAGGAGGCAACAGCCGGAAAAGGACTCAATGAGGCTACAAACTCTCTGGATAAGTTCTTTTATTTAAAGACATTAGAGCCCGGAGAGGGAGGCAGTGTGAAGCTTTTAGTAGGACTTGACGGAGAAAGTCAGGGTAATATATATCAGGATACACTCGCAAAGCTCATGATGAACTTTGCTGTGGAGGACAATTCAAATCCGACTTCACCAAATCCACCTACATTTACAACTACAACAAGCAAGGTAAAGACCGGAGATATCTGGTCAATAGCGTCAGCTGTAGTGTTTGTGATTGGTATTATTTTGATGATACTGGCTTTCGTAAGTGACAGAAAGGGGGCTAAGCAAAATGAAAAGATTGCTTAAATATTTTCTTGCAGCTCTTGTTGTCATAACCGGTGTTTTCTCACAGACAGCAGATGCAAAAGCATTTTCATATACATACACTGTTTCCTTTTCAGCCGGAGGTCAGGGAAGCATAAACGGTGGTGTGCAGGTACGAAAGGCATCAGGCAATGGAGCTTCGGTTTCTGTTTCTGCTAAAGGAGACAAAATAATTGTCACAGGTCTTGAATATGGAGATGTCATCAGCTGTGATGCACAGGGCAGTGTGGCACTTAATGAAAACAGCAAGTACTACGTAAAGGGAATCAGATTAAGCGGCCGTGACAATAATACGGTTGCACAGTCGGCTTTTCTCGTATCGGGAGATCAGGACTATGTTGTTGCATACGGCATACCGGGCGAGCTTGCTGAGTATACAGTCAACTATGTGGATACAGATGGCAATAAGCTTGCTGAAAGCCGTACCTATTATGGTAATGTGGGCGATGAGCCGGTTATAGCATATCTGTATATAGATGGATATATTCCGGACAGCTATAATCAGACAGGAAAGCTGTCGTCAAATGCGTCAGAAAACGTGTTCAATTTTGTATATTCAAGGGCTGCATCAAGCATGGCTGCTGCCGGAAATGGAGCAAATGACAATACTGCGGCAGGCGGCAATCAGGCAGCCGCAGGAGCTGCAAATGCAACCGGGGCAGCTAATGCAGCGGGCAATGCAGCAGGAGCGGCAAATAACGGAGCTACAGATGGAGCAAATGCCGCAAACACAATAGTGCCTGACGGACAGAATGATCCGCAGGATGGAATCCAGGCACCGCAGGCACAGCCAAATACTGATATAGCAGA
>ULQU01018227.1_pt1 | contig 13944 bp, 10 predicted proteins | sample 1954841 | NCBI WGS metagenome assembly ULQU01 (sample SAMEA4835664, study PRJEB28245) | human gut metagenome | biome: gut microbiome; material: fecal sample | place: Denmark | collected 2008
CTTCTTCACTCTTTTTGAAAGCATCAGATACAGCATAACAACGATAACCACAGCCGTAAACAGTATGAGAAACAGCTGTTTTCCCTCAAGGATACTGAAAGCGGCTCCGGGATTTCTCTCGTAGGTGATATTCAGTACATTTGTATCTCCGAATGATATTATCGGTATCGACTGGTGAAGCTGCATATTACTGTCAATCAGTATCTTTGTCAGCTGGTCAAGCCCGATAAGTCCTGCGGCTGCCGCAAGAGCGATATATAGCATTAATTCCGATTCCTTTCGTTGTCCGGTATTTTTCTGACGTTATTTCAGTTATTATAATTACTTGTTCTTTCCGAACTCAAGCTCGGAAGTGGGAGCGTTCTTTTCTTCCTTCTCGTTTTTAAGGCTGAAAAGCACAGATTCACCCGTTACCTTTTCTTCCGCCTTCTTTTCAGGAGCAGGTGCAGGCTTAGCCTCGGGAGCGGGCTTCGCCGGAGCAGGTGCAGGCTTTGCTTCAGGCGCAGGCTTTGCCGGAGCAGGTGCAGGCTTTGCCGGAGCAGGAGCAGGCTTCTTTGCAAATGCGCTGTCCTCAGGCTTTCTCGCCTCAACTTCCTTAACGGTATTTATCACGAACTCATTCTCGCAAGCCTTGGGCATAGCCTTAATATTCTCGATATGTGCGCTGTATGCGGCAAGAATCTTGTTTGTATAGTCCTGCACTTCTTTTCTTGTTCTCTGGAGAACAATCTGCTCTCTTTCGGTCTGCTGCATCATAATTGTGTGAATCTCGGCAGCCTTTGCGTTGGCATCGTCAACAGTCTGCTTTGCTTTTGCATTTGCTTCGGCAAGATTCTTCTCACCGAGCTCCTTCTTCTTTGCCGCAAGAGCGTCCGCATCCTTGATAGTCTTTTCAGCCTTTTCCTGAGCGTCTTTTCTTATCTTTTCGGCATCTTCCTTAGCCTCGTTCACTACAGCTATACCCTGCTTTTTTGCAATGAGCAGAGCATCTCTCAGAGCGTCCTCATCCTTACGGTACTCTCTTATCTTTTCCGCAAGAACCTCCAGCTTCTTTTCAAGTTCCTCGTTTTCATTCTGCAGCTTCTTATATTCGATAGATACGTCCTTTAAGAAAGTATCTACCTCGGCGGCATCGTAACCGCCACGCTTAACCGTATCAAATTCTTTGGATACTATATCTTTAGCATTCACGGGAAAGTCCTCCTAAATGTACTCTAAATATATTTTTTAACCGTAATATGTATATTACCTTTTCTGCCTGTTTCACCGATACACTGCAATACGAACTTGCCTTTTCCTCTGACGGAAAACACATCGCCCTCGCTTAGCTGCTTTGACACATCGGTACATACCGTGCCGTTCAGCGTCACAAGCTGTGGCGTAATATATTTTTCCACAGCACCTGTTCTTGACGTGCCGGCGACGCATCTGACAATATTGTCAAGGCGCATTGACGCTACAGAAAACCGCAGCTCCTCATATTTTCTTGCGGGCAAAGTAAAACCTGCGGTAATGCCAATATCCACCTGCACTCCGACCCTGCCTATTTTCGTTATACTGTCTGAAATAAGCGGCGCTACCTTTTCGTAGACAAACACTGCCGCCTTCCCGTCGGTAACAAAAATATCCCCGACAGTGTCACGCTCAATACCGAGTGCCATAAGCGAACCCAGCACATCTCTGTGTGTCACACTGTCCTCTTTTCTGAAGGTGAATGTCACCGCTTTTATCGGGAACTGTTCAGCCGTGTTTTCATCGGACACAATGGCATAGGATGCATCGGAAATCGCACTGCCGTCAAAATAATATGACGGGAAAAGTCCAAGACAGCATCTGAGCGGATCTGCATTTCCTGCGCCTGCACAAAGCAATGCCGTAAGCCCTTTCGGGATACCGACAGCTCTTATCTGTGCAAGCTCGCTTTCGGACAGAAAACGGGTAAAATACGGGCGGGATCTGTCAAGGCAGTCCCTCGCCGCATTTTGTATATCTTTGACAAGTTCACGGTCTGCCATATCAGTCCAGATCGTCGAAAATATCCTCGCCCGAAATGTTGCTGATTTCGTCTATGAATTCGCCTGAAATATCAACGTTGTAAGGTGCGAGAACGTATGTTGTATCTGCGATCCTCTTTATCTCGCCGCCCGTTATGTAGCTTACACCGCCTAAGAAGTCGATGATACGGGTAGCTATATCCTTATTTGTGTTGTTGAGCATAAGGATAACAGTTGTCTTGTTCTTGTAAAGCTCTGCTATCTCGGCTGTATCGGACAGCTTCTTGGGTCTGTTTACAACAAGGTGCAGAGTTGTGCTTGCGTTATAGGTGTATATCTTATTTGCGTTTGATGCCTGTGACGAGCTGCGTGAAGGAGCCTCCTGCACAGGTTCTTCCTTTGCAGATTCAAGCTCGTTTGAGTAGCTCTCATCGTCATCCGATCCGCCCCATCTTCTGATTGAATTTTTAAGTCCTTCTAATGCGCTCATTGTTTGTTCCTCCGTTTTTATATTTTCGAATAATTTCTGTAGCCGAAAAGACCGCTGCCTATCCTGACTAACGTTGAGCCGTACTTTACGGCTGTTGCATAATCGCCCGACATACCCATTGACAGCGTATCCATGCCGGACAGGAAAGAATATTTCTGCTTTGAATTTTCAAAAAGCTCCTGCATTGACGCAAAATACTTTTCGTCGCAATTCACCGGCGGAATGGTCATAAGCCCTCTTATCCTGACGTTTTCAAGCCCGGATACAGCTTTTGCCGTTTCGAAAAGCTCAGATGGTGCAATACCGCCCTTTGACTCCTCGCCGCCTATATTGATCTCAAGGAGTATGTCCTTTACAAGTCCGTGACTTCCTGCTCTGCGGTCTATCTCAGCCGCAAGATCGACACTGTCGACCGAATGTATCATACTCACTTTATCAATTATATACTTTACTTTGTTTTTTTGCAAGCCCCCGATGAAGTGAATTTCGGATTTTTCCGAATAATTTTCGTATTTTCCGAGAAATTCCTGTACTCTGTTTTCACCCAGCAGGTCTATGCCAAGACTTTCGGCATAATTTATCTTTTCGCAGGGCACTGTTTTTGTGACCGCCATAATGCGAACCGTATCACATCGTCCTGCTTTATCCATAGCTTCGGCTATATTCTGTTTTATAGCCGTATAATTTAGCTTTATATCCTCAAGCGTTGTTTCTTCGGCGGATTTAGAGATTCTTTCCGTCATAAAGATCCTTCCCTTCAACTATAACATCATCGTAAAGCGACAGATAGCCCGGTTGTCCCGAAGTATCACGGACAATGACATAATCCTCGCTTGAATATATGCGGTCTACCTGTACGAAGTAAGCCTGAGAGCCTTTTTTCACATAGACTCCGATGTTGTTTTCCTTGTCAAAATGGATAGCGGACGAAGCTATGCGTATGCCGTTATAGCTGTCTACAAGCAGCTTGAACCTGCCGACTCTTGACGAGGCGATAACCGAATTCAGATCATCTGCAGAGAATATCGCAACATAATCGTTTTCGTACTTTTCGACATTTTCGACCTTTGCGGTTATCTCCGTCTGGTCTGCGCCGAGTATCAGCCGTACATTTGTATTTTCCGTAAGTACAGCCGCCTGACCTTCTGTAAAGGTCGCCGCCAGCTTCCACTTATAATCGTCTATCATCTTGCCGATTATGTCGCCGGAAGCTGTTGTAAGCTCAGGTGTCTTTACCGTTTCGGAAATTTCCGCAGGCGTTATACTGTCGATGTTATCGTATGTTATCTTGCTCTCGTACCCGTCGATGCTGCTTACGAAATAGCCTGTTTCATCAGCCGTGACCTGAACGGGCGAAGCCGAAATCCTGCCCTCAAGCGTCTTTATCTTTGAGTTGAGCGCCGAAATCACCGATGAATAATCATTCACCTTGCCCTTGACCATATCACGCTTGCTCTGCAGGTTGAGCATTTCGTATTTAAGCTGTGAAACGGCGGTATAATCACCGCTGTTTATAGCTGTTATCAGCTTGCTGTGCTTTTCGGTTATCAGCTTGTCAAAAGCCTCTATCTGAGAATTATCCGTACCGACAAGGCTCTGTGCGTCTGTCAGGGTGTCTATCCTCGTTTTCAGCTTATTTATATCCGCAGTAAGCGATATATCAGCCGCCGAGCCGTAAGCATTGGCTATAACGCTGTTCTTGCCGACCTTTGAGCCGTCCTCATGCTCATACTGTATCGTGCCGTTAATCTTACGGCTGACGGTATGCTCGTTTCGTGCGAACACGCCGTAAAACTCGATAGTATCCTGAGAATCGTACTTCAGCGCCACCTCTGTTTTATAGGAGTGGTCGTTTCCCGCAAAAAACTGACCTGCGATGGTCAGGAGCAGGAATACGGCAAGAACCACCGTTACAAGCTTTGTTGTTAACGTCCTGTCCATATACCCTTATTCTTTTACGTCTTCGCTGTCCGTCCTGTCGAATGCGTCAAGGATGGATACAGCTCTGAGAGGTGTTATTGTCGAGATAGCATGCTTGTATATCAGGTTCTGCTTTCCGTCTGTATCAAGGATAACAGTGTAATTGTCAAAGCCTCTTACAAGTCCCTTGAACTGAAAGCCGTTTGTAATGTAGATAGTTACAGGTATCTTCTCTTTTCTCGCCTGATTTAAAAATACGTCCTGTAAATTGAGTTCCTTTGCCATTTTGATTACGTCCTTTCTTTTCTCCGCTTTTTTGCGGAACATAAAATAAAATAAAATCATAACTGTTTTTGTGATAAATCACAGCTACAGATAGCTTAACTTATATTGTAACACATATTGATTGAAAATTCCATAGCTTTATGGCAGTTTGGGGAGATTTTTTCGACAAGTGAGAATTTCACTTGCTTTTGTTTCTTACACTGCCGATATAATCTATTGCCTCGTCAACAATCTGCGAAAAGTTCTTTCCTCCGTCAGCCTTAATATAACGGATTCTTTCGTCACGGCGGAACCATGTAAGCTGACGCTTTGCATATTTTCTGGTTTCCTGCTTCAGCCGCTCTACGCAAGGTGTAAGAGGGCTTTCGCCTTTAAGATACGGCATAAGCTCCTTATAGCCTATCGCCTGCGCCGCCGTAGGATAATCGTCAATATCAATAAACTGCCTTGCCTCCTCGACAAGTCCTTCGGCAAGCATTATGTCAACACGTCTGTTTATGCGGTCGTACAGCGTTTCCCTGTCATAGTCAAGCTGTATCATACACGGCTCATACGGCGAAGGGGCAAGCCTTGAAAGGCGCTGTTGCTCGCTCATTGTCTTTCCCGTAGTCTTGTAGACCTCAAGCGCTCTTATTATCCTGTTGAGATTGTTCTCGTGAAGCTTTTCCGCCGTTTCGGAATCAATTTCACGGAGCATTCCGAGCAGAAAGCCGTTGCCCTTTTCCTGCGCCAGCTTACGCAGTTCGTCACGGTATGCGTAGTCGCACTCGGTTTCCTCAAAGCTGAGATTGTCGATAAGAGAGCTTATATAAAGTCCTGTGCCTCCGGTTATTATCGGGAGCTTTCCTCGTGCCGCTATATCTGCGATAATACCGTGTGCCGCCTTAACATAGTCGGCTACCGAAAAGCTGTCATGAGGGTCGAGAAAATCCATAAGGTAATGCGGTATGCCCTGCTTTTCCTCCTCTGTGGGCTTTGCGGTGGCTATGTTCATACCTCTGTATATCTGCATTGAATCGGCTGAGATTATCTCGCCCGAAAGCCTTTTTGCAAGTTCGACCGAAAGAGCGGTCTTACCCGATGCTGTAGGTCCGCATACCACTACGATAAACTGTTTGTCCATAACTCAACTCCTGTTGAAGAAGCGTTCTATCCTGTATTTTGAAAGCGAGGTCATAACCGGCCTGCCGTGCGGACAAAAACGTATTGTCCTGTCATTCATCACTCTGTCGGCAAGCGCCTGCAATTCGAGAATATCCGTATCATCGTGCGCCTTTATCGCCGACTTGCAAGCCATCGTATGAAGCATATCGTCAAAGAGAGCGCCTTTCTGGTCGGTGGCAGTATTCATAAGCCGTTGTGCGACATCGGATACTATTTCCTGCGGCGAGCATTTCACTACGGACGGCATTGCGGTTATCTGCACTGTGCTGTCATCGCAGAAAACAAGCTCTATACCGCTTTGCTCCACATATTCGTAATACTCGTGCAGTGCCTCGTATTCTTCGGGCGACAGCTTAAGCTCGGTTTTGTCGATAAGAAGCTGTGAGGTGGTGATAAATTCCTCTTTCAGCTTTTCAAACCTTATGCGTTCGTGGGCGGCGTGCTTGTCGATTATTATAAGCTCCTCGCCCGCCTCGCACAGTATATAGGTCTTTAAAAATTCTCCGATAACACGAACACTTGTTTTTTCGGGCTTCGGTTCGTCTATCCTTTCAACCGTTACCGGCTTTGCGTTTATAAATCTGAAGCCTTCGTCAGTTTGCGGTGCTGTTACGGGAATATCGTCCGTATCATCGTCAACGGTGACAACAACACTGCTGCTTACCGCCTTATATGACGGGATGTGCGGCTCTTTTGGCAAAGGTATTTCGTCAATAGCTTCACCTGTGTTTTCTTCGGGCTTTGCGCTGTAGTCCGAGCGTGTGCTGTGCAGTGAAACGGACTTTATTGTGCTGTCGCCGTATATTTTTTCGGCTTTTACCGTTTCGGTTGGTTCTTCGGGCTTTAAATCAACGACCGGACGTTCCTCAGACAAAAGCGGAAGCGTTACAGGGATATGTGCGAGCGTCTGCTGTTCACGCTTTATTATTTCGGGGTTGTGTCTGAAATAATCGTCTGCGTTATCGTATTTCTTCGGTTTTTCAAGCTCTATCTGCCGTTTATCGTCTGCGGCGTTCACCAGTGCGTTCTTTACCGCAAAATACACCGCATCGAACACAGGCTTTTCATAAGCGAAGCGTATCTCGGTCTTTGCGGGGTGTACGTTTACATCGACAGTTTCGGGAGAAAGCGATATGTTCAGTATGCAGGCAGGGAATTTTCCGACCATCATACTGTTACGGTATGCCTCCTCAAGTGCCGCCATACAGGTGGTGCTTTTTATATATCTTGTGTTCACGAAAAACGTCTGCATACTTCTGCTGTTACGGCAGAAAAGCGGAGATGAAACATAACCGCTTACATCTATGCCGTTAAGCGAAAAGTCAACGGGAATAAGGCTGTCGGCAAACTGTCTGCCAAATACCGCCTTTGCCGCAGATAAGAGCGAACCGTCGCCCGATGTCATTCTGACGCTTTTGTTATCTCTTATGAATCTGAAGGAAATATCGGGGTGGGAAAGTGCAAGTCTGTCGACCGTCGCCGCTATGAAATTACCCTCGGATATGTCTTTTTTGAGGAATTTAAGTCGTGCGGGGGTGTTGTAGAAAAGCTCCTTTATCACGATAGTCGTGCCGACGGGACAGCCGCAGGATTCGTGCTCCTTTTCCTCGCCGCCTTCGATAATGTAACGTCCGCCGAGTTCATCGCCGTCCTGCCGTGACATCATCTCTATCTTTGCGACCGCCGCAACGGACGCTAACGCTTCTCCTCTGAAGCCCATCGTCATAATGCCTGTAAGGTCGTCGCCTGTGCGAATCTTGCTTGTGGCATGACGGAGAAAGGCTGTCGGCATCTGAGCGTAAGCTATGCCGCAACCGTCGTCCGTTATACGCATATAGCTGATACCGCCGTGCTTTATCTCAACGGTGATATGCCGTGCGCCTGCATCTATTGAATTTTCCACAAGCTCCTTTATTACGGAGGACGGGCGTTCTATGACCTCGCCTGCCGCAATAAGCTCCGCTACGCTTTTATCAAGCAGTCTGATTTCGGGCATTGGTTTTCCTTTTCTTTATAACATTGCTTTTAGTTCTTCGAGTTTTGCGTAAGCCTCTCTCGGCGTCATATCGTCAAGGTCGAGGTTTTTTATCTCGGCTATGACATTCTGCCTGCCTGTTGCCTCGAAGTCTATCTGGCTTTCGGATTCCTCCTCGGCTCTCAGTTCAAGCTCACGCTGTATTTTCGGCGCTTTTTCAAGTTCGGCAAGAAGCTGTTTTGCTCTGTCGGTGACCTTCTTCGGAAGTCCTGCAAGGCGTGCGACCTCTATGCCGTAGCTGTCGTCCGTGCCGCCCTCGACTATCTTGTGCAGGAACTTTATATCCTCGCCGCTTCGCTTTACCTTTACGCTGTAGTTGCGCACACCGTCAAGCTCGTTTTCAAGCGAAATAAGCTCGTGGTAATGCGTTGCGAAAAGCGTCTTGCAGCCGATAGCCTTTGAACTTATGTACTCGGCTACCGCTTTTGCTATTGATACACCGTCATAGGTCGATGTTCCTCTGCCTATCTCGTCAAGGATAACGAGCGAGTTTTTGGTCGCTTCGTTAAGGATAGTTGCAACCTCGGTCATCTCGACCATAAAGGTGGACTGACCTGCGGACAGATCATCGCTTGCACCGACACGGGTGAATATCCTGTCCACTACTCCGAGCCTTGCGTAGCTTGCAGGCACAAAGCAGCCTATCTGTGCCATAAGGACAATCACGGCTACCTGCCGCATAAACGTGGATTTACCCGACATATTCGGACCTGTGATTATCATAAGGCGGTTGCTTTTAACATCAAGGTAAACGTCATTCGGGGTGAAAAGTATCTCGTTGACCATCTTCTCTACAACGGGGTGTCTTCCGTCCTTTATCTCTATGACGCTGTCATTTGCCATCATCGGACGGCAGTAGTTGTTTTCTATGGATACAACGGCGTAACTGCACAGCACGTCAAGCGCCGCTACAGATTCGGCGGTCTGCTGGATAAGGTCGAGCCGCTGTGCGATAAATTCACGCACCTCGGCAAATATTGCCGCCTCAAGTGCAAGTATCTTATCGTTTGCGCCGAGTATCTCGTTTTCTATCTTCTTAAGCTCATCGGTAATGTATCTCTCGCCGTTTGTGAGCGTCTGCTTTCTTACATATCTGTCGGGCACCATCGACACGTTGCCCTTTGAAACCTCGATATAATAGCCGAACACACGGTTATAGCCGACACGCAGATTTTTTATGCCGGTAGCCTCTTTTTCCTGCTGTTCTATCTGAGCGAGAAGGTCCTTGCCGCCGCCCGTGATATTTCTCAGGCGGTCAAGCTCCTCATTGAAGCCGTTCTTTATATAACCGCCGTCCTTCATCAGTGCGGGCGGTTCATCGGCTATCGCTCTTTCTACTAAATCCGCAATATCGTCAAGAGGGCTTATCTTCTTATCAAGGCTTCTTGTAAGCTGTGTGCTTATCTGCGACAGGTCGCTTTTAAGCTGAGGAAGTATCCTGCAGGTAGCACCGAGCGCCTTTACATCCTTTGCGTTTGCCGCCTTGTAGATTATCCTTGTCATAAGACGTTCAAGGTCATAGACTTTCGCAAGGTCGGTCTTTATATCATACAGCGCCGCAGAATTGTTTATAAGCGCTTCTACCGCATCGTGTCTGCGTATGATAGCCGCCGTATCTGTAAGCGGCTGCTCTATGCACTGTCTTAGCTTTCTTCTTCCCATTGAGGTATCGGTCTTATCAAGCACCCACAGAAGCGAGCCTTTCTTTTCGCCGCTTCTCATTGTCGATGTCAGCTCAAGGTTTCTTCTTGTGGCAAGTCCAAGCTGCATAAATTCGCCGCTGCTGTGTACGTTCAGCTTTACAAAACGTTTTGCTCCGCTTCTTTGTGCCTTATACAAATAGCGCAGCAAAGCGCATAAAGCTCTTAATGCGTTGTCCTTTCCGGCAAGGCCTATTTCATCTGCCGTGCCGCCGAACTGTGCGGTTATCTCGGATACGTCATCTATGGAAAAATCCTCATCGGAAAGCTGTTCCGCAGAGCATTTTCCATAACGGTTCCTTATAAAAGTATATGCCTGTTTCCGATTCAGAAACTCCGCATTGAACAACAGCTCAACGGGGGTATACTGTGAAAACTGTGCTATTATATCCTCGTCGGTCTTTTTTGAATTTGCCTTTTCAACTGCGTGCACCTCGCCCGTTGAAATATCGGCAAACACCATACCTGTGCCGTTTTCTCCGACATAGATACAGGAAATATAGTTATTCGAGCCGTCCTCAAGCATTGACGCTTCTATAACCGTGCCTGCGCTGACAAGCCTTACTATATCACGCTCTACAAGTCCCTTTGATAACGCAGGGTCGGTTGTCTGCTCGCAGATAGCTACCTTGAAGCCTTTATCTATCAGCTTTTTTATGTAGCCCTCCGCAGAATGATGCGGTACGCCGCACATGGGCGTACCCGCTCTTGATGTCAGCGTCAGCTCAAGCTCCTTTGACGCTACCATTGCGTCCTCGTTGAACATTTCATAGAAATCGCCCAGACGATAGAATAATATATAATCCTTATAATTTGCCTTGATTTCAACATACTGCTGCATCATAGGCGTGAGCTTTTCTCCGCTGTTTCCTGCTTTCAAGAGTTTCATTCCTTTCGGTTTTATTGTTTAATCTTACAATGCCATACTATCAATGCCATTCAGTCAAGGCAATCAGTGGCATCCTCCGCAGGTCGAGCATGAGCCTGAGCATCCGCCAGCCTGTACCTCGCAGGTATCGGGGTCTTCACCGTCACAGCACAGTGCGATAATGCCGTTGATCTCGTGTAACAGCTTATCCATATCAGCCTTTGCCATTGTGAAATCAGCCATATGCTCGTTCTGCATAACGAGAGTGTATAATCTCTGCATCTCCTTGTTCTGTGTGTCGAGCTTTTCCTTGTTCTGCTCTTCCTTAGACTTGCTCATTTCAAGTGCTACGTTCTGACGTGCAAGGTTGAATTCACCTATAAGCTCCTGAAGCTCCATATCGGCATCGTTTGCCTTCATTGCCTCGTTATAACGTACATAACGCTCGTCTGCCTGTATAGCCTTGCCGAGCTCTCTTGCTGCTTTTATTGCGTCCATTTTATTTTTCCTTTCTTTCCGCTTTTGCGGCTGTTAAAAATATATATCTGACGGGGATTCCCGACCGATTGCGAAAATTCAGTCATTCACGCTTACAAGCTCGCCTGTGACTGCCCAGGGCAGAGCCTTTTGTATTCTTACCGTGACGTACTTTCCTATCATATCCCTTGTGCCGTTGAAATCAACGATAACACCGTGGCGGGAATGACCTGTCATAAGTCCGTCAGCCGTTCTGCCGATGCCCTCGCACAGAACCTCGACCTCATCTCCGATAAAACGCTCATAAGCCTTTTCACCGATAGAATTCTGTACATCAAGAAGCTGTCTGAACCACTTTCCCTTGTCCTCGTCGCTTATGGGGTCGGGCATAGCCGCCGCCTTTGTTCCCTCACGCTTACTGTAAATGAATGTGTATGCGGAATCATAGCGTACCTTCTTCATAAGTTCCACAGTGCCGAGAAAATCCTCATAAGTTTCGCCGGGGAAGCCTACTATAATATCTGTAGTGAGTGCTACCTTCGGTATGCGTTTTTTTGCATATTCGATAAGTTCAAGATAATGCGCCGTGTCATAGTGGCGGTTCATTTCCTTTAAAATTCTGTCGCTTCCGCACTGTACGGGCAGGTGCAGATGATATGATATATGCCTGCTGTCAGCTATCGTATCTATAAGCTCGTGCGTGCAGTCCTTAGGGTGAGATGTCATAAAGCTTAGCTTATATTTTCCGGGTATCTTATCAAGCTCGGAAAGCAGCTTGGCAAAGCCGAAATCATACTCCTTGCCGTATGAATTCACGTTCTGTCCGAGCAGTAGTATTTCCTTATATCCGTCATTTATAAGCCCTTTTACTTCGGCTATGACCTCTTCGGGTCTGCGTGAACGCTCTCTGCCTCTTACAAAGGGAACTATACAATAGGTACAGAAGTTGTTGCAGCCGTACATTATCGGCACGCTTGCCTTTACCTTGCTTTCTCTTATAACAGGAAGTCCCTCGGCAATAACACCGTCACTTTCGGGGATAGACAGCGTTCTGCGGTTCTCGCTGAGCTTTTCGTATATCATCTGCGGTAAGGTATGCATAACGTGAGTGCCGAAAATTATATCGACCTGCGGGAACGATTTTCTCATTCTCTGTGCTATATGCTCCTGCTGTACCATACAGCCTCCGACCGCAATTATGAGATTTCTGTTCTTCTCTTTCAGCTTTTTGAGTGCGCCTATATTGCCGAAAACTCTGTCCTCTGCGTTTTCTCTTACGGCGCAGGTATTGAAAAGGATAAGATCCGCAAATGCGGTTTCGGGCGTGAAGCCGTAACCCATCTGTGCAAGCATACCCTTTATCTTTTCTCCGTCGCTCACGTTCTGCTGACAGCCGAAGCTGTGGACGTGCGCCAACGGCATCTGCTCACGCTTTGCGTTTATCGCTTTTACTTTTTCTATATATTCCTGCTGAATAAGCAGTTCTTCCTTGTTTATCTCTTTAGTCAAGCTGTTTCTCCGTTTCTTATCCAAAGTCCTGTTGCAAAGACAGTATACCATAAAAGACAGCATACCATAATAGATTATAACATTATTTCGTCGTGCAGTCAAGCACGATGAAATAATGTTAAAACGTTCTCAGCCATTGCGTAGCAAAGCCGCATTTTTATGCGGCGAAATCGTCTTATGACGATTTCAGGCTGAGGTTGTTATAACTACCACAAAAAATCGTGCAGTCAAGCACTTCATCAACCATCAAGCACGATGAAATAATGTTAAAACGTTCTCAGCCATTGCGTAGCAAAGCCGCATAAAAAGCCTTATGGCTCAGAAATATAAAAAGGAGCAACCATGACGGTGCTCCTTGTGTGTTAAACTGCTCGATAAATGGGAATATATCGGATAGATAAATCAAGATTCAACCGAACAACGGAAATTCTTGTAAATCAATAAGGCGATTACGCATATTATTCATAAACCGGCAAATCGCATCTGCTTGTTTCTTTTCTATTAGGCTTTTAAGATTCCCCTCATCAAAGCTCATATCGCCCAGCCAATAGGCAGAAATAACTGCACACAAATAAGGATATATATCCTTTTGAAGATTTGTAAAGGGACGTACACTATCATATCCGTTTAGAAAAGCAGATAGAATATTCTGCTCTCTTTCGGGATAATCATCTTTATAGTCCATAAGCCTTGATTCAAAAACAGCCTGCATGATTACATCGTAGAACAACACATTATCGCCGCTGTTATTATAATCAAACACGCCCATTTCACTATCGTCAGTGATATACAGATTGCAAAGGCTTATATCTCCTTGTACCGCATACTGTGTTTCTTCCTTGAATACTTCTATTTTTCTTAGGTAACTTTCTGTTATTGATTCAATTTCATCGTAGAGGGACGGTTCAATTTTTCTCAGTATTTCTTTGTTCTCGGAAAATACGGATATATCGAATAATTCATTTCGTAAAAGCGGATTAAACATCACCTTATCATACACATGAAGATTCATTTTCTCTGAAACATTATGCATTTGTGCAAGCAATACGCCCGTCATACGAGCAATCTTTTCGTCAACTGCTTTTACTTCTCTGTCACAAAAATCTTCTATTGTAACAATAACATCATACCCATTAATGTGATAGTCATTTGCGTAATGTCCGTCGATATGGTATATATACGGAGTTTTTATTCCGCCCTTTGACAGTTGAACAGCAAAACGACACTGGGCTTCAATGTGTTTCTTTGTTACATTCCGTTCGTTTTTGAACCGGATAACAACAGCAGAATGCTTTTCAAAAACCACTTTGATGATAAGTCGTACTTCCTTTGAATCCTTATTCTCTTCATCATAGTTATATCGCTGTAGTTCATAAAAAGCAGTAGGGCATTCATCTATACTATATTCGTTTGCTATTTTTCTAATATCCGCTAAAGTCACTTCAAACATTATTTCACCATAAATTCCGATTTATAGGGCAGTTTACCCTCACTCTTCAACT
>ULQU01047125.1_pt1 | contig 13932 bp, 10 predicted proteins | sample 1954841 | NCBI WGS metagenome assembly ULQU01 (sample SAMEA4835664, study PRJEB28245) | human gut metagenome | biome: gut microbiome; material: fecal sample | place: Denmark | collected 2008
TTTACTCGAAAAATATACCGACAAGAAACAGCTGCTCGATGCGGTAAAGGATGCGGATGCTCTCATTATCCGTAGCGATATTGTCGACAAGGAAGTACTCGATGCCGCTTCCGGACTGAAGATTGTAGTACGTGCCGGTGCCGGTTACGATAATGTGGATCTGGATGAGGCTACCGCCCACGGTGTATGTGTCATGAATACTCCGGGACAGAACTCGAATGCTGTGGCCGAACTGGCCTTCGGACTGATGATCATGGCTGTCCGTAACTTCTACGATGGCAAGTCGGGTACCGAACTGAAAGGCAAGAAGCTGGGTATCCACGCTTATGGTAATGTGGGCCGCAACGTGGCACGTATCGCCAAAGGTATCGGTATGGACATTTACGCTTACGATGCTTTCTGTCCGAAGGAAGTCATGGAAGCCGACGGCATCAAGCCGGTATCTTCTGCCGAAGAGCTGTATGAAACCTGTAATGTAGTTTCCCTGCATATTCCGGCAACTGCCGAAACCAAGAATTCCATCAATTATGCACTGGTCAACCGGATGCCGAAAAACGGTCTGCTGGTGAATACGGCCCGTAAGGAGGTTATCAATGAGTCCGAACTTATCAAACTGATGGAGGAACGTCCCGATTTGAAGTATGTGACCGATATCATGCCGGTAGCAAACGAAGAATTTGTGGCCAAGTTCCCGGGACGTTATTTCTCTACACCGAAGAAGATGGGTGCGCAGACTGCCGAAGCGAATATCAATGCCGGTATCGCAGCGGCCCGTCAGATTGTGGGCTTCCTGAAAGATGGTTGTGAGAAGTTCCGTGTAAACAAGAAATAAAAAACTGAGTATTATGGCAATCGTTAAACCATTCAAGGGAATTCGTCCGCCGAAGGAACTGGTGGAGCAGGTGGCTTCCCGGCCTTACGACGTGCTGAATTCTGCCGAAGCACGTGCCGAAGCGGAAGGCAACGAGAAATCCCTTTATCATATCATTAAGCCGGAAATCGATTTTCCGGAAGGTACCGACGAGCATGACCCCCGTGTATACGGAAAAGCCGCCGAGAATTTCCTGAAATTCCAGGAGAAAGGTTGGCTGGTGCAGGACAAGAAGGAATGTTATTACATCTATGCCCAGACCATGAACGGCAAGACGCAGTACGGACTGGTGGTGGGGGCTTACGTGCCCGACTATATGAACGGGGTGATCAAGAAGCATGAACTTACACGCCGTGACAAGGAGGAGGACCGCATGAAACATGTGCGGGTAAACAATGCGAACATCGAACCGGTGTTCTTTGCTTATCCCGACAATGACGTGCTGGATGCCATCATCGCAAAATATACGGCCCGCAAGCCGGAATATGATTTCATTGCGCCGGGCGACGGATTCGGACATACGTTCTGGGTGATCGATGACGATGCCGATATCGCTGCCATTACGGAAACATTTGCCAAAATCCCTGCCCTTTATATTGCCGACGGACATCACCGTAGCGCTGCGGCAGCATTGGTCGGTGCCGAAAAGGCGGCACAGAATCCGGATCATAAGGGCGATGAGGAATATAATTACTTTATGGCTGTGTGCTTCCCGGCAAGTCAGCTCACCATCATCGACTATAACCGGGTGGTGAAGGATCTGAACGGACTGACTCCGCAGCAGTTCCTGGATGCGTTGCGGAAGCATTTCGATGTGGAGGATAAGGGTACGGAAATCTATAAGCCTGCAGCCTTGCATAACTTCTCCCTGTATCTTGACGGGCATTGGTACAGCCTCACGGCCAAACCGGGCACGTACGATGACAATGACCCGATCGGTGTGCTTGACGTGACTATCTCTTCTAATCTGATTCTGGACGAGATTCTCGGCATCAAGGACCTGCGTTCGGACAAGCGCATCGATTTCGTGGGCGGTATCCGCGGACTGGGTGAGCTCAAGAAACGGGTGGACAGCGGCGAGATGAAGATGGCGCTGGCCCTCTATCCGGTTTCCATGAAGCAGCTGATGGACATTGCCGATACGGGTAACATCATGCCGCCGAAGACGACGTGGTTCGAACCGAAACTGCGTTCGGGACTGGTTATCCATAAGTTGGAATAATTCCCAGACTAAACCGGGACTTATTATATATCAGAAGCCTCGTTCCTTTTTTTCGGAAAAGGAAGAGGCTTCATTTGTATTTTTGTATTTTTGCACCCATGATACAAGAAGATACATATAAGACTATAACCGGCAGGTCGGAATCTGTCTATACCGAAAAGAGGAGCAAGTTCATTGCTGTGGCGCTTCCTGTGCGCACTCTTGCCGAAGTCAAGGCTTACCTTGAAGAATATCAGAAAAAGTATTATGATGCCCGTCATGTGTGTTATGCCTACATGCTGGGGGCCGACAGGAAGGAGTTCCGTGCCAATGACAACGGGGAACCTTCGGGAACTGCCGGAAAGCCTATCCTGGGGCAGATCAATTCCAAGGAGCTGACCGACGTGCTGGTCATCGTGGTGCGGTATTTCGGCGGTATCAAGCTGGGTACCAGCGGACTGATTGTGGCTTACCGTACGGCTGCCGCACAGGCGCTCGGGGAGGCCGAAATTATCGAGAAGACCGTCGACGCTACGGTGGCCGTAGCTTTTGAATATCCGTTCATGAACGATGTGATGCGTATCGTCAAGGAAGAGTCGCCCGAAATCCTCGAGCAGTCGTATGATATGGACTGCTTCATGCGGCTGCGCATCCGCAAGTCGCTCATGCCTCTGTTGCGGGCCCGTCTGGAAAAGGTAGAGACCCTCCGCTTCCCCGAAGAGGAGGAAGGTTCCTCCCTGGAATAGCCCGCTTCCGTCTGTCTGTAACATGTGTTTCTTGTGAAATGTTTTTGTAACAGGTATGACATCATTACGTTAACTTCTTCGCATACTTTTGCCGCGGATTTAAAAAGTAGTGAGAAGTTTATACATGAAAAAGCTAATATCTGCGCTTACCTTTGCGCTTTGTATGGCATCGGCAGCAGCTCAGACTGTCGATTTGAGTGAATGGAAGAAATATTTGCCCGAAATCCATGGTACCGTGCGTGGTAAGTATGAGTATCAGACCACCTCAGACGAACAGCGGTTCCAGGTCCGTAACGCGCGTGTCAGCATTACGGGAAAAGTGCTGCCCATCGTGAGCTATAAGGCCGAAATCGACCTCTCCGACGAGGGGCAGATCAAGATGCTCGACGCCTTTGCCCGCGTGTCTCCTTTCAAGGGATGGGATTTTACGGTAGGGCAGATGCGTGTACCCTTCACCATCGATGCGCACCGTTCTCCCCACCAGCAGTATTTTGCCAACCGTTCGTTCATCGCCAAGCAGATGGGGAGCTTGCGTGATGCCGGTGCTACCGTGAAGTATTCGCAGAAGGAAGGTTTCCCCTTCGCGCTCGAGGCGGGACTTTTCAGCGGTTCGGGACTGACCGAGCAGAAGGGATGGCACAAGGTGCTGTGCTACTCTGCCAAGCTGGAAATGATGCCTTTCAAGGGATATAACCTAACGCTGAGCACGCAGCGTGTGCGCCCCGAACATAACAATATCTATATGTATGACGCCGGTACCTACTACGATTGGAACAACTGGCATTTCGAGGTAGAGGCCATGTACAAGCGGTATGCCCATGCGGCCTTCGACGATGTATGGTCGGTCGATGCTTTCGTGAACTACGACTGGTGGATGAAGAAACCCAAATCACTGGTCAAGAAGATCTCTTTCCTGGCCCGCTTCGACTATATGGGCGACAGCAGTACGGGTGAATCCGATCCCGATACCGGAAAGCTGTATATCACCGATTACCAGCGCAAGCGTATCACCGGCGGACTTACCTTCAGCTTCGGTAAGCCTTTCCAGGCCGATCTCCGTCTCAACTATGAGAAATATTTTTATGACGACCTCTCTTTCGCCAAGGAATCCGAACAAGACAAGCTGGTGGTCGAAATGATGGTCCGCTTCTGATGTCTTTTTAATTTTATTGCATAAATCAAAAACATGTGCTACCTTTGCCGGGAAAACTAATATTTAAACAAATATGTTCAGAAGTCATACTTGCGGCGAATTAAGACTTGCCGATGCAGGCAAAAATGTGACACTGGCCGGATGGGTACAGCGTACACGTAAGATGGGCGGAATGACGTTTGTCGACCTCCGCGACCGTTATGGTATCACTCAGCTGGTTTTCAACACTGAGGTCAATGCCGAACTTTGTGAACGCGCCAACCACCTGGGACGTGAATTCGTAATTCAGGTCAAAGGTACAGTTAGCGAACGTTCCAGCAAAAACAATAATATCCCGACAGGTGATATCGAGATCATCGTTTCAGAACTGAATATCCTGAATACGGCGCTTACTCCTCCTTTCACCATCGAAGACAATACCGACGGTGGCGACGACCTCCGTATGAAGTACCGTTACCTTGATTTGCGCCGTACTGCCGTACGGAAGAATCTGGAACTACGCCACCGCATGACGATGGAGGTGCGCCGTTACCTCGACAGCAAGGGATTCCTCGAAGTGGAGACTCCGATGCTGATCGGTTCCACTCCCGAAGGTGCACGAGACTTCGTGGTTCCTTCCCGTATGAACCCGGGCCAGTTCTATGCGCTTCCCCAGTCTCCGCAGACTTTGAAGCAGCTTCTTATGGTTTCCGGTTTCGACCGTTACTTCCAGATCGTGAAGTGTTTCCGTGATGAGGACCTCCGTGCTGACCGTCAGCCGGAATTCACCCAGATCGACTGCGAAATGAGTTTCGTTGAGCAGGAAGACATCATCGAAATGTTCGAAGGGATGGCCAAGCATCTGTTCAAGGTACTGCGCGGCGTGGAACTGAACGAACCGTTCCTGCGTATGCCGTGGTCCGATGCCATGAAATATTACGGCAGTGACAAACCCGACCTGCGTTTCGGCATGAAGTTTGTCGAACTGATGGATATCCTCAAGGGTTATGGCTTCTCCGTATTCGATAATGCAGCCTATATCGGCGGTATCTGTGCCGAAGGTGCTGCACACTATACACGCAAGCAGCTCGACCAGCTGACCGAATTCGTGAAACGTCCGCAGATCGGTGCGAAAGGTATGGTATACGCCCGTATCGAAGCCGACGGAAACGTCAAGTCGAGTGTCGACAAGTTCTATTCTCAGGAAGTGCTGCAGAAGATGAAGGAAGCCTTCGGTGCCAAACCGGGCGACCTGATCCTGATCCTGAGCGGCGACGATGCGATGAAGACCCGCAAGCAGTTGTGCGAACTGCGTCTGGAAATGGGTAACCAGCTCGGTCTCCGTGACAAGAACAAGTTTGCCTGCCTCTGGGTAGTCGATTTCCCGATGTTCGAATGGAGCGAGGAAGAAGGCCGTCTCATGGCTATGCACCATCCGTTCACTCACCCGAAAGATGAAGATATTCCGTTGCTCGATACAGATCCGGCTGCCGTACGTGCCGATGCCTACGATATGGTAGTAAACGGCGTTGAAGTAGGTGGTGGTTCTATCCGTATCCACGATTCACAGCTGCAGGCCAAGATGTTCGAGATTCTCGGCTTCACTCCCGAAAAGGCTCAGGAGCAGTTCGGCTTCCTGATGAATGCCTTCAAGTTCGGTGCTCCTCCTCACGGAGGTCTGGCATACGGTCTCGACCGTTGGGTATCCCTGTTTGCCGGTCTGGATTCCATCCGTGACTGCATCGCGTTCCCGAAGAACAATTCCGGCCGTGATGTCATGCTCGATGCTCCGGGCTTCCTCGACCAGAAACAGCTTGATGAATTGAATCTGATAGTCGATATCAAGGAGAAATGATCCGTCATTCCGCCTTGTAGCCGACGGCTGTCCGTTATCATAAAGCGGAGGGTGTCTGTTCTGCAGTTTGCAGCGTTACAGTACACCCTTCGCTTCCGTTTGTATTTTATATTCCTTTTGTCTTCTCACTTCACCAGTCATGAAAGAACATGTACGCATCTTCCGGTTTGCCGTCATCGGTACGCTGAACGCCGTTATCACCGCCATTGTGGTAGGGGTGCTCATGCAGCTGTGCCGTCAGGAGTATACGGTGGCAAACATTGCGGCCTATGTGGTGGCGCAGATCCATAATTTCGTGTGGTGCAAGTATTGGATATTCCCTCTTGATCCGGATGCGAAAAAAAACAGCATCTGGCATCAGATGCTGTTTTTTGCCGGGGCGTTTGCCATCGCTTATCTCGCCCAGTTTATGTTTCTGCTCGTGCTCGTCGAGCTTCTGCATGTCAACGAGTATCTGGCCCAGTTCTTCGGACTTTTCATCTACGGGGCCATCAATTTCCTTGCCAATAAGTTTGTCACTTTCCGCTGACGGTCTTCCGGCTTTTCAGCAGGTCGGCTGCAAATGCCAGAATAACCAGGTAGCACACCAGCGGTACAATGAATCCTGTGGCCATGTTGATCCGGTCGGCTATCACCCCCATGATTACAGGAGCCACTGCTCCGCCCGCTATCCCCATAATGAGGTATGATGAAGCCCTTTTCGTGTGTTCTCCCAGCCCTTTGATCGATAGGGCGAAGATGGTAGGGAACATGATCGATTCACACAGGAAACAGAGGAAAAAGGCCAGTACCGCCCCGAATCCTTTCCCGAATATCACGATGACCATGCTCACCACGGCTCCCGTAGCCAGGTAGGCCAGCATCTTTTCCGCCCGTATGTATTCCATGACCCAGCTGGCAGCCATACGTCCGGCCATGAACAGTCCCATTCCTCCGAACGACAGCCACAGAGCGGCTTCACGCGGTTCTATTCCGGCATTTTCATTCACGTAGTTGATGAAGAAGCTGTTCACCCCCGTCTGTGCCGCCACGTAGAAGAAGAGGGCTATCAGCCCGAATACGAAGCGTCGGTGGCTCCACAGTCCGCCCCGGTTTCCGTCCCGGGTGGCGGAGCTGTCTTCTTCCACTGTAATTTCCGGCAGTTTGATTCTGGAGAATACCAGTGCCACAGCCAGTACCACACAGCCTATGATGGCATAGGGAGCTGCCACACTGCCTTCACCGCCGTCGGCCGCGAAGATGAAGAGTCCGCCCACCAGCGGCCCGCATATCCATCCCAGTCCGTTGAACGACTGCGAGAGGTTGATGCGCCGTTCGGCCGATTCCCTGTCGCCCAGCACCGTAACGTACGGGTTGGCCGCCGTCTCCAGGCAGGCCAGTCCGCACCCGATGATCAGCAGCGAGAACAGGAAGAAGTTGAATGACATGATCCGTTCTCCCGGAATGAACAGGAGGGCGCCTGCTCCGTACAGCAGCAGTCCGGTCACCACGCCTGCCCTGTATCCGTATTTCCGGATAATGTTTCCGGCAGGCAGGGCCATCAGGCAGTAGCTGCCGTATACCACGGCCTGTATCATGGCCGAGTGAGCTTTCGATATGCTCAGCGCATCCTGGAAATGCTTGTTCAGCACGTCCAGAATACTGTGTGCGAATCCCCACAGAAAAAAGAGGGTAGTAATCAGTATGAAGGGGGTCAGGTAGTTTTTCCCGTCCCGGGTCTTTACCAGTTTTGCGTTCGATTTCATTTCAATGTCATTGTTAGGTTTATCAGCTCCGGCTTACTTCCAGCCCTTTGGTCGACAGGCTCATCTCCACAAACCGTGCCCGGTTGTTGGGCGGGTTTTGGTTCAGTATCTGGCGTATGCGCACGGCCGCTTCCGGATCCTTGGCCACCATGTAGAGGTATCCGCCTCCGCCTGCTCCGGGCAGTTTGTATCCCAGGCACAGGTCGTCTATCCGTGCTGTCAGGGCCGCTACCGCCTCCGGGTTGGTCCCTGCATCCAGGCGCTGGTTCTGTTCCCAGGTCTTCCGTATCAGCTGTCCCGTTTCCGTGAAGTTGTTGCGCAGAATGGCGTCATACAGGTCCAATGCATGCTGCTTCATCTGCCGCAGCAGTTCCAGGTGTTCTGTCGAGTTCAGGAACATGCCCCGTACAATCTCGGCCAGAATGCCCTTGGCGGTACGTGTTATACCGGTGTAGTACAGCAGGTGGCACTGGCGGTATTCGTCGTCGGTAAACAGGTGTTCAGGCAGCCAGCGCACCATCGGTTCCTGGTTCCATCCCGGCTGTGTCTGCAGCAGCTTCACTCCTTGCAGCACCCCGCCGTACTGGTCCTGCCAGCCGCCTCCCGTAGTGAGCAGCTGTTCCAGTATCAGGGTACGGCTGCCTATGGCATGCTTGTCCCAGTTCAGTCCGCAGAAGTCGTTCACGGCTCCCAGCACGGTCGATGCCAGGATTGAGCTGGTACCCAGTCCCGATCCTGCCGGGATGGCCGACAGCAGCGTGATCTCGATTCCTGCCCCGAACGCTTTCAGCTGTTCCTCCAGCGAGTTGAACTTTTCGGCCGAGAAGGTAGGGTGGAACCCTGCCAGCACCAGTGCTGCCTTCGGGATCGAGAAAGGCGATCCTACCTTGTTGAAGCTGTACAGCTCCTCGTAGGTCGATACGGTTTCCATGGCGCCCAGGTCGATCGAGCGCAGTGTCACCTTGTATTGGTCCGATGGCTTGACGTATACCTGCAGCGGCGGTTGTCCGTTCAGTTCGATGGCGATATTCACTACGTTACCTCCTTCCATCAGACTGTAGGGTGGGGTATCGGTCCATCCTCCTGCCAGGTCAATCCGCACCGGGCTCCGTCCCCACACAATCTGGTCGGCGTAGACCGACATCGTAGGATGCTGGTTATGGTCTACGGTAGCGGTCAGCCCTTTGCGCATCAGGCCGAAAGCCTTCTCCTCCTGCCGTCCGGTTTCCGCCGGATCACCGGCTGCCGACAGCTGCGTCACCCTGGCGCGGAACATGGCGTCGTTGATGCGCGTCATCAGCGGAGCCGTTTCAGGAAGTTCGGCCGGCAGTTCCAGACCGTACCGGGCAAATGCCTCGGCAGCCTCCTGCAGGTCCAGCTGGTAGAACACACTGTGCTCATAGTTCCTGGCCAGAGCCGTCCAGCTCTGCTTGCGGAACTCCTCCCGCTGTGCGGTAAGCCGCCGCAGGTTGGCGTATGCCGAAATCTCGTCGGCCGAAACCTTCCGGGCCTCTGTCCATATCCGTTTCCCGGCCTCTTCTTCCGGATTCGTAGTCATCCAGCGCATCACGGCACCCAGTTCGTCCACATTCTTGCATACCGGGAAAATCCGGGCAGCCTGCAGGTCGCCGTTCTGTTCAATTTCCCCGGCAGTCAGTCCCCTCTGTGCCAGCCATTCGCTTACCGGTCTGCCCATATACATCGTAGCCTGGTTGTCCAGCGCCCCCTTGAAAGCGTCGTTGAACCCGTACGGGCGCGCTGCCAGTTCCGTTTCGCCCATCGGCACCACGTCTATGCACACCCCTTCGGGCACATCCAGGCACCAGTCGTTTACAGGTACCCCCGTAATGATATGCCGTCTGTGCAGCGTCCATCGGGCGCCCACACAGCTGTTTTCAATCCATACCTCCGTATTCTCGCCCGTCAGCCGGAAGCTGTTCACCGCATTCTGTATAAAGATGGAAGGATGCGGCTTCACCTTCTTCAGCATGATGGCCCGCTGGTCGGTCACACAGTTCTGCACGGCCAGTGTCGACGAGATCATCTCCCGGCTTGTACCGTAGTGGTGGAATTCACCTCCCGGCAGCGGCAGTATGGCCACACTCAGCCTGTTCAGCTCCTCGTCGGCTATGCGCGGATGCTCGCCCAGTGCCGGTCCGAACTCCGAATACATGTCGTAGAATACCGGCTTCCCGTCCTTCACCGAACGCTTTGCCATCAGTTCCACGGCCTTGTCGCTCAGCAGCCAGATACCTATGTCCATCAGGAACAGATAGTCCTGCATCAGTCCGCCCAGCTCTTCCACACTCGGTTTCTGCAGCATGAAGTCCAGCTTTTCCGGGTTGTTTCTCGATGAAACAAACACCCCGTGGTTCTTCGCCAGTTCCGGGTCGGCCCACAGACCGTAGCACACCACGTCGGCTTCCGGAATCTCCTGCAGCGCTTCGGTGGCACGTATGTACACGTCGCCGCTGGCCACCAGGGTATGCAGGGTGTCGGGAGCCTTGCGCATAATCCGTTCATAGAGCGGGAGCTGCAGTGACAGCAGGTTCTGCGACAGTTTCTGTCCGCGTCCCCACCTGAATACCGGGATAGGGGTAAGTATCTTCCCCGAAGGTGCATATCCCGGCAGGCGCCGGCTCTGTCCGCCCGCGTGCAGCAGGATGCGCTTCTCTTTGGCGAGCCATCCCGCCAGACTTTCCGTATTCCCTTCGTATTCCTTGCAAGCCTGCAGCAGCCATGTCGTACCTCCTCCCGAACCCAGCTTGCTGCCTATCGGGTCCGAGGTGCAGAACCATTCGTTCCGGTCTGCATGTTCTATATCATGGAAACATTCCACCAGATTCGGTGGAAGCGACAATAATTTCTTCATCTTCATCGTAAATTTATTGGTTGGCCTTTTCAATGTACCCCACCGGAATCTCCACTTTGGCGTATCCCAGCTGGTCTATCTGTACCGTCACCTGCGTTTTTCCGTCCACCACGATCAGTTCACCTTCCAGTCCGGTCAGCGGACCTTTGATTACCCGCACCCGTTCACCCTTCTGAAGCGGTTCACTTACGAACGATACCGCCTCTTCCGAGAAGTCGAGCATGAACCGGAACCGTTCCATCTCCTCGTCGCGTATCACGGCAGGTCTGTGCGTGCAGCGGTCTATCAGTGTCCCCGTAATGGCGGGAACCTCCTGCATGAGCCGGATGCGTCCCTTTTCGCCTGTCCGCACAAAGATCATCATCGGTATCACCACCACCTGCAGCTTCTTTTTCCGGTCGCTCCATTGCCTTACCACTTCCTGTACAGGCAGGTAATGTTCCACGCCCATCATTCCCAGCTTTTCAGCTGTTTTCTTTTCGTGATGCATGCGTACATACATCGCATACCAGTGTAGTTTTTCCATATCGGAAAACAAAGTTAATAGAAATTTTTAGAACTTTCTGAAAGTCAGGGTAGCGTAATTCGATTCCAGCACCAGTTCCTTGCCCGTCAGCTTCTGTATCCGGAAAAGGGTATAGCCGGCATTGTCCATCCCGAAGGGTTTCATCTGCTCGTCGGTAGCGTCCTTCTTGCTGTCGCTGGTTGCCGCCCTCACCTTGAACTCACTCATGGCTACAGCGTTGTCATCCAGGTATTCCAACCGTCCTATAAAGGCACCGTATCCGTTTTCACCCTGTTTCTCGGCCACTTCCACCACCTGGCGTGTAATGCTGTAGTAGATGCGTTCACACCGGTGTCCGGTCCCGTCGTCCAGCGTAGTGAACGATTCCAGTTTCCACATGCCTTCCAGCTTGTCGTTGATGGGTGCCTTGCTGCACCCGTTCAGGCACAGCACAGCCGCCAGTATCCATACCGGCAGCAGTATCTGGTATAGTCTTTTCTTCTGTATCATTTCAGGAGTCCTCCCGTCTTTTTCAGTGTAATCATGCCCCCGGTGCTGTTCCCCAGGTAATTCCCTCTGTCCAGTCCCAGTGCGGCCGAAACGCTCCATCCCGCGGCCCATGCCGGCCGGTAAGTCACCTCATACAGTGAGCTGAACTGCTTGCGCTGTTTGTCGAGCGGAGCCGAATAGGTTCCCCAGTGGCGCACCATCGAAGCCAGGATGCGGTAGCTCCATTCACTTGAAGGATTACCCGATACACCCACATGGTTCGAGCGTACCCGGTTGCTCTTGAATGAGTTGGTATGGTCGGCGTTATATTGCGGTCCCGGTATCAACGGGTTGCCCAGTGCGGCACCCCAATGCTGCCAGCCCAGGTACTCGCCGTTGTTGAAGTAGTTGTCGCCTCCGCTCTGCTGCACGTCGTGGAACGATCCGCCCACACCGTCATACAGCAGCGGTCCGGTCTGGTCCTTGGTAGCCATCCCTTCCCACAGCAGAGCCGATACCCATCTGTTCTTCGGGAGCGTCACCTCCAGTCCCAGCTGTCCGTCCTTCCAGTGTCCGTACTGCCAGAACATCTGCGAGTGGTCCTCGTAGTAATGCTCCAGGTATCCCCGTACTTTCCAGCCTTCCCCATAATAGGTCAGTGCAAAGTTCCAGCTTCCGCAGTGGTTTCCCTGCACGTTCTGCAGCGTACTTTCATGTTTCGGTATCAGGATCTTGAAGAAGTCCTTCAGTCCGTTCGGCATGTTCGATACCAGCTGCCCCCCGTCGGCGGTCATGGTCATACGTTTCCCTCCGAACTGTGCCGCATGCAGGATGCCCACCTCAAATTCCATAGGGAACTTCTCCCGGTTCCCTATGCGCATGGCCAGCGACTTGCTGTGCATCAGTACATTCTTCGTATACGATGCACCTACGGGCACATAACTTTCCTGCCAGTTGCCGTCGGTAAACAGTCCGTAGGCTATGTGAGCCTTCATGGCTATCCAGTTTCCCGTACCCGGCACCGTCAGGTAGTCGACCGTGAGCCGCACCTGCGGCACCGGCCGTGCGTTCGGTCCTTCCACCATCATCCCGCTGCTCAGCTCGTGGTTCTTCTCCAGCGGAAATCCGTACCGTTCCTTGCTCCCCACGCTCAACGTCAGCATTTTCCACGCTATGTCGGCATACAGCTGCTGCACCACGAAGTCGGCCGTCTGGTTTGCCGTTCCGGCCAGGTCTACACCCGTTTCCAGCCTCCAGTGGTGTTTCATCTCCTTGCGGTAAGTCAGCCCCGCGCGCAGGTACCCGCTGTTAGGCTTTTCGCTCGAAAGTCCGAAGCGGTTGGCGGTAAACCACAGCGGGGCGTAGGTGCCGTCCGATGCGTTTGCGCTCGCTTCCACCCGGTACGTCAGCGTAGAGTCCGTCTGTGCCCCTGCGGCGGCAGGAAACAGTCCTCCCGCCAGGCATAATAAAGTTCCTAGTAATCGTTTCATCCGGTTTTTTCGTCTTTTATTCCTGCGAATATTCCTTGATGTGCTGTTCCTGGTCCAGTCTGCACACCAGCAGGCGTCCGTCGCGTTCCGCCACGATGTATCCGTCCAGTCCTTCCAGCACCACCTTGCTTTCCTGGTTGGCGTGTACCACACAGTTGCGGCAGTCGTACAGTTTCACGTTGCCTCCTATTACCGCATTGTTGTCGGCGTCATGACTGTGCTGTGCGTGCAATGACCCCCACGTACCCAAGTCGCTCCATCCGAAGTCGGCCGGCAGCACATGGATCCCTTCTGCCTTCTCCATCACTGCATAGTCTATCGAGATCTTCTCGCAGGTAGGGAAGAGGCGTTTCAGTTCCTCCTGTTCCTTCTCCGTATACAGACTGGGCGTCAGTTCGTCCATCACCCCTGCAATCTGCGGCGCATACGTCCGCAGAGCCTTCGTAATCGTCTCCACGTTCCACACAAAGATCCCCGCGTTCCACAGGTAGTTTCCTGCCGCCAGGTATTTCTCCGCCGTTTCCAGGTTCGGTTTCTCGCGGAACGAGTCTACCCGGTGTATTTCACTGCCCTCCAGCTGATCTGCCGCGCAGATGTAGCCGTAGCCCGTTTCCGGCCGTGTGGGTCGGATGCCCAGAGTAACGATGCGGCCTCCCGTTTCCGTAAAGGCCAGTGCCGTCTGTATGCACCGTTTGAATTCGGCGGTATCAATCACCAGCGCGTCCGAAGGCGTTACCACAATGTTCGCCTGCTCGTCCTGCATCCTTATTTTCCAGCAGGCATAGGCTATACACGGTGCCGTGTTTCTCGCTTCAGGTTCTGCCAGTATATGCTGTGCGGGGATATCGGGAAGCTGTTCCTTCACGATGTCCGTATATTTTTCCGAGGTCACCACCCAGAAGTTTTCCGGGGGGCAGATGCCCGCAAACCGGTTTACCGTAAGCTGTATCAGCGATTTTCCGCAGCCCATCACGTCAATGAACTGTTTCGGGTATTCGGGTGTACTCATCGGCCAGAAGCGGCTTC
>ULQU01015247.1_pt1 | contig 13901 bp, 18 predicted proteins | sample 1954841 | NCBI WGS metagenome assembly ULQU01 (sample SAMEA4835664, study PRJEB28245) | human gut metagenome | biome: gut microbiome; material: fecal sample | place: Denmark | collected 2008
CCTTTCAAAGGGGGATGCCCTAAATTGAGTGCTTACATAATTTCGCTATATTTGCATTGTGTAATGACTTTATTTTCAGTATATATTAAAAATGAAAATGAAGGCTTTTAATCGTACCTTATGGAATTGAAATAACATAGTCTTCGGGGTTATTGCTTTCGAGAGGACTTTTAATCGTACCTTATGGAATTGAAATCTCTTATTCTGGGCGGTGTGGCTTCACTCTCATTTCTTTTAATCGTACCTTATGGAATTGAAATATATGAATTTTATGTTGGAAAGACAAAAAAGAGACTTTTAATCGTACCTTATGGAATTGAAATTTAACAACGAGTTTGAGCAGTTGTACAACATTTGGCTTTTAATCGTACCTTATGGAATTGAAATCTATGCAGGAACGTCAGGTTACGTTGAGCAAGGATCTTTTAATCGTACCTTATGGAATTGAAATTACATTGCAACAAGTGGTACTCCAATAATTACTGCCTTTTAATCGTACCTTATGGAATTGAAATCCCAAATGCGGTTCCTATAGTATCTGTGACCTGAGTCTTTTAATCGTACCTTATGGAATTGAAATTATGCAATCAAATAAGAAGCTAATCGATTGCAATGCTTTTAATCGTACCTTATGGAATTGAAATGTTCGAAAGGTTCGTACTCTTTATTATCCGATACCTTTTAATCGTACCTTATGGAATTGAAATATCGTAGATGCTGTGAATGCTTATCTGGCTAATACTTTTAATCGTACCTTATGGAATTGAAATCTGATAAAATAATTGATTATTTATATCTGAAAAATCTTTTAATCGTACCTTATGGAATTGAAATGTACTCAGACAGACGCATCGGGCAAAGCGAACGAGCTTTTAATCGTACCTTATGGAATTGAAATTTTTTAACGATGTTAATATATTCGGGTTCTTGAGCTTTTAATCGTACCTTATGGAATTGAAATTAATTAGCCCAACGCATACGATTTAATTTTGCAACTTTTAATCGTACCTTATGGAATTGAAATTGATTATTTCAAGTGTAGAAGAAACTGATGCTGGCTTTTAATCGTACCTTATGGAATTGAAATACCACCTCATTGAATCCGGCATATACCAGCACATACTTTTAATCGTACCTTATGGAATTGAAATTACTATTAGCATAAAAGGTACAATTTACTCCAACTCTCTTTTAATCGTACCTTATGGAATTGAAATTCGCTGACCGTTGACGGCTCAAAATGTGCCGGCTGCTTTTAATCGTACCTTATGGAATTGAAATTATCTATTCCTATCACATTCCATCCTGCTTTTCTCAGCCTTTTAATCGTACCTTATGGAATTGAAATTTAGAATTTACAGACGATGAAATGGTCCCTAAATAAACTTTTAATCGTACCTTATGGAATTGAAATATTCGAAAAAATTAAACTTATTTATCCGGAAAGTACTTTTAATCGTACCTTATGGAATTGAAATTTCCTTCATTCCCCCATCAATCCAGGCGGCGAAGGCTTTTAATCGTACCTTATGGAATTGAAATATCGCCTAAGATGGTAAGGTCATTTAACCTTTGAATCTTTTAATCGTACCTTATGGAATTGAAATTTGTTATGATGAATAATGTTACCATTTATCTTAGCTTTTAATCGTACCTTATGGAATTGAAATCTGCCAGACAATCCTGATCACTTATATCCTGAAGCCCTTTTAATCGTACCTTATGGAATTGAAATGACGGAACAGAAGGTGCTTCAGCTCCTTCCGGCTCTTTTAATCGTACCTTATGGAATTGAAATACATACAAGGTAGCGAGAATGATACAACGGGAAACTTTTAATCGTACCTTATGGAATTGAAATGATGCACGAATCTGTGGCCACCGCGACCTCAGCCCTTTTAATCGTACCTTATGGAATTGAAATTCTATATTGATTTTTTTATAGTCGCTCCATCCTGCTTTTAATCGTACCTTATGGAATTGAAATAATATGATAAGGTCTTTTGCCCTTTTTTATACAACTTTTAATCGTACCTTATGGAATTGAAATTCCCTCTTCAGGGACTTCATCATTAGTGATATTTTTCTTTTAATCGTACCTTATGGAATTGAAATACTGTAGGAGCGGCACAGATTATTAATTCTGTCGTCTTTTAATCGTACCTTATGGAATTGAAATAAAGTCCACGACGAACGTATATATTCTGCCAAAGCTTTTAATCATACCTTATGGAATTAAAATTCGATGAAAGCCACAACGATGTCACCATCCTGGGGTTCTATTAATCATACCTTATGGAATTAAAATGGATCTACGGGAATTGTTTCAAAAGTTGCTGGTATACTTTTAATCGTACTTTATGGAATTAAAATTTTCGTGGCACATGGGTAGTGGGTACGCCCGGTAGCGGCTTTTAATCGTACCTTGTGGAATAAAAATCTAAATCTATATATGAGATATGAAGATACGTTATTGTGTAACATTTTATTTCATTTTCTCACCCAACATTTTGTAATGAAATATCCTTACTTTTTGCACTTTTTAGCCTTGTCAATGAAAATAATTGTTCTGTTTTTCGGTGCAAATGAAAAAATTCGTATATTTGTCTTACTCTTAGAAGAAAAAGAAAGTATTAGAAGCGTTTTAGGCATTATCCGAAGTTCAGGAAATCCCCAATTTCATAACGATAACAAGGATAATACAAAAACGCTCCACGGGCTATCGTATATGCTGTTTTGAGCAATATGTATGTATATAGGCGTGGGGCTTTATGTATTGCTCGGTTATCAAGTATGGGGATACTTCTGAACAGGTAATACTAAAGTTCCCCACGCTTTAACTTTTATAAAAACAGCTTCAAGGGGAAGCAAGCTGACATATTTTATATGTATGAAAGCACTTAAACTAAACAACTGTGGAAGCGGTAATTTAACCTTTGTTTCGTTTGCTGAGGGTTACTATTCTTGTTATTGGATTCTTTTTTCCTGCATTTTTGTTGTTTTGTATGTGGTAGCATGTAAATTACAAATTATGTGCCATCCTTCTTTCCGTATTCATCCGCTTGTCGATTATGGATTATGACGAAGCTTGCCATACCGAGGGTGAGATATGGGATATAATCTATCGTACATTGAAAGAAATAGGTGAAGTTAGAGAGTTATTATGTACCGATGAGTTGGAAAGTGTAATGAAAAAAATGGAACTCATCGAAAAAGAAATTGATATTTTGTCTGTTTTGATATACCACTTGTGACATAATGTCATCAAAGCGCGGATTTATTTGGCAGTGTGTCTGTGGAAATTGAAACTGATTAAAAAGAAAGAAGATGGATAAGAAGATAGAGACAGTTGTCAATGAGCAACTGAATACAGAATTGTGGTCTGCTAATATGTATATTGCACTGCAAGTGTATTTTGAAAAGCAAGATTTGCCGGTGCTGGCGTTATGGTTGAAAACGCAGAGTAAAAAGAAGGCCGAGAGAATGCAAAAGTTGGCGGCCTTTTTGCTGCGGGAAGGTGCAACTGTGGATATACAGAGCTTAGTGTTCGGTACGGAACAATGGCAGAGTCCTGTCGTGGCATTGGATAGTTTATTCGAACATGAACAGTATTTTCACAAGCAAGTGAATGATTTTATGGCTTTCGTCCGGAATACCGAATATCCTGTGTTGCAGTCTTTAGTGCTCGATTTATATGTCGATGAAGTACATGTAAGTGATTTTTTGGTCGAATTGTTGCGTATGCTTGTCAAAGAATGGAAGAGACAGTTACCATTGGAGTAAAATAGAAGAGAATATGGATTAGCCGGCAGGCTACTTTTTAAGAAAAACGAAAATGGATACTGTTGACTTCGACAGGGAGCTGATTACTTTTCGTGAGAAGCTTCTGAGTTATGCCCTTCTGATGTTTCCTGCAAAAGAAGATGCTGAAGACTTGATTCAGGAAACGTTATTGAAGGCACTCGAAAATAAAGATAAATATAATGAGAATGTGAACTTCAAAAGATGGCTGTATACGATCATGCATAATACCTTTGTCAATATTTGTAAATCAAAAAACTATTGTCTGTGTCAGCATATTACGGATAGTGGTGTTTGTGCTGAAATAGATCGTACTATGGATAGCGGAATCGATGAAAATTATAGCTTAGAGGAAATCTATAAAATGATAGACAGACTTCCTGATGATTTTCGTGTGATGATCCTGATGAGGTTGGCTGGATTCAAATATCAGGAAATAGCCGATAAGATGGGAATATCCATAAGTTTGGTGAAGAGCCGGATTTTTTACGGAAGAAAACGACTGAAGTATATGCTGTATCACTCCTGATGTTTTCAAGAAAGACTCTATGTTGTATTAAGGTGCACTTGGTGCATTGTTTTTATAGGTTGGTTTGGCCATGAGTTGACTCATGGAAAAGAAGCAGCTTCGTTGGTATAATGAGGCTGCTTCTGTAGTATATGGAGTATTATAGTTTCCTGAGTTCTTGATATAGTCGTTGTACGGGGAGTCCCATGACGTTAAAGTAGGATCCTTTTAATCCCGTTACTCCGATAAAGCCTATCCACTCTTGTACGCCGTACGATCCTGCCTTGTCCATCGGATGATAGTGCTCTACATAAAAACGGATGTCTTCTTCACTCAGTTGGTCGAAAGTAACTTCCGTTACCGAAGCGAAGGATTTCTGAAATTCGGTCGTGGTAAGGCATACTCCGGTAATGACCTGATGTGAACGTCCTGATAGCTTTTGCAGCATGCCGATGGCTTCGGTTTCGTCTTTGGGCTTTCCCAGTACCTCACCATCAATGTAAACTATCGTGTCGGCTGTGATAATCAGTTCGTCCGGTTGCATGGAGGGACGGTAGGCATCTGCTTTTTCCCGGGCTATGTAGACAGGAATTTCTTCGCCTGTCAAGGTGGAAGGGTAGGTTTCGTCTATGCCTGGCAGAAGTTTTACTTCGTAGTCTATTCCCAAGCCGGATAACAGTTCTCTGCGGCGAGGAGAGTTGGAGGCAAGTTTGATTTTGTACTTTTTCAGATTATCGAGCATAGTGTTCCTTTCTTTCTTACCAGCCGAAGGCGGCTTCGTGTGACATCCATTTGCCTTGTGCACGCAGTACTTGTTCTACCACGTCACGTCCGCATCCGTAACCTCCGTTCCGGTGTGAGATGTAGGTACAGATGGCTTTTATCTCTGGTGCGGCATCAGCCGGACAACAGGGAAGACCTGCCAGACGCAATACTTCATAGTCGGGAATATCATCGCCCATGTAGAGTACCTCTTCAGGTTTCAGATTGTATTTCGACAGCAGTTCGGCAAACTCTTTCGTCTTGACAGCAGCACCCATATAGATGTCTGTTATGCCTAATCCTTCGTAGCGTTTGCGTACGGATTCTGTCTTTCCTCCCGTAATGATGGCTACGTGCAGTCCGCATTTTACTGCCAGCTGTAGGGCGTATCCGTCTTTTATGTTGACTGTACGCATCGGTTCTCCGTTGGGATGCAAGGTGATGGTTTCGGCACTTAGTACGCCGTCTACGTCGAATACCAGTGCGCGTATTTTGGTAAGATCGTAATTTATCATAAGTTTTCTTTTAGGTTACTTGTATATTCGTGAATGTCTTTGCTTATTTGTTCGTATATCGTTGCCAGACGAGGTTCGCTTTGCAGCATTTCCAGATGGCGGTTGATAACGTTTTCATCGTAGCGTTGTGCCGGTCCGGTCTGGGCGGAAACAGGAGAAAGTTCATGAACTTTGCGGGCTGTTTCGTCGATAAGCGGAAGCATAGCTTCGAAAGGCAGTCCGTGAGCCGATAATAAGTGATCGGCTATGGCATACATGTGATTGGTAAAGTTGCAGGCAAAGACGGCTGCTATGTGCAGGTATCGGCGTTGGTCCGATGAGGCTTCGTATACTTTACTGCCTAGGCTCAGGGCGATTCCGTTCAAAGCTTTCAGGTCGTCTTGTGTATTGGCTTCTGTAAAGAAGGAAACTTCGTGGAAGTCAACCGGACGTTGTTTGCTGAAGGTCTGCATCGGGTAGAGTACACCGTAGCGTTGGGCCTGTCCTTGCCAGATGTTCATGGGGACGCTGCCTGCGGTATGTACGAAGAGGGCTTGTGGAGCGCGCCGGGTAAGTGGTGCAAGTAGGCTGTCCAGGGCAGAATCTTTTACCGATACGATGTATAGTTGTCCTTCAGAGCTTACTTTATCGATGTCGGTTGTATAGGGACATCCTAGTCTGGTTGCCAGCGTGGAAGCGGAGGCTTCGGTACGGCTGAATACCTGAAGAATGTTGTAATCGGCCTTTTGTAAAGCGATAGCAAGATGAGTTGCTACATTTCCGGCTCCTATGATAATGATATTTTTTATATTCATTGGAAAGTGTTTTTAGATGTCGGTAAATTACCGTGACGACAACCAGTAGAGTAATACTCCAACCAGTAGCAAGGCTGCGGGAAGCAGATAGCCCGACATCTGGCCTAGCAGGGAAACAACAAGGTTGATGTTTTGGATGAGCCAGATTCCTGCCAGAATAATGCCTACCGATTTGTCCGATTTAAACCAGAGAAAAATGACGGCGGCATAAAGCAGCATGGTATCTTTCTGCATAACCCATGGTAATCCGTGAGCCGAGAAGCCTATCAGGCGGTCGGCAAGATAAAGAATACCCATCAGAGCCAGAAAGACGGCTGTAGCACGATAGGTATCTTTATGGTTCGATGCTTTCGTTGTCACGTTTATTCTCCTCCGTATTTATTGATGTGTACTTTTTCCCATAACAGATGGGACTCGTCGAACGGCTTGCGTTCCATTCCTTTGTGTCCGATGGCGATGATGGACAATACCTGAAGTTGCAGGGGAATGTCGAGTATGCCGTGTACGTATTCGTCGGAAGACATGCCTGCGGCATTATATCGTTCGCGTACTTGTATCCAGCAGCTTCCGAGTCCTAAGTCTTCGGCTTGCAGTTGAATCATCAGGGAAGCAATGGCCGCATCTTCTATCCATACGTCGCTGGCGAGCGGGTCTGCCAGTACAACGATGGCGAGTGGAGCGTCTTTCAGGAAGGAGGAACCTGTTTCTTTGCAACGTGACAGCTTGTCGAGTGTTTCTTTGTCATCTATGGCTATGAACTGCCAGCAGTTACTTCGTTTGGAGGAGGGCGACATGAGGGCTGCTTTCAGCAGGGTTACCACTTCTTCCTGTGTCAGTTCTTCGTCTGTAAACTTGCGCATGCTGCGCCGTTGCTTTATCAATTCGCTGAAACTCTTCATAAAATATCGTTTTTAACACGACAAATATAATCTTTAAACTCGTAATGCTCAAAAAAAATCATAAATTTGCGATACCATGGCTATCAGGTTGACTACATACGAACACGCAAAAGACATTCCCGATTTGCCGGGAACGAATGTCTTTCATTCTACGGAGCTGTTTCGGATATTGGAGCAAACACCCGGGTATCGTCCGGTGTTGCTGGTTGCTTCCGAAGATGACAGGCCGATTGGAAAGTTGTTGTGTGTTACACGGCGTAATTTTCGCTTGCTGGGTTTTACGAATAAAACGTATGTTTATGGTACAGGAGAGTATTTTAAGTCGAAGCACAGCCGGGAGGAAATTTTTGATGAATTGCTGACATATTTTACGCTCCGTTACAAGGAGTCTTCGTTTTTGCTGGAGTTCCGTAATCTGGAAGAGCCCTTGTTTGGTTACCGGTATTTCCGGAGGAATGGCTATTTCCCAGTACGGTGGTTGCGAGTCCGTAATTCGATACATCATGAACAGCTTGACAAGTGGATGAGCTCATCTCGTAAACGTCAGATTGCCAGAGGTCTCAAGAATGGAGCTTCTATGGAGATAGCTTCTGATCCAGAAACGGTAAAGGCTTTCTTCGCAATGCTCAAGAAATATTATTCTGCTAAAATACATCGTTATCTTCCTGATTTCCGCTTTTTTGCATCTTTTGCCGAACAATCTTCTCTTGGGGGGAAGGGTAAAATCTTTGTTATCTGTCATAAGGAAAAAGTGATAGGGGGATCGGTGTGCCTGTTTTCCGATGATACTGCTTATCTAATGTTTTCGGCAGGAATGCGCAAGAGTTATCCCTTGCTCTATCCGGGAGTACTTGCTGTGTGGAAGGCGATGATTTACGCCCGGGAACATGGATATGAGCATTTTGAGTTTATTGAAGCAGGATTGCCTTTTCGGAAATTCAGTTATCGCGATTTTATTTTGCGTTTCGGTGGAAAGCAGTTAAGTACACGTCGCTGGTTTAAAGTAAGGTGGAACTGGCTGAATCGTCTGCTTATTCGTATTTATGTCTAATCTAAATATATATTGTTATGATTGATCCTGTTTATAGTGCGGCTCCCAACCGTTACGAAAGTGGTATGAAATATCGTAGAGCGGGTAAGAGTGGTATTTTGCTTCCTGAAATATCTCTGGGACTTTGGCATAATTTTGGTGATGTGGATACTTTGGCTGATAGTCAGAAAAAGATACATTATGCATTCGATCGTGGCATTACTTACATCGACCTGGCTAATAATTATGGTCCGTCTTATGGTTCGGCGGAAGAAACATTCGGGCAGATTATGAAGAAATCGATGGCTCCCTATCGTGATGAGCTGTTTATTTCTACAAAGGCGGGACATGATATGTGGGAAGGTCCTTATGGTATATGGAATTCGCGTAAGCACCTGATGGCAAGTCTTGACCAAAGCTTGAAGCGGATGAATCTGGATTATGTGGATATCTTTTACAGTCATCGTTACGATCCGGAAACTCCGCTGGAAGAAACGTTGCAGACATTGGTCGATATGGTCCGTCAGGGGAAGGCTTTGTATGTAGGTATCTCTAAATATCCTCGGGAGGCTGCCGCTACGGCCTATCGTTATCTGGCAGATAACCACGTGCCGTGCCTGCTTTATCAGGGATGTTACAATATGTTTAACCGTGAGGCAGAGAAAAAGGGGATTTTGGAACAAGCTTATAACGAGGGCAGTGGCTTTGTTGCCTTTTCGCCTTTGGCGCAGGGACTGCTTACGGACCGTTATCTGAATGGTATACCCGAAGACTCTCGTATCGCACGGGGAGGAAATCTCAAGAAAGAAGCTCTGACGGATGAGGTACTTCGGAAAATAAAGTCATTGAACGAAGTTGCCTTACGTCGCGGACAGACTTTGGCCGAAATGGCGCTGGCTTGGCTGCTGAAGGACCGGATGGTTACATCGGTCATTATTGGTGCCAGTTCGGTAAAACAGATTGACGATAATCTGAAAGCGTTGAATAACACCTCTTTCAGTGACGAGGAAATTACTTTGATAGACAGCATTTTAAAATCTTGAGTAACAGGCTTTGTCGTAGAGAAGACTGTTTGCAAAAGAAGCTAGTAGAGGAAATGGAATATTTCTGACAATGGTGATTTGTGTGAAATAAAAAATAAACTAAAAAAAGAGTTTGCAGAGAAAATAAAATAGAGAAATATTTCTTTATTCTGCACATTTTTGTTTTCTTTGTGCAGTTGATATGAACCAACTTTAGATTTTAATACCATTAAAAACAACTTGATTATGAAAATTTCTCACATCGAACATTTGGGTATTGCGGTGAAAAGCATCGAAGAAGCCCTTCCTTATTATGAAAATGTACTCGGATTGAAATGTTACAATATAGAAACTGTAGAAGACCAGAAAGTAAAGACCGCTTTTTTGAAATGTGGTGAAACGAAAATTGAATTGCTGGAACCTACAGGACCGGATAGTACGATTGCCAAATTCATTGAAAACAGAGGAATGGGAGTTCATCATGTAGCATTTGCAGTGGAGGATGGTGTGGCAAACGCACTGGCCGAAGCAGAAACAAACGGTATTCGTCTGATCGACAAAGCTCCGCGTAAAGGTGCGGAAGGATTGAATATAGCGTTTCTTCATCCAAAATCAACGATGGGGGTATTAACCGAACTTTGTGAAAAATAATAACGGACAATGAAGGAAATGGTGAGGACATTGGCCGTTTGTTGTCATTCGGTATAGAGAAGTGGCGGAGAATTTTGTAAACATTCATTGGGTGGGTGCAGGATTCTTCGTCACTTTGTTGCTTTTAAGCGAAAGAATGTCCGCCGTTGGATGTTGTCATTTACTAATTTATAAATTTCTAGTACCATGAGTAACCAACTTGAAAAAGTAAAAGAGCTTATTGAACTACGTGCCCAGGCACGTTTGGGAGGTGGTGAGAAAGCTATCGAAAAGCAACACGCTAAAGGGAAATATACAGCACGCGAACGTATTGCCATGCTGCTCGACGAAGGTAGCTTCGAAGAGATGGATATGTTCGTAAAACATCGTTGCACCAATTTTGGCATGGATAAGAAACATTATTTGGGCGATGGTGTCGTTACCGGATATGGAACGATTGAAGGACGACTGGTATATGTCTTTGCACAGGATTTTACTGTATCAGCCGGTTCATTGTCGGAAACGATGTCACAGAAGATTTGTAAGGTGATGGATATGGCCATGAAAATGGGAGCTCCATGTATCGGACTGAATGACTCGGGAGGTGCGCGTATTCAGGAAGGTATCAATGCCTTGGCTGGATATGCTGAAATCTTCCAGCGTAATATTCTGGCTTCGGGTGTGATACCGCAGATTTCAGGTATCTTTGGTCCGTGTGCCGGAGGTGCGGTATATTCTCCTGCACTGACAGACTTTACGTTGATGATGGAAGGTACTTCGTATATGTTCCTTACAGGTCCGAAGGTGGTAAAGACTGTGACCGGAGAAGATGTTTCACAAGAGGACTTGGGAGGTGCAAGCGTGCATTCTACTCGTTCGGGTGTAACTCACTTTACGGCCGCTACCGAGGAGGAGGGACTGGCATTGATTCGTAAATTGTTGAGTTATATTCCTCAGAATAACCTGGAAGAACCGCCGTATGTAGACTGCACAGATCCGATCGACCGTTTGGAGGATTCATTGAATGAGATTATTCCGGATAGCCCGAACAAGGCTTACGATATGTATGAGGTGATTGGAGCGATTGTCGATAACGGAGAATTCCTCGAAGTACAGCGCGATTTTGCCAAGAATATCATTGTGGGTTTTGCACGTTTCAATGGTCAGTCGGTAGGTATCGTGGCCAATCAGCCGAAGTTCCTGGCAGGTGTATTGGATTGTAATTCTTCTCGTAAGGGCGCACGTTTCGTTCGTTTCTGCGATGCTTTCAATATTCCTATTGTTTCACTGGTGGATGTTCCGGGATTCCTTCCGGGTACGGGACAGGAATACAATGCGGTTATCTTGCACGGAGCTAAACTGCTTTATGCGTATGGCGAAGCTACTGTACCTAAGGTGACAGTTACTTTGCGTAAGTCGTATGGTGGTTCACATATTGTGATGAGCTGTAAGCAGTTGCGTGGAGATATGAACTATGCATGGCCGACTGCTGAAATTGCCGTAATGGGTGGAGCGGGAGCAGTAGAAGTACTGTATGCCAAGGAAGCAAAAGAAGCTGCCGATCCGAAAGCATTCATGGCCGAGAAAGAAGCTGAATATACCAAACTGTTTGCCAATCCGTACAATGCTGCAAAATATGGCTATATCGACGATGTGATAGAACCGCGTAATACACGCTTCCGTATTATTCGTGCCTTGCAGCAGTTGCAGACCAAGAAACTGACAAATCCGGCTAAGAAACACGGAAATATTCCATTGTAATTCGTGGACTATTCGATTATTAACTTCAATTTAAGAAATCTATGAGAAAAAACAGAATAGGAATATTTCTTTCTCTGCTGTTACTGGTCGGTTTCACTGCTTGTACAGAAACGAAGTCGAACAGTAAGCTGGTCATCAATGAAGTGCTGGTAGATAACCAGAGTAACTTTCAGGATGACTACGGCGTACATAGCGGCTGGATTGAAATATTCAATAGAGCATATAGCACGGCCGATCTTGCCGGATGTTTGCTGAAGGTAAGCAGTGAGCCGGGAGATACAGCTACATATTTTATTCCGAAAGGGGATGTACTGACCAGTATCAAGCCTCGTCAGCATACACTCTTCTGGGCCGATGGAAACCCCAGACGAGGTACTTTCCATACGAATTTTGTATTGAGCAAGACCAATGCTAACTGGATTGGTTTGTACGATTCCGGTAAGAAGTTGCTCGATCAGGTGATCGTTCCGGCTGGTATACTGGCAGCCGACCAGTCGTATGCCCGTGTTGGGGATGCTTCGGAAGAATGGGAAGTGAAAGGGGCCAGTGTAGAGAAGTATGTGACTCCCAGCACAAACAACCAGACGATAGAGAGCAATCCTAAGATGGACAAGTTCGAACAGCACGATCCGGTAGGTATCGGTATGGCTATTTCGGCCATGAGTGTTGTGTTTTTAGGACTGATATTGCTTTATATCTGCTTTAAGTTGATTGGTAAAGCGGCTATCAAGTTACGCAAACGTAACGCTATGATTGCGCATAACATTACCGACAAGCAGGAGGCCAAGGAAAAAGGTTTGGGTGAAGCGCCGGGTGAAGTCATTGCTGCCATTACGATGGCCTTGCATGAAGCTCAGGGAGCCGATCACGATGTAGAAGAAACCATCTTGACTATCAGTCGTGTGAAACGCAGCTATTCTCCGTGGAGTTCGAAGATTTATACGTTGCGTGAAACTCCACATAAGAAATAATCATCTTAATACGTAAAGAACCATGAAAGAATATAGATATAAAATTAACGGAAACTTGTATAAAGTAACCGTGGGAGACATAGAAGACAACAATGTGCGTGTGGAAGTAAACGGCACGCCTTATACCGTAGAACTAGAGAAGCAGAATAAGCCGAAAATTAAACCGGTAGTACGTACTGCTTCGACTTCTCCAGCCGCTCCTCCTGCTGCTGTAACCCGTCCAGCAAGTGTAGGAAGCAAGGCCGGCATCAAATCACCGCTGCCGGGAGTTATCCTTGAAATCAAAGTAAAGGAAGGCGATATGGTGAAACGCGGACAGACATTGCTCATTCTGGAAGCTATGAAGATGGAAAACGATATCAAAGCAGATCGCGATGGTAAAGTTACTTCTATCAAAGTGAGCAAGGGAGAATCAATTCTTGAAGGTACAGACCTTATAATCATCGAATAATATGGGAGAGTTTAGTAGTTTCTTACAAAATAACCTGGCAGATTTCTGGACCTATACCGGTTTTTATAACGCTACTCCAGGACATCTTATCATGATCCTGATAGGTATTGTGTTCATTTATCTTGCTGTTGCCAAGGAATTCGAGCCGATGTTGCTGATTCCTATCGGATTCGGTATACTTATCGGTAATATTCCGTTCAATATGGAAGCCGGACTGAAAGTAGGTATCTACGAGGAAGGCTCAGTGCTTAATATCTTGTATCAGGGAGTAACTTCCGGATGGTATCCGCCGCTTATCTTTTTGGGTATTGGTGCCATGACGGACTTCTCGGCTCTGATTTCGAATCCGAAACTGATGCTGATTGGTGCGGCTGCACAGTTTGGTATCTTTGGAGCTTACATGATTGCGTTGGAAATTGGTTTCGATCCGATGCAGGCTGCTGCTATTGGTATTATCGGTGGTGCCGATGGTCCGACAGCTATCTTCCTGTCATCGAAACTGGCACCTAACCTGATGGGAGCAATCGCTGTTTCGGCTTATTCGTATATGGCACTTGTGCCTGTGATACAGCCACCTGTCATGCGATTGCTTACAACCAAAAAGGAGCGTCTTATCCGTATGAAAGCTCCTCGTGCCGTATCACATACCGAAAAGGTGATGTTCCCTATCATCGGTCTGTTGCTGACTTGTTTCCTGGTTCCTTCCGGTCTGCCGTTGCTGGGTATGCTGTTCTTCGGTAATCTGCTGAAAGAAAGT
>ULQU01004346.1_pt1 | contig 13647 bp, 10 predicted proteins | sample 1954841 | NCBI WGS metagenome assembly ULQU01 (sample SAMEA4835664, study PRJEB28245) | human gut metagenome | biome: gut microbiome; material: fecal sample | place: Denmark | collected 2008
GAAAAGAGTCACAAGTTTTACTTGTGACTCTTTTTGTTTATCCACATTTTATCCCACTTTGCATTCTCCATTCCCATTTACAAATACTATATCCGGCAATAACCAGAGAAAGCAATATCAAAAAGGCACATTCCTATGCGGAATGTGCCTTTATATATAATAATGTGTCTAATACGCAGATTATTCTACATCATTGTTGTGATCCAAAGAGTCGTTGAACTCCTTAGGAGCCTGCTCATCATTACGATGCTCGTAACGACGTGGCTGACGAGCTGGACGCTCACCACGACCTTCATGACGATCATCACGACGACCGCGACGCTCACCGCGCTCAGGACGTGGACGACGCTCACGTTCTACATAACCCTCTGGCTTCTCCATCAATACACGATGAGAAAGTTTGTACTTGCCAGTCTTAGGATCAATCTCCATCAACTTCACCTTGATCTTGTCGCCTTCCTTGATGCCAGCCTCTTCAACTGTCTCAAGACGCTTCCAATCAATCTCAGAGATGTGGAGCAAACCATCCTTACCAGGGAGAATCTCTACGAAGCAACCGTAAGGCATGATAGAGCGAACAGTACCCTCGTAAACCTCACCAACCTCAGGAACAGCTACGATAGCCTTGATCTTAGCCAAAGCTGCATCGATAGAATCCTTGTTAGGAGCAGATACCTGGACGTGACCCTTACCATCAGTCTCCTCGATAGTGATTGTCGCACCAGTATCCTCCTGCATCTGCTGGATAATCTTACCACCAGGGCCGATAACAGCACCGATGAACTCCTTAGGGATATCGAATGCTACGATACGTGGAACCTGTGGCTTCATCTCAGCACGTGGCTCAGAGATTGTCTCCATCATGCAGTTGAGGATGTGCTCACGACCAGCCTTAGCCTGCATCAAAGCCTCCTCAAGAATCTCGAAGCTCAAACCGTCGCACTTGATATCCATCTGTGTAGCAGTCAAGCCATCGCGGGTACCAGTGGTCTTGAAGTCCATATCACCCAAGTGGTCCTCATCACCGAGGATATCACTGAGGATAGCGTACTTGTCCTCACCTGGGTTCTTGATAAGACCCATAGCGATACCAGAAACTGGCTTCTTCATAGGAACACCTGCATCCATCAGGGCGAGAGTACCGGCACAAACAGTAGCCATAGAAGAAGAACCGTTAGACTCCAAGATCTGGCTTACCAAACGTACTGTGTAAGGGAAGTCTGTAGGAATCTGGCCCTTCAAACCACGCCATGCCAAGTGACCGTGACCAATCTCACGACGGCCTACACCGCGCTGAGCCTTAGCCTCACCTGTTGAGAATGGAGGGAAGTTATAGTGAAGGAGGAAGCGCTGGTAGCTCTTCTCGAGCACACCGTCGATAAGCTTCTCGTCCATCTTGGTACCGAGCGTACATGTAGAGAGAGACATTGTCTCACCACGCTGGAAGATAGCGCTTCCGTGAGGCATTGGGAGTGGAGATACCTCGCACCAGATAGGGCGGATTTCTGTAGTAGCACGGCCATCAAGGCGCAAGCCCTCATCGAGGATGCAACGGCGCATAGCATCGCGCATTACGTCATCATAGTAACGGGTAGCCTCAGCGTGCTTCTCCTCCAAGTCCTCCTCAGAAAGATCGGTATGAGCAGCGTCATACTTCTCGAGGAAATCAGCCAAAACCTTATCAAAAGCATCCTGACGTGCATGCTTCTCCAAAGCCTGGTGGTTGATATCATAAGCTGGCTTGTAAAGCTCAGACTTAATCTGCACACGGAGTTCCTCATCGTTGATCTCGTGGTCGTACTCACGCTTCACGTCAGTACCCTTCTCCTTAGCCAACTCATACTGGAGTTCGCACATAGGCTTGATAGCCTCGGCAGCCACCTTGAGGGCACCAATGAGATCCTGCTCAGAAACTTCCTTCATCTCACCTTCTACCATCATGATATTGTCCTTGGTAGCACCAACCATGATATCCATGTCAGCCTCTTCCATCTGCTGGAATGTAGGGTTAACAACATACTCACCATTGATACGAGCTACACGAACCTCAGAGATATAGTACTCGAAAGGAATATCTGAACAAGCCATGGCAGCTGAAGCAGCGAAACCTGCGAGGGCATCTGGCTGGTCAACACCATCGGCTGAGAGCAACATTACCTGTACGTAAACTTCTGCATGGTAGTTAGAAGGGAAAAGTGGACGCAAAGCACGGTCCACAAGACGAGAGGTAAGGATTTCCTCATCGCTAGCCTTGCCTTCGCGCTTGGTGAAACCACCAGGGAAACGACCTGCAGCACTGTACTGCTCACGATAATCTACTTGCAAAGGCATAAAATCTGTACCCGGAACTGCATCCTTTGCTGCACAAACAGTTGCGAGAAGCACTGTGTTACCCATGCGGAGAACCGCAGCACCATCAGCCTGTTTTGCAACTTTTCCGGTCTCAATTGTGATGGTTCTTCCATCAGGCAACTGAACACTTTTTGTAATTACGTTCATCTAAATTAAAAAACTTATTGTTTTGTCTAACATCTAAAATATCTAAAACGCTGCAAAGATACCTCTTTAATTATTAATAAACAAATAAATCAGCAATTATTTTCCACTTTTTTAAATAATTTATCTATAGAAGGTGCATTATTCGCAATTTTATTACTATCTTTGCACTCGATAATTTTGCAAAATAATAAAATTCATGAAGATAACTAGACTCTTTTCAGTGGCAGCGATTATGGTAGCTGCACTGGCTTTGACTTCTTGTAACAACAAGAAATTCCACATCAACGGCAATATCACAGAGGCTCAGGACTCTATGCTCTATCTGGAGAACATCAGCCTGAACGGTCCTGTGAAAATCGACTCTGTGAAACTGGGCGAGGATGGTGCCTTTGCCTTCGACGAGGCTGCCATGGACTCTGTTACCCCAGAGTTCTACCGCTTACGCATCGCCAACCAAACCATCAATCTTTCCATCGATTCTACAGAAACCGTCAAGGTAAAGGCGGCTTATCCGCAGATGAGCTTCAAATACGAAGTGGAAGGTTCTGAAAACTGCAACAAGATCAAGGAGTTGTCTCTTAAGCAGATGACTCTCCAGAGCAATATCAACGGGCTCATGAAAGATCCTAACATCGGCAACGATTCTATCGAATCCATCGTAGGCCGCATGCTCCAGGCTTACAAACAGGACATCAAGACCAACTACATCTTCAAGGAGCCAATGAAGGCATACGCTTACTATGCGCTCTTCCAAACGGTACAGTTGGGCAATGTGAATACACTTATCTTCAACCCTCGCAACAACAAAGACGACGTGAAGGTATTTGCTGCCGTAGCAACCAGTTGGGATACCTACTATCCTGGCGCTGAGCGTGGCAAGAACCTCCACAATATCGCCATCGAGGGAATGAAGGACATCCGCATCATCGAGAACCAGATGGCACAGCAGCAGATTGAGGCCAGCAAGGTGAGCGTAAACGGATGCATCGAACTTGCACTTCAGGACAACAAGGGACAGGTACGCCGTCTCTCCGACCTCAAGGGCAAGGTGGTACTGCTCGACTTCCATCTCTTCGCCAGCAAAGAGAGCACCAAGCGCATCATGATGTTGCGTGAACTCTACAACAAGTATCATGCTGCCGGACTGGAGATTTATCAGGTATCAGTAGACCCTGACGAGCACTTCTGGAAGACCTCTACCGCTGCCATCCCTTGGATTTGCGTACGCGATGAAGATGGCATTCAGGGCAAGAGTCTGGCTCTCTACAATGTACAGAGCATTCCTACCTTCTTCCTGATCGACCGCACCAACACCCTGCAGGCACGTGATGCACAGATTAAGGACATAGAGGCAGCCATCAAGAACCTTCTTTAAGATAACCAGAAGATAACCAGGAGTTAGAAGTTTGGAGAGAACAGTTTCGGCTTTTCATCTTCCAGCTTCTAACTCTTATTCTTTAACGTCAGTTCTGTATCTGCTTTCATGATAACATAGATGGCAATATCAGAATACGAACCATACAAGGAACTTAAGAACAAAAAAACGATAAACTTTTAAACCCTAAAAAATGAATAAGAAATTTTTAGCAATGGCAGCCTTGGCGCTTATCACAACTGGAGCACAGGCTAAAGTAAAGTTGCCACACATCTTGGGTGACAACATGATTTTACAGCAAAACACAGAGGCTAGCCTCTGGGGATGGGATAAACCAGGAACCACAGTAGAGGTAACCACCTCATGGTCTGGGCAGAAATATTCTGCCAAGACCGGAAAGGATGGCAAATGGGCTATCAAAGTACAAACCCCGAAGGCGAGCTACACCCCACTCTCTATCACTTTCGATGATGGCGAAAAGACCACTCTCAACAATGTGCTGGCAGGAGAAGTATGGGTTTGTGCAGGTCAGAGCAACATGGAGATGCCTGTAAAAGGATTCGGCAACTGCCCTGTAGAAGGTTACAACAAGGCGGTGCTCGAAGCAAACCAGTACAAAGGCGTACATTACGTAAAGATTCCTAGCGTAATGAGCAGCAAGCCGTTAGATGATGCCAACTGCGAATGGAAGGAGGTTAACCCGGAAACCGTAGGCGATGCATCTGCTACAGGATACTTCTTCGCACAGGTAATAAACAAGACTCTTGATGTTCCGGTAGGTCTGGTCATGGCAAACAAGGGTGGAAGCCGTGTAGAAAGCTGGCTCGACCGCGACTACCTGAAGAAGAACACCAAGGAAGATCTCGACTCTGTAAAGATGACCAAGAACCCTAAGTTTAAGTGGGATTTCCTCTACCCTCTTCTCTGGGGTAACGGAACTTTCCACCCTATCCTCAACTATAGCGTAAAGGGTATTCTCTTCTATCAGGGATGTTCTAACGTGGGCGACCCGGACGGCCAATATACCAAACGTCTTGCCGACCTCGTTGCCCAGTGGCGCAGAGACTTCAAGCAGGGCGAACTGCCATTCTATTTCGTACAGATTGCACCTTATCATAATGGCGACGTAAATGGTGATTGGGGACCTAAGCTCCGTGAACAGCAGTTCAATGCAGCCAAGGTGATTCCAAACAGCGGCATCGTCTGTACCGAAGACCTGGTTTACCCATACGAGGTTGAGCAGATTCATCCATGTCAGAAACAGCCTGTAGGCGAACGTCTTGCACTCCAGGCACTCAGCAAGACCTATGGCATGAAGGGACTCTTCAGCGAGAGTATGACCTTCAAGGAGATGAAGATTGTAGGTGATACTGTAAAGGTGCATTTCGACAACACCTACGGAGCCTACAACCGCTTTGAAGGTATCGAAGGTTTCGAAGTTGCAGGCGAGGATAAGGTATTCCATAAGGCTACAGCCAAGCACTTCTGGCAGGAAGGCAACGATCCTTGGAATGAGTGCGTCATCGTAACCAGTCCTGAGGTAAAGAAACCAGTAGCCCTTCGCTACTGTTTCCGCAACTTCCAGCTCGGCAATATGGCAAATGCAGGCAACCTGCCTCTCTTCCCATTCCGTACAGATAATTGGTAAATATCAGATAACCAGCGGCCGATCTTTGTTCAGCAGTCAAAGACCGGCCGCTTTTCGATTATAACATGATGATAAATTCTTTTCCATTATACATTAATCATAATATGAGTCACGTATTAGATAAGTTTCAGTTTTGCCCGGTTTGCGGCTCTAATCATTTCGAAATCAACAACATCAAGAGCAAGAAGTGTAAGAACTGCGGATTCTCTTATTACCTCAATCCAAGCAGTGCTACGGTAGCTCTCATACTCAACAGTAAGGAAGAGCTCCTGGTAGTAAGGAGAAAGAAAGACCCAGCCAAGGGGGCACTCGATTTGCCAGGCGGTTTCGTCGACATGGATGAAACTGGCGAAGAAGGTATGGCAAGAGAGGTAAAAGAGGAAACCGGACTGGATGCAACTGAGGTTAAGTATCAGTTCAGCTACCCAAATCTCTACCTTTACTCAGGTTTCATGGTTCATACCCTCGATATGTTCTATGAAGTGAAAGTGAAAGACGACACTCATATAGAAGCAATGGACGATGCAGAAGAATCATTCTGGATACCATTGAGCAGACTCAATCCTGATGAGTTTGCATTCGATTCCATACGCAAGGGGCTCCATCGTTATTTGGAAACAAAATTGGGGTAAAAAGGGTTCAATACAGCCAAATATGGCTCCCAAACATTAAAAAAACCAAAAAAAACACCATATAATAAGGTATAAGCAAAAAGTTTACTTACTTTTGCCAACCGAAAAAAATTGTGTATAAGCTTATGCAAGAGAATTTAGTAATCGTCGAGAGCCCTGCGAAGGCTAAAAAGATCGAAGAGTTTTTAGGTAAGGACTATAAGGTTATGTCTTCTTACGGTCATATCCGTGACCTGAAGAAGAAGGAACTTAGTATAAACGAGAAAACCATGGAACCTGATTATGAGATTCCAGAGGAAAAGAAAAAACTCGTTACAGAATTGAAAACGAATGCGAAGAAAGCCAAGAAAATCTGGTTAGCATCCGATGAGGACCGCGAGGGAGAAGCCATCAGCTGGCACCTTTGCGAAGTACTGGGATTGGATGAGGAGAAGACAAACCGTATTGTCTTCCACGAGATTACCAAACAGGCTATTCTTGACGCAATCAAGAACCCACGCCATCTGGACATGAACCTGGTGAATGCCCAGCAGGCACGTCGTGTACTCGACCGACTGGTAGGTTTCAAGCTTTCTCCTATCTTGTGGAGAAAGGTTAAGCCAGCCCTTTCTGCAGGTCGTGTACAGAGTGTTGCTGTCCGTCTGATAGTAGAACGTGAGCGTGAAATCCAGAAGTTCCAGAGTGTTCCATACTATCGCGTTACCGCTATTTTCGCCCTGATCAGCGACAGCGGCAATGCAACAGAGGTAAAGGCAGAACTGGACCAGCGATTCAATACCCACGAAGAGGTTGAAGCTTTCCTTGAGAAGTGTAAAGACGCTAAGTTTATGGTTGAATCTGTAACCAAAAAGCCTTTAAAGCGTTCTCCTGCACCACCTTTCACTACTTCTACTCTGCAACAGGAGGCAGCACGCAAGCTTGGTTTCACCGTTGTACAGACCATGATGATAGCCCAGAAACTTTACGAAAGCGGACGCATCACTTACATGCGAACCGATAGCGTAAACCTCTCTACGCTCTGTTCCAACGCCAGCAAAGATGAGATTATCAGAGAATATGGCAAGGAATACAGCCAGACTCGTGCCTACCACACCAGTTCAAAGGGTGCACAGGAAGCGCACGAGGCTATCCGTCCTACATATATGAATGAACCAACCATCGAAGGAACCGCTCAGGAGAAGCGCCTTTACGAACTCATCTGGAAGCGTACCATCGCATCTCAGATGGCTGACGCACAACTCGAAAAGACAACCATCAACATCAATATCGGCAACACAAGCGAAAAGTTTGTTGCTACCGGCGAGGTTGTTTCATTCGATGGTTTCCTCAAGGTTTATCTCGAGTCAACCGACGATGAAGAGCATGCTGAGGATTCTTCCCACATTCTTCCTGCCCTGAAAGAAGGCGATGAATTGCAGCGCAGAGAAATCCTTGCTACAGAGAAGTATTCTCTGGCTCCTGCAAGATACACAGAGGCCAGTCTGGTGAAGAAACTGGAAGATCTCGGCATCGGCCGTCCATCTACCTATGCTCCAACCATCAGTACCATCCAGCAGCGTCAATACGTGGTAAAGGGTGACAAGACGGGTGAAGAGCGCACATTTACCATAGATTCTCTGAAGGGCATCAAGATAACCCAGAAGTTGAAGAAAGAGATGGCAGGCTCTGAAAAGGGCAAACTTCTGCCTACTGATATCGGCATCGTAGTAAACGACTTCCTGATGGAGAACTTCCCGAACATCATGAACTACAACTTTACGGCAGACGTAGAGAAGAAGTTTGATGATATTGCAGAAGGAAAGACCGAATGGACCAACTGGATGAAGGATTTCGACAAGGGCTTTGAGCCTGAAGTGAAGGAAGTTCTGGAAGCACGCAACCAGCACAAAGCCGGCGAGCGCAATCTCGGAAATGATCCAAAGACAGGAAAACCTGTATTCGTCAAGATTGGCCGTTTTGGACCAGTGGTACAGATTGGTTCTGCAGAAGACAAGGACAAGCCTCAGTTTGCCCAGCTGCCATCAGACAAGAGCATCGAAACCATCACCCTGGAAGAGGCTTTGGAACTCTTCAAGCTGCCAAGAGAACTCGGTGATTATGAAGGCATTACTGTAACAGTTGGCTCTGGTCGCTACGGCCCTTACATCCTCCATAACCGCAAGTATGTTTCTATTCCAAAGGAGGATGATCCGCTGACCATCACACTGGATAGAGCCATCGAACTGATCAAGGAAAAGCGCGAAGCTGAAGAGAAGCGCCATCTCAAAGTTTTCGATGAGGACGATAAGATGGAAATTCTCAATGGCAAGTATGGTCCATACATTGCTTACGACGGCAAGAATTACCGCATTCCAAAGGCAAAACATGAGAGTGCAGAGGAGCTTACATACGAGGAGTGTATGGAAATTATCAAAGCTGCTCCAGAACCAAAGGCTAGAGGCAGAAAAAAATCATAAACATGCCTCATTGACATAGAAACAGAAGAAAATGAAGTCAATCATCATCATAGGATACATGGGCGCCGGCAAGACAACGGTCGGCAAAGCCCTCGCCAAAGACCTTGGCGTTATGTTCTACGATCTCGACTGGTATATCGAGAGCCGAATGCGCAAAACCGTTAAACAGATCTTCGACGAAGTTGGAGAAGAGGGATTTCGCAAGATAGAGCACAATATGCTACACGAAGTGGCAGAGTTTGAAAATGTAGTGGTAAGTTGCGGAGGAGGAACACCATGTTTCTTCGACAACATGGACTACATGAACCAACTTGGCGAAACGTTTTACCTGAAGGCATCTCCAGAGACCCTTCACGCTCATCTGAAGATGGGCAAAGGCGTACGCCCTCTGCTGCTCAACAAAACACCGGAAGAGATAGACAAGTTTATCCATGAGCAGCTGAAACTTCGCGAGCCTTACTACGAGAAGGCAAAACACATCATCGATATCAACGTGATGGACAATTATGATAAAATCAACGCTATTGTTCAGCAGATCAGAGACCTGCTGAACATATAGCCGTATCTAATAAAATAATAAAGGTAACAAACAAAACTGATTTCCAGCAAGCAAGATTAGAAAATGAAGAAATGGACTATTGAAGACTCGAAGGAGCTCTACAACATCTGTGGTTGGGGTACTTCTTACTTTGGCATCAACGACAAGGGTGATGTCTATGTAACTCCATGCAAGGACAACACACAGATAGACCTGCGCGACATCATGGACGAGTTGGCATTACGCGACATCAACGCTCCCGTACTGCTCCGTTTCCCAGACATCCTCGACAACCGCATCGAGAAGACAGCCAGCTGTTTTCAAAAGGCAAAGGAAGAGTATGGATACAAGGGAGAAAACTTTGTCATCTATCCTATTAAGGTGAACCAGATGCAGCCGGTCGTTGAGGAGATTATCTCTCACGGCAAGAAGTTCAACCTCGGACTGGAGGCTGGCTCTAAGCCTGAACTCCACGCCGTTATCGCCGTACAGGCACAGAGCGACTCGCTCATCATCTGTAACGGCTACAAGGACGAGAGCTACATCGAACTTGCCTTGCTGGCTCAGAAGATGGGCAAGCGCATCTTTATCGTAGTAGAAAAGCTCAATGAGCTGGATATCATCGAAAAGGTAGCCAAAAAGCTCAACGTAAAGCCAAACATCGGTATCCGCATCAAACTGGCTTCTTCAGGTTCAGGCAAATGGGCTGAAAGCGGCGGCGATGCATCTAAGTTCGGCTTGACCAGCGCAGAACTGCTCACAGCCCTCAAGAAGATAGACGAGATGGGATTCCACGACTGTCTGCGCCTTATCCACTTCCATATCGGAAGTCAGATTACCAAGATTCGCCGCATTCAGACTGCTCTCCGTGAGGCAGCCCAGTTCTATATTAGTCTCCACAAGATGGGCTACAATGTAGATTTCGTAGATTGCGGTGGCGGACTCGGTGTAGATTACGACGGCACCCGCTCTTCCAGCAGCGAGAGCTCCGTAAACTACTCTATCCAGGAGTATGTGAACGACTGTGTCTATACATTCGTAGATGCAGCCAACAAGAGCAATATCGAGCACCCTAACCTCATCACCGAGAGCGGCCGTTCGCTCTCTGCCCATCATTCTGTCCTGGTCATCGATGTCTTGGAGACAGCTTCCCTGCCAGAAATGCCTGAGGAGTTTGAGGCGAAGGAGACCGACCACCAGCTGGTGAAGGATCTTTATGAGATATGGGACAACCTGAATCCTCGCAACATGCTGGAAGACTGGCATGATGCCGAGCAGATTCGCGAAGAGGCCTTGCAGCTCTTCTCTCACGGCATCGTAGATTTGAAGACCCGTGCAGAGATTGAGGCAATGTACTGGAGCGTGTGCCACGAGATCAACAATCTTGCCAAGCACATGAAGCATGTACCTGAGGAGCTCAGAGGTCTGGACAAGATTCTTGCCGATAAGTATTTCTGCAACTTCTCTCTGTTCCAGAGCCTGCCAGACAGTTGGGCTATCGACCAGCTCTTCCCTATCATGCCTATCCAGCGTCTGAACGAGCGTCCTACCCGCAACGCTACCTTGCAGGACATCACCTGCGACAGCGACGGAAAGATTGCCAACTTCGTTACCGACGGTCATATCGGCAACGTTCTTCCTCTTCATCCATTGAAGAAGAACGAGCCATATTATCTCGGTGTATTCCTCGTTGGTGCCTACCAGGAGATTCTGGGCGACATGCACAATCTCTTCGGCGACACCAATGCTGCCCACATCTCTGTAAAGGACGGCAAATATTGCATCGACCAGATTTTCGATGGCGAGACCGTAGAGGAGGTATTGGATTACGTACAGTACAATCCGAAGAAGCTCGTCCGCCAGTTGGAGCAGTGGGTAACCAAGAGTGTGAAGGAAGGCAAGATTTCGCTCGATGAGGGCAAGGAATTCCTGGGCACCTATAGAAATGGTCTCTTCGGATACACTTATCTTCAATAAGAATTAACAGTTGATAGTTAATAGTTTACAGCAAGATTGCCCTATAAACTATTAACTATTAACTATAAACTAAACTTAAAGATGGAAAAAGTAACAGTAGTAAAGGTAGGCGGTGCCATCGTTGAAGACAGCGAGCAGCTGGCACAGCTCTTGAAGGATTTCGCAGCCATTCCTGGCAAGAAAGTATTGGTACATGGCGGTGGCCGCCGTGCCACTAAAGTAGCCTCAGCCCTCGGCATCGAGAGCAAGATGGTGAACGGCCGCCGCATCACTGATGCAGACATGCTGGAAGTGGTAACAATGGTTTATGGCGGTCTGGTCAACAAGAACCTGGTTGCCAAGCTCCAGGCTAACGGCGTGAATGCTCTCGGTCTGACCGGTGCTGATATGGACGTAATCCACAGTCACAAGCGTCCGTTGAAGGACGGTATCGACTTCGGATTCGTGGGCGATGTAGAGCGTGCCAACGGCAAGATGCTCCAGACCCTGATTAATGAAGGCATTACTCCAGTGATGGCCCCATTGACCCATGACGGCAAGGGCAACATCCTCAACACCAATGCCGACACCATAGCCAGCGAGACTGCCAAGGCTCTGGCTCCTTACTACGATGTGACATTGATATATAGTTTTGAAAAGAAAGGCGTGCTCAGTAATCCTGAGGATGACGACAGCGTGATTCCAGTGATTACCCATGCCGATTTTGAGAGATATAAAGCAGATGGTACCGTGGCAGGCGGCATGATTCCTAAGTTGGAGAATGCCCTTGCAGCCATCGATGCTGGTGTGAAAGAGGTGATTATCACCCTTGCTACCGCCATCGACGGAAAGCACGGAACGGTGATTAAGTGAAGAACGAAGAGTGAAGAATCCATCACCTTTTTTCTTAACAAGAGTTAAAAATAGAAATAAATCAAGATTGGTTGTAACTTTCTTATAACATAGTCGTCATTAATTATAGAGGGATGAAAGAAATCAGTTTCCAGAACGATGTTTTGCCGCTGAAGAACAAACTCTTCAGACTGGCTCTTCGCATTACTCTCAACCGGGAGGAAGCGGAAGACGTTGTGCAGGATACGCTGATTAAAGTCTGGAACGCCCGCGACAGATGGCAGGAACTTGACTCCATCGAGGCATACAGCCTCACCATCGCCCGCAACCTCTCGCTCGACCGCATCAAGAAGATGGAAAATCAGAATGATTCGCTGGAAGAGCAGAATACAGAAAGGTTAGACGAAAACACTTCTACCCCCTCAGAAAGGATGATTCAGAAAGACAAACTGAACATCGTAAAGAATATTATCGACGAGTTGCCTGAAAAGCAGCGCAGCTGTCTGCAACTTCGAGACATCGAAGGAAAATCCTACAAGGAAATAGCAGACATCCTCAGCATCACGGAAGACCAGGTCAAGGTGAACATCTTCAGGGCTCGTCAAACAGTCAAACAAAGATTTCAACAATTCGACAGATATGGATTATAAGTACATCAACCAACTTTTGGATCGCTACTGGAAGGGCGAGACTTCTCTCGAAGAAGAGGAGATTCTCCGCGCATTCTTCAGCCAGGACGAGTTGCCTGCCGAGCTGAAGCCATACCAAGCGCTCTTCTCTTACGAGATGGGCGAGGCTAAGCAAGAGGCACTGGGTGATGACTTCGACCAGAAGATGATGGCGATGATTGAAGATGAATACACCAAGAAGCCTAACAAGGCGAAGGTGATTTCTTTGACAGAGCGCCTGAAGCCTCTCTTCAAGGCTGCTGCCGTGGTAGCTATCATCCTGACATTAGGCAATGCAGTTCAGGTTCCTTTCCAGAGCAATGACATTGATTCTGTTGAAAACGTAGGATACATCAAGAGTGGCAAGGGCGTGTCCGTAGCCATGGGAGATTCTGCTTCGGTTGATTCTATGCAACGCACAGGCATCGATCAGGTAAGCACTCCAACAACGTCTCCAACGTTATTAAAGTAGATTATTTCTATGCTTTCTCTATAAAAAATCATGTTTAGTAAAACAATTCTGAAGCTGTGAAGTTTCAATTCTCTCAAATTTTTCATAACATACTAACGTAATAGGGCTGCCAGGATGTACTGGCAGCCCTTACTTATTTTATATATTTTGCACGCAAGCGTATGATAAAGGATACACAAGTGGCTCAATTTATCGCCACTGCGAGGCTTCATTTAAGCCTCCTTCCGGTCATCATTGATGACACTTACTAGGATCAATATAAGCCACTTAACCTATTATCAAGAAGCATCTGAAAGGCTATTTTTCCTAATGGGGGTTAACAGAGTTAACAGTTAACACCCCAAAATGCCTACTTTCCCCCCACTCACATATAATAATAAGTATATATATTTATATATAATATAAGGTATGGGAGAGGGGGAGGATGCAAAAAACAGCTGTTAACTGTTAACCTGTTAACCCTTTGCCCCTTTTGTTAAATATCCATAACTCGCTCTAAATTGGACTTTGATTGAAAATCAAGAAGTTGGGCGTTTGCCTATATTATATAG
>ULQU01037499.1_pt1 | contig 13396 bp, 7 predicted proteins | sample 1954841 | NCBI WGS metagenome assembly ULQU01 (sample SAMEA4835664, study PRJEB28245) | human gut metagenome | biome: gut microbiome; material: fecal sample | place: Denmark | collected 2008
ATGCGGACGCATGCCTCCCGAAAAGGCATGCGTCCGCTTTTTTGCGCCCGTCGGGGGATAAAAAACACCCTTTTCCAATAAATATAGGTGCCCCGATGTCCCCGTGCGGCGTGTAAACGGATTGTCACACGTTTCACATGCCGCTGCAACAAACTCTTCGGACTTTTGCATCCGGAAAAGAACTACTATGGGGATGCAGAAGAAAACCGCTATCGTACTTACCTTTGTCGCCCTGTTTTTCGCGGCCGTCCTCCAGGCTGCGCCGCTCCGGGGCCGCGTCATCGACCGCACGACCCGCGAACCGCTCATCGGAGCCACCATCCTGCTGAGCGGCACCACGCGCGGCACCACCTCCGATGCTTCGGGCGAATTCCAGCTCGAACTGCCCCGCGGCGAACACAGCCTCGAGATTTCCTACGTCTCCTACCTCCCCCAGCAGCTCGCAGTGCGCATTCCGGCGGGCGACGGGGTGCTGCTCGTCGAGCTCGAGCCCGATGCGCAGACCCTCACGGCCGTGACGGTGACCGCCCGCAAGAACCTCGAGTCGGAGCGCAGCCTCCAGACCGAGCGCATCGCCTCGAACGTCGCCATCGAGAACATGGGCGCCCGCGAGATGGAGCTCAAGGGTCTGGCCAACGTCGAGGAGGGCGTCAAGAAGATTTCGGGCATCTCCATCGCCTCGGCCGGACAGCTCATCGTCCGCGGCCTGGGCGACCGCTACAGCATCACCACGCTCAACGGCCAGCCCATCGCCTCGCCCAACCCCGACAACAAGCTCATTCCGCTCGACATATTCCCCGCCTCGGCCGTCCGCAACATCACCGTGAGCAAGGTCTACGAGGTGACCTCCTACGCCGACTACTCGGGTGCCCACATCGACATCGGGACGAAGGACCAGAACGGCGAGAACTTCTTCACGGCGGGCTTCTCGGTCGGCGGACGCTTCAACACGCTGGGACGCTCCTTCTACCGCATGGACCACCGCTCGCTCTTCACGCGCCCCGGGGTCGACGCGCGGGCGATGAGCTGCAGCCTTTCGGAGTACCGCGACTACGTCCGCACGAAGAACATCTTCGACACCAACTTCTCGGTTTCGCGCTCCACCTCGCTCCCCTCCTTCGGCGGCAACATCGCCTGGGGCCACAACTTCAAGGTGGGACGCCAGACGCTGAGCATCCTCGCCTCGGGCGGCATCGACAACGGCGCGCAGCGCATGGACGACGCCCAGACGCGTATCCTCGAGGGTACGGGCACCGTGACCGACGAGTATACCTACGACAGCTTCGCCTCGGAGCTCAAGATGGCGGCGCTGGCCAACGTGGGGATGACCCTGCGCGAGAGCGACCGCGTGGGCTACACCTTCTTCTATGCCCGCAACGCCGTCGACACCTACATGAGCCGCGAGGGTTTCGACGCCGAGGGGCACAACCTCGTGGGCAGCAACGACGTGCTCCACATCTACAAGCTGATGACCCATCAGCTCAACGGCCAGCACGACTTCGGCGAGCGGTGGCAGCTGCGCTGGAGCGGCTCCTACTCCTCGACCTCCTCGGACGAGCCCGACCGGCGCCAGGTGATGTTCCGCCGCCGCGACGACGGCTCGCTCACCCTCTTCAAGCTCAACCAGCAGGAGACGATGCGCTACTTCGGCGAGCTCGGCGAGCATGAGTGGAACGGCCACGTGGCGGCAGACTACCGCTTCGGCGCCCACAAGCTGACGGCCGGCGTCGCCTACAAGGACAAGTCGCGCGACTACCGCGGCACGCGCTTCTACTACGACCTCTCGGCGCTCGACCCCGAAATCGACGACATCTACGATACGAACGGCTACCTCTCGTTCGAGAATGTCCAGAACGGCTCGCTCACCATCAACCGCCAGCAGCAGCCCAAGGACAGCTACGAGGCGGGCAACCGGATTCTGGCCGGCTACCTCTCGCTGGACCTTCAGGCCACCGAGGCGCTGCTCATCAACGCCGGCGTGCGCTACGAGGTATCGAAACAGTGGGTCCGCTACTACGACGACCAGAGTCTGGCCAAGCGGCGCGACCTGGACAAGAACGACCTCTTCCCGGCGCTCAACCTCAAATATTCGCTCGGCGAGCGGCAGCAGCTGCGCCTCTCGCTCTCGCGGACCGTCACCCGCCCCTCGTTCATCGAGATGGCCCCGTTCCTCTACCAGGAGTCCTACGGCTCGATGCAGCTGCGCGGTAACGAGGCGCTGCAGAACGGCTACAACTACAACGTCGACCTGCGCTACGAGCTCTTCAACCGCGGGGGCGACATGCTCTCGGTGACGGGCTACTACAAGTTTCTCGACCAGCCCATCGAGCGGGTGCAGATGCTCTCGGGCGGCGCCGCGGTCCACACCTTCCGCAACGCCGACAACGGCATGGCGGCCGGCATCGAGGTCGAAATCCGCAAGGCGCTTCTGCCCGACCTGCGCATCGGCGTCAACGGCTCCTACATGTACACCAACGTCAAGCTGCCCGAAGGGGGCGCCTATACCAACAAGGAGCGCGCGCTGCAGGGCGCCTCGCCCTACCTCTTCAACGCCGACCTGACCTATGCCCCCGCGCTGAGCGGCGAGCGGCGCCTCTCGCTGGCCCTACTCTACAACCTGCAGGGGCCCCGCATCCATGCGGTCGGCATCTCGGGCCTTGGCGACGTTAAGCAGCGGACGATGCACACGCTCGACTTCGCCGCCTCGTACCGCTTCAACCGCCTCTTCGAGGTGAAGCTCCAGCTGGAGAATCTGCTCGACCAGTCCTACGTCTTCGACCAGGAGGTTCCCCAGGCCGGCACGACGGTCGAGGTGGAGCGCTACCGGCCGGGTCCGGGCTTCAAGGTGGGGCTCAGCATCCGCTTCTGAGCCTTCACGCCACACCACACGCAACAAACCACAGGGTATTATAAAATCACTAAAAACTTTTCGACAAGATGAAAACGAACTGGAAGATGATGAGCGCGGTCCTCGCGGCCGGTGCGATGCTCCTTGCAACCTCCTGCTCCGAGAGCAGCTCGGACGACGCAACGCCGGCACTCGGCGGTGAAATCGCCTCGGGGCAGACGCTCGTGGGCAACGTCACCTCGGATGCCTACCTGCTCAAGGACGGAACCTATAAACTGAGCGGCGGCCTGCACGTCAAGTCGGGCGCAACGCTCCACATCGCCGAAGGGGTCACCATCGAGGCCATCGACGATGCCGTGGTGGACTACATCCTCGTGGAGCAGGGCGGCAAAATCGACGCCCAGGGTACGGCTTCCAAGCCGATTGTGATGACCAGCGAGCTGAAGAAGCCCGGCGCCTGGGGCGGCATCCACATCTGCGGCCGCGCCCACACGAATGCCGGTGCCGGCGTCCTCTCGGAAATCGGCAACGCCCCCTACGGTGGCTCGGACGACGCCGACAACTCGGGTACGCTGCGCTACATCCGGCTCGAATATACCGGCTTCGCCTTCGACGAGGAGCATGAGGCCAACGGTGTCTCGTTCTACGGCGTGGGCAACGGCACGACGGTCGAGTACCTGCAGGCCTACAAGGGCTCGGACGACGGCTTCGAGTTCTTCGGCGGCTCGGTCGACGTGAAGCACATGGTATCGACCAGCTGCTCGGACGACTCGTTCGACTGGACCGAGGGCTGGAACGGCCGCGGCCAGTTCCTGGTGGCCTATCAGGAGGGCGAGTCGACGCTCGGCTACGAGTGCGACTGCCTGATGGAGTGCGACAACAACGGCACGAACTTCAGCGCCACGCCGGTGGCACACCCCGTGCTGGCCAACCTGACGCTCGTGGGCAACGGCTCGACGGAGAGCACGCACGGCATTCGTCTGCGCGCCGGTACGCAGGTCGAGCTCTGCAATGCCCTCATCACGGGCAAGCCGGGCTGCATCACGCTCGAGACCACCGAGACCGAGCAGGCACTCAAGGAGGGAACTTCGAAGCTTACCCACATCGCCATGAGCTCGGAGCTGGTATCCGAGAAGGGCATCTACACCAACAGCGACTTCGAGGCCGCAACGGACAACAGCACCGACTACACCCCGGCGCTGACCAACCACTACGTGGGTACGGTGGCCGGCGGCGAGGCTCCGTCGGACAGCTTCTTCACGGCAGCCAACTACAAGGGCGCCGTACCGGCCGACAACGACTGGACGGCCGGCTGGACCCTCTGAGCGGACCGACTCCCTTCGGCCGGGGCTCGTCTGCGGCGATGAATGCGGACGGCGCCTCTGCCGGAACGGAAAAACCGGAACTTCCCCTGCGGAAGTTCCGGTTTTCTCGTTTTGTTGTGCCGGGGCGCGGCGGTCGGCGGCGCCTTTTCGGTGCGGGCGGTCGAAGTGACGGCGGTCGGAGCGTCGAAGTGGCTTTCGGTGCTTTCGGCTCGGGCGGCCCTGTTGCCCGGTTTTTGTGTCGGTGTGATTCGGCCCGGAGGAGGGGTCCGCTTCCGGTCGGGGAGCGCGTCGAGCGCGGCTCAGTCGTTCTTGAAGAGGTCCACCTCGCCGGTTTCGACCTTGCGGTACATGTCGGCCAGCTCGGCGATGACGGGCGAGACGAATTCGAGCGTGTCGGTGACGGCCGACTTGCCCCCCTCGCCCTTGATGCGGTAGAGCATGGCGGCGTAGAGGGCGCGGAAGCAGAGCTCCGTGTCGCTCATGCCGGGGTTCCCTATAATCTGGCGCAGCCGCGGCAGTTCGGGCTCGAGCCGTGCGAAGGTGGTGCGGTAGTGGGCCCCCACGGGGAGCTTGAGCAGCTGGAGGTGGAGGTTGTGCATGTCGGCGATGAGGTGGAGCGTATGCTCCAGGTGGCCCTTCTCGTCCTTACCCTCCTGGTGGAGCAGATTGACGATGTCCATGTACCAGAGCAGGAAGAGGTGCTTCTTCTCCTCGGGGATGTCCTTGCGCGGCTCGACGAGCTGCGAGAAGATGGCCTCGGGGCTGAACTGCAGCGCGCGCAGCAGGTCCTCGAGCTGCCACAGATAGAGGATGTATTCGGCGATGTTTTCGCGCCGTTTGGCTTGTGCTATATCCATTGTTCCACTTTTTTCAACCGTCCCGGCGGCCCGGTCCGTTCCCCGGCTGCCCGGCTCGTTTTTCGGTCGCAGGTCTGTTTCCCCGGCTGCCCGGTCCGTTTTCTGACCGTCCGGCTCCCCGGTCCTCCGGCTCCCCGGCCCTTCAGCCTCCCCCTGGTAGGTTACTTTTTCGAACTGACAATCCAGGTCGTGGGACCCGTGCGGTGCTTGAGGAAGTACTCCTGCGACTTGAGCAGGTTGCGCGACTGGAGCACCATGTTCTTCGTCTCGTTGAGAATCGTCAGATAGAGCATTGAGGCCTTGGTGTTCACTTTGGCTTCGTTGATGCGGCAGAGCTCCGACTTGATGGCCTCGGCGATGGACTCGAAGAGCTGGTCACGCAGCGTGAGCACCTCCTCGATGTCCGAGAAGTCGCCCTCGCGCAGCATCTGGTTGATGCGGCGGTAGATTGACTCCACGTCGTCGTTGATGGACATCAGGTCCTTGGCCTGCGCCTTCGAGAGCCCCTCGTGGTTGTTGTCGATGTGCTCGAATGCCGGGCGCGTGATGTGCATCAGCGCCTTGGTCATCTCGTTGAGGTAGTCGACCACCTGGACGTAGTAGTGGGCCGTATTGACGTCGCCGCTCTGCAGCTGCTTGAGCGTGGGCAGCAGCGTGTACTTGCGTTCGCGCGACTGGTAGAAGAGGTCGTTCGACTCCTTGACCATGTTGCGCAGCTCCTTGCGGTTCTCCATCATCACGGCGATGAGCGTGCGGTCGTAGATTTTCGTGGCGCTCTCCATCGTGGTGCAGACCTCTTCGCGCAGGCTGTGGATGATGTCCTCGTTGGTGGCCTCCTTCCTGCTCTGCGTGGCGGTCTGCTTCTCCTTCTTGCGGAAGTTGCTGTGGTAGAGCATGTAGCCGCACAGCAGCGTGATGACCACGAAGGCCGTCGTGCCGCCGTAGACGAGCGCCAGCCCGACGATGAAGGCGATGAGGAATCCGCCGAGCGCCGTGACGAACCATCCTGCGACGACGGTCATCACGCCCGAGATGCGGTATACGGCACTCTCGCGGCCCCAGGCGCGGTCGGCCAGCGACGTTCCCATTGCCACCATGAAGCAGACGTAGGTGGTCGAGAGGGGGAGCTTGAGCGAGGTGGCCATGGCGATGAGCAGCGACGAGGTGGTGAGGTTCACCGTGGCGCGAATCATGTCGTAGGGGGCGCCGCTGTGTTCGACGTCCTCGTATTCGAAGCGGCGCGAGATGGCGTCGCGGACGCGCTGCGGAATGACGCGCGCGATGCCGGCGTTGATGTTGAGCGCCGCGCGGACAATCGTGCGCGAGAAGAGCGACGAGCCGTACTGCTCGGAGCCCTCGTCGCCCTGTGCCGAGAGCGAGATTTCGGTCTCGGTGACGTGCATCGACTTCTTCGAGGTCCAGAGCGTGAGAATCATGATGGCGCCCGCGGCGAGCAGCACCAGGAAGTTGGCCGGGACGTTCTCGTTGAGCGCACCCATGAGCATCTGGCTGTCGCCGGCGTGGCGGGCGATGCTGTAGGCGTCGAATCCGGCCACGGGCACGCCGATGAAGTTGACCAGGTCGTTGCCGGCGAAGGCGAGCGCCAGCGAGAAGGTGCCGGCCAGAATCGTGATGCGCAGGATGTTGATTTTGAGCCGCTGGATGAAGAAGAGCAGCAGCGAGCAGCCCACCCAGCAGATAAACAGCGAGAGGAGCAGGTGCTGGTCGATGAAGCGGATGAAGGCGAGGCCTGCGAGCACCGTCTTGAGCCCCTTGAAGAGGGCGAAGTAGACGATGGCCGTCAGCGAGGCGCCGCACCAGAGCGAGCCGTAGCGGCGGAAGAGCGCCGTGTAGCGGAACGAGAAGATGGTGCGCGAGATGTACATCACCACCGTGCCGCAGGTGAAGGCGATGACCACCGAGAGCAGAATCGCCGAGACGATACCCATGGCCCGCGACGTGTTGATGAATTCGCCCAGTGCGGAGGTCCCCAGCGCCGGGTCGTTCGAGATTTTGTAGATGGAGACGGCGATGGCCGAGCCCAGCAGACAGAAAATCAGCGAAACGGTGGTCGAGGTGGGCAGACCCCACGAGTTGTAGAGGTCGAGCAGGATGACGTTGGCGAACATGACGCCCAGATAGAGGGTCATCACCTCCTGGAAGGTGAATCGTCCGGGGTCGAACATGCCGCTGCGGGCCACCTCTATCATGCCGCTCGAGGTGAGGACTCCGATGATGATGCCGACGGAGGCCACCGTGAGAATCGTTTTCATCGAGGCGGCTTTCGACCCGATGGCGGAGTTGAGGAAGTTGACGGCGTCGTTCGTCACGCCGACAAAGAGGCCGGAGACAGCGAGAATCCCGAGAATGACGATGATGACGGTGTAGATTTCGCTCATGAGAGGTCCTTGATTGTTTGGACAAAATTACGCCAAATTTTTCGCTGAAACGACCTCTTCATGGATTGTTAACGTTAACTTAACGCTCGGCCGGCTCAACGAAAAGAGCCGCGACGCTGGTGCATCGCGGCTCTTCGTTGCAGAGGCGGAGCAGGCTCCGCCGCAGGGTCAATCCTCGTCGGTGTCGGTGTAGGCCTTCAGCAGCTTCTCCTGCACGTCGGCGGGCACCTGTTCGTAGGAGGCGAACTTCATCGAGTAGGTTGCCGAACCCGACGTGAGCGACGAGAGCGAGGTCGAGTAGCGGTAGAGCTCGGCCAGAGGCACCGATGCGTTCAGGCGGTCGAAGCCCTTGTCGGACTCCATGCCCAGAATCATGGCACGGCGGTTCTGCAGGTCGCTCATCACGGCGCCCATGTATTCGCTCGGCACGAGAATCTCGACGTTGTAGATGGGCTCCATGATTTTGGGCCCGGCGTTGCGGAAGGCCTCCTTGAAGGCGTTGCGCGCCGCCAGCTTGAACGAGATTTCGTTCGAGTCCACCGGGTGCATCTTGCCGTCGTAGATGACCACGCGGATGTCGCGGGCGTAGGAGCCCGTCAGCGGGCCCTCGTCCATCTTCTCCATGATACCCTTCAGGATGGCGGGCATGAAGCGCGCGTCGATGGCGCCGCCGACGATGGCCGAGTAGAACTGCAGCTTGCCGCCCCACGGGAGGTCGTACTCCTCCTTGGTCTTGACGTTGACGGTCATATCGCCCTTGCCGGGAATCTTGTAGTTCTTCGGTTCGGGCATCCCCTCGTAGTAGGGTTCGATAATCATGTGCACCTCGCCGAACTGGCCCGCGCCGCCCGACTGCTTCTTGTGGCGGTAGTCGGCCTGGGCGACCTTGGTGATGGTCTCGCGGTAGGGGATGCGCGGCGCGATGTAGTCGTAGGCAATCTTGTTGTCGGCGGCGATGCGCGTGCGCAGGATGTTCAGATGGTGCTCGCCCTGACCCTGGACGATGGTCTGCTTAAGCTCCTTGGAGTACTCGACCAGGATGGTGGGGTCCTCGTACTTGGCGTCGGCGAGCAGCTTGCCGAGCTTCTCCTCGTCGGCCTGCTCCTTGCACTTCACGGCGGCGCGGTAGCGCGGCTCGGGGAAGACAATCGGCTCGACGGTGACGGGTGCGGCGGCTGCCGCGAGGGTGTCGTTCGTGCGCGTGCCCTTGAGCTTGACCGTGCAGCCGATGTCGCCGGCCGAGAGCTCGGTCACCTTGATGCGGTTCTTGCCCGCCACGGCGAAGAGTTGCGAGAGCTTCTCCTTGTTGCCCGTGCGGGTGTTGACGAGCTCGCACCCCTCGGTGAGCTTGCCGCGGATGACGCGGAAGTAGCTGATTTCACCGATGTGCTGCTCAATCTGGCTCTTGAAGACGAAGGCCACGGCGGGCTGCGTCTCGTCGGCGGCGAGCTCCTCGCCCTCGGTCGTGAGGAACTTGGGGGCCTTGAGCGGGCCGGGGGCCACGTTGATGATGAACTCCATCAGACGCTTCGTGCCGATGTCGTAGCGGCCCGAGGTGCAGAAGATGGGCATCACCTCGCGGCGGGCCAGACCAATCTTCAGACCCGAGCGGATGTCGTCCTGCGTGAGCGTACCCTTGTCGAAGTAGAGCTCCATGAGCGCCTCGTCGTGCTCGGCGGCCATCTCGACGAGCTCCTTGTTGAGCATCTGAGCCTTTTCGAGCTCCTCGGCCGGGATTTCGAGCTCCTCGCGGTGTCCGTCGTGGTCCTTGAAGCGGTACATCTTCATCAGCAGCACGTCGATGAAGGCGTTGAATTCGGGACCCTGGTTCACGGGATACTGTACGATGACGGGTTTCACGCGCGAGGCGGCCTTGATGGATTCGTAGGCGGCTTCGAAGTTGGCCTTGTCGGCATCGAGCTGGTTGATGACGCCGATGACGGGCTTCTTGAGGATGCGGGCGTAGCGGGCCTGGATTTCGCTGCCGACCTCCCAGCCGTTCTGGGCATTGAAGAGGAATACGCCGACGTCGCCCACCTTGAAGGCCGAGAAGAGGCTGCCGCAGAAGTCGTCCGACCCGGGGCAGTCGATGATGTTGAGCTTGCGCTCCATGAATTCCGTAAAGAGGATGGTGGAGTAAATCGAGCGTTTGTATTCGTGCTCGATGTCCGTATTGTCCGAGAGCGTGTTGTTCGTCTCGATACTACCCCTGCGGTCGATGACCTTACCCTCATAAGCCATCGCTTCGGCAAGGGTAGTCTTACCCGAGCCGGGCGCGCCGATGAGAACGATGTTCTTGATTTCCTTTGCTGAATAGTTTTTCATATCCCGTGAAAGTTTTAAGGTTGTTTTCGGTTGCTGCCGCGCCGTCGTGCGCCGGTCCTCGGGTGAAGGCTTCCGTGCGTATCGCTGCCCTCGGTTTCGCTGCCGTGCGATGCGGTCCGGGCGGAGGCGGTGCGGGGCTTCGGCGACCGGGAATGTCGTTTTAGCCGACTATAAATATACAAAAAAATCGGGATAACCAAACGTCGGCGGCGAAAAAAGGGGCTCCGCTACGCCGGAAAAGCCCCGGAAAAGCGCCGGAAAAGGGGTGGATGCGGGCCGAATACGGGGTCGAAGGAGGCGGAACGGGCCGCGGGCCGCGTGGCGGCGGGCGGAGAGGGCGAAGGGGCGGAGCGGAGTCGCGAAGGGTCGGGAGGAGGCGGAACACGGTCGGGACGGGGAGCGGGAGCGATGGGGGGGCGAATGGGAACAGTGCGGGGCAGGGTGGGTCGTGGCCGCCTCGGCGCCCTCTCCGCTATTCCCCTTTTCTTCCGGTGCGGCGCACCGAGAGCGGCGCCGACCCCGTCATGCGACGGAAGAAGCGTGCGAAGAGCGACGGGGAGCCGAAGCCCAGCAGCTCGGCAATCTCCGTCACGCTCAGGTCGGTCGAGCGCAGCAGCACGTTGGCCTCGCGCAGGCGGAAGTTCGCAATCCAGTATCCGGGCGTGTGCTCCGTGGCGCGTGAGATGGCGCGGATGAGGTACTTCTCGGTGATGCAGAGCTCGGCGGCGTAGAACTTCGGGCTGTGCTGCTGGCGGAAGTTGCGGTGGAGCAGCGCAAAGAAGCCGTCGGCAATCTGCTCGCAGCGGGCGCCGCGCCGGCGCAGGGGCCGGTCGGCATAGAGGTGCGAGGTCTCGGCGACGAGGACGAACAGCAGCGCCTCGACCACCTCGCGGCGCGAGGGGAAGCCGTCGCGGGCAAGCTGCATGCGCAGGAAGTCGAAGAGCTCGCTCAGGCTCCGCCACGCCTGACGGTCGGGCGCGATGCAGGGGCTCTGCTCCATCGCCTCGCTGACCGAGGCCCGGAGCAGGAAGGGCTGCCCGGCCAGAAAGTCGAACGAGAAGCTGAGCATCCGCAGCCGGAGCTCCGCCGTGTGCGACTCCACGCGGATGCGGCGCGAAGGGGTGAGGCAGAGCAGCTGCCCGCGCTCCAGCTCGTGGCCGATGCCGTCCACCTCGATGCGCATCGCGCCCTCCGTACAGAGCGCGATACGCAGCCCGTCGAAGCTGTCGCGCACGGTGCGTCCGCACGGAAAGAGCGCCTCGAAGGCGGCGGTCTCCTCCATGAGCGAACATTCGGCCGGCAGAATGGCGTTGCCGGGCTCTCTTTGTCTCTCGTTCATCGTCGCAGCGAGGGGGCATACTCCCCCTTTCGAGGACAAAGATAGCGAAAATCGGCCTCGAATGGCGAATAAAGGTGCGGAAAAAGTGAACCGATGCACGGCAACAAGCACCAATGCGCGGGAACTTTGCGCCGTCGAAAATGAATCATAACGCGAATCGATGAAACAGAACGCTACCGCACCCACACTTCCCGGACCCGCCGTGCGCAACTCCGAGGCCTACCTGCTGGTGGTCATCGGGGTGGTATCGGCCTTCGGCCCCTTTCTGACGGACTTCTATCTTCCGGCGCTTCCGGCGCTGGCCCGCTGGTTCGAGGCTCCGGCCTCGCTCGTGCAGCTGAGCCTCACGGTGAGCATGGTGGGGCTGGCCGTCGGTCAGCTCCTCTTCGGCCCCCTGAGCGACAAGTACGGCCGCAAGGCGCCGCTGCTGGGTTCGATGGTGCTCTTCGTAGCCGCCACGGTGGCCTGCATCCTCTCGCGCCGCATCGAGACCTTCCTCCTCTTCCGTCTGGTGCAGGGATTCGCCGGTGCGGGGGGCGTGGTCATCTCCAAGTCGGTGGCTTCGGACCTCTACGAGGGGCCGGCACTGACGCGCTTCTTCGTGATGCTGGCCTCGGTCCAGGGGCTGGCGCCCATCCTGGCGCCGGTGCTGGGCGGCCTGCTGCTCGAATATACCGACTGGCGGGGCATCTTCGGCGTGCTGACGGGGCTGGGCGTGGCCGTCTGCCTTGCACTGGCCGCCTTCCATGAGTCGCTGCCCGCCGCCCGCCGCTCGACGGACGGCATCGTGGCCACCTTCGGCCACTACCGCCCCGTGCTGCGCAACCGACCCTTCCTTTCGTGCGTCGCCGTGCAGGCGCTGGCCATGGGGGTGATGTTCACCTACATCTCCTCGTCGCCCTTCCTCTTCCAGCAGCATTACGGCGTCTCGTCGCTCTCCTACAGCCTGCTCTTCGGCGCCAACGCCTTTGCCATCATGCTGGGCAGCTTTGCGGTGACCCGCTTCAGCGGAGCCCGGCGGGCGATGGTGGCCGGTGCGCGCGCCTTCGTGGCGCTCGGCGTGGTGACGGGCGCCGTGCGGGCAGCCGATGCGCCGGTGTGGTGCGTCGAGGCAGCCTTCTTCGCGCTGCTCTTCTGCATGGGGCTGGTGCTGCCCACCTCCACGTCGCTCGCGCTGGAGTTCGAACGGGCCAACTCGGGCATTGCCTCGGCGCTGATTGGCTGCTCGATGTTCCTCGTCGGCGGCATCGTCTCGCCGCTGACGGGCTTCGGACCGATGCAGTGGACCACGGCGCTGCTCATCGTGCTCTGCGCCGCCGGCACGCTGTTCTGCGCCCGCCGCGTCCCCGAGAGCCGCGCCTGATTGCGGAGCCGGCTGCCGGCAGTCGGCTCCGGCAGCTTTGGCCGCCCGTCGGCCCGGAATCGAAAAAACGCCTGCAAACCCTTGCGAGGGTCTGCAGGCGTTCTGCTTTTCTTCTGTCCTCTGCGGTCGCACCGCTCCGGTATCGGGGCCTCCCGTCGGGCGGCGCTCCGAGGCGCAGGGGCTGCCTCCGCTTCGGCTGTTCAGAACGGCCGCTCCCGGGCGGTATTGCTTCCGGTTTGTATTGCTCCGGGGCCTTCGTCGCTAAGCCTCGGGCGAAGGGGCCTCGGCGGACGTCTGTTCGCCGAAGAGGCGCTGCAGCGTCCGGGCCAGCTGCTGCCCGGCCAGTTGCCGCTCCTGCTCGGTCGAGGTGCCGTCGCCCCGCTCGCCGACGATGACCCGAAGCTCCGACGCCTCGATGTCGAACGCCTCGGCCAGCGCGAAAAGGAGCGCTCCTTCGCGGCTTCCGACCTTGGGCAGCGGCTCCGTGTCGTCTGTACCGTCTGCACCGTCCGCACCGTCCGCATCGTCCGCACCGTCCGTGTCGTCCGGCTCCTCGGTGCCATCTGTCTCGTCCTCCTCGTCCGCAACCTCGGTGCCGGCCGCCTTGTTCGGACCGTTCGGCTCCCCGGCCGCCTCCGCTTCGAAAGCCTCCGGCGGCGTTTGCTCCGCTTCGAAAGCCTCGGGTGCCGCCTCCTCGGCTCCGTATCCCTCCGTCGCCGTCTCGTCCGGCCCGGGCACCACGCCGTCTGCCAGCGGCAGCCCCAGGTCGGGCCCCGTGGTCTGGTAGAGGTGCTCCTCGCAGCCCGTGCGGTCGCGGGCGGTGACCACCTCGACCACCGTTTCGGGGCTCAGCGTCCCGTCGTGGAGCTGTGCGAAGCCCGCCAGCACCAGGTGGTGGGGCCGTTTGGCGCGCACGGCGCGGACGATGCAGGCGGCCGTC
>ULQU01027661.1_pt1 | contig 13381 bp, 13 predicted proteins | sample 1954841 | NCBI WGS metagenome assembly ULQU01 (sample SAMEA4835664, study PRJEB28245) | human gut metagenome | biome: gut microbiome; material: fecal sample | place: Denmark | collected 2008
TTTTTATGTCTATACGGAAAGAATTATGAGGGTAGATCGTTATCGGTTATGAAGTAAAAGAGCTACCTTTGTAATGAATAATATAGATATCAGATAATAGATATAGATATTTAAATAATAGTTGTATTAACCTTATTTGTCGATTTGTATGGATATCTTTTCTTTTGCGTTGCTTTGTTTTACATCGTTCTTTACATTGACCAACCCGTTAGGGACGATGCCTGTTTTCCTTACCATGACCAATGGTCTGGATGATAAAGAACGCCATCATATTGTGCGACGTGCAACAATCATTTCGTTCGTTATTCTGCTGGCGTTTACGTTTTGCGGACAATTCCTCTTTAAGTTTTTCGGTATTTCCACCAACGGTTTCCGTATAGCTGCCGGTATTATCATCTTGAAGATAGGTTATGATATGCTTCTGGCGCGTTATACCAATACGAAACTGAAGGACGAGGAAATCAAGACTTACGCCGATGACATCTCCGTCACCCCTCTTTCCATTCCGATGCTGTGCGGTCCCGGTGCCATAGCCAACGGCATTATTCTGATGGATGATGCTACTAATTGGGAGCTGAAGGTTACATTGGTTGTGGTGATTGCCATTGTATACGTCTTGACATACCTGATTCTCCGCCTGTCTACCAGACTGGTCGACCTTATCGGTGAAACGGGTAACAACGTGATGATGCGTCTGATGGGACTTATCCTGATGGTGATAGCCGTAGAATGTTTTGTCGGTGGAATGAAGCCGATATTGGTCGACATCATTGCGAACGCCCGGGCCTGAGCGATGAAAATATATTTAACAACATATCGCGTTTAAAAAATATTTATAAAATTTGGCTATATATCTAAAATATTTTATTTTTACATCAAAGTAGAAAACAAATAGAAATATTCTCTCTTATAAAGTTTACTATATGTCGGTGCAGTTGACTTTGTGAAAAGTTGACTGCATTTTGTTTATACATATGTCTTGTTATTATGGAAATACTTGTATATTTACGAGGATGACAATTCTGGAGTGGAAACCATGGTTATTAATGAATTATTTTCGGTTGTGTTTAACGTGCTGTATTTTGCCGTTATTTTGACTACAATCTTCATTGTGATACTGGATAACCGTAATCCGGTAAAGACAATGGCATGGATTCTCGTGCTGTTCTTTTTACCGGTTGTGGGGCTTGTATTCTATTTCTTTTTCGGCCGGAGCCAGCGTAAGGAGCGTCTTATCAGCAGGAAGGGGTATGCGAGATTGAGCAAGCGTCCGATGGCGGAATACCAGGCCCAGCAATCCATCAAGGCCCTGGAGAAAAATCCGGTCCTGTCCTTTTTCTCGCGGGTGAATACGGCACTGGCCTTTCCCGGGAACGACCTGAAGATCTATACCGACGGATGTTCCATGCTACAGGCGCTCATGCATGACATTTCCCTTGCCCGCCATCATATCCACCTGCAGTTCTATATCTTCGAGAACGATCCGGTAGGACGTATGCTCCGGGATCTGCTTATAGACAAGGTAAAGGAAGGCGTCAAGGTACGTCTGCTTTACGATGACGTGGGTTGCTGGAATGTGGATCCTCTGTTTTACGACAGCATGCTTTGTGGCGGCATCGAGGTGAGGAGTTTCCTGAAGGTGAAGTTCCCCCGCTTTACGAGTAAGGTGAATTACCGCAACCACCGCAAGATTGTGGTCATCGACGGGAAGACCGGCTACATAGGGGGTATGAATATTGCCAGGAGGTATGTGAAGGGATTTCCCTGGGGGATATGGAGGGATACGCACGTAAGACTGGAAGGGAAGGCCGTATACGGGCTTCAGACGGCTTTTCTGACCGACTGGTATGCCATTGACCGTACGTTGTTCACATCGGCCGAATACTTCCCTAAAATGGGCGATAAAGGCAGTACCGTGGCCCAGATCGTGACCTCCGATCCGGTGGGCGAATGGCATGACATCATGCAGGGGCTGATGAAGGCCATCTGTTGCGCCCGCCATTATTTCTATGTGGAATCGCCTTATTTCCTGCCTACGGAGGAGATCATGACGGCTTTCCAGACGGCGGCCCTGGCCGGTGTGGATGTGAGGGTCATGCTTCCCAAACGGGCGGATACTTTTCTTACGCACAAGGGATCCATGTCGTATCTGGACGAGCTCATGAAGGCGGGGATAAAGGTTTACCTGTACAAGAAAGGCTTCCTCCATTCCAAGCTGATCGTTTCGGACGATGAAATCTCTTCCGTGGGGTCGACCAACATGGATTTCAGGAGTTTTGAACATAATTTTGAAGCCAATGCCTTTTTCTACGACAGGAAAACGGCACTGGCTTTGAAGGAGGTCTTTCTGAACGACCAGAGAGACTGTATGTTGCTTTCACCCAAGATCTGGGACAAGCGTCACTGGAAAAATAAGGTTACAGAGTCGGTTGTACGTCTGCTTGCTCCGTTGCTCTGAAGAAGGAGAAGTTTACGCTCCCGTAATGACGGTGCTCCACAAAGTTAGGATGTTTTTCGAAACTCAGGTCCTTCCCGTGTTCCAGGACGAACAGGCCGTCCGGTTTGAGCAGATTGGCCCCGAAAACCTTGTCGGGGATTTCCGGCAATTCCTTCAACGCATACGGAGGGTCGGCGAAGATAAAGTCGAACTGCTCGCTACACCGTTCCAGGTAGCGGAACACATCGCCTTTCATGGGGAACCACCGGTCGGTCTTCACCTCTTTCATCACTTTGCAGATGAAGGCATAGTGTTGCGGGTCCTTTTCTACCGAGATGACCCTGTCGCACCCGCGTGAAACCAGTTCGATGCTGATGCTTCCCGTGCCGGCAAACAGGTCGAGCGCCGTCACGTGGTCCTCGAAATCGAAATAGTTCGACAGGACGTTGAAGAGGTTCTCTTTGGCAAAATCGGTTGTAGGACGGGCCTTGAAGGTATGGGGGACATCGAAACGTCTCCGCTTGTAGATACCACTGATTACTCGCATATAAGTAAGGATTGTATGTCAAACGGAATGTCTTCGATCGGGTTGGTATGCGATTCGTTGAAGTCCGCTTGCGGGTTAATAATGAATACACGCCGGATGTATTTCTTAAGCTGGAGGACGAGTCCGTTTTTCCATTCGGAGAGTCCTGTCAGATGAAGTTCATCGTTTTCCTGGTCGTACCCGAGCTGGTTCCACACATTGAGCAGGTAGTAGCAGCAATCTTCCAGCGAAGTGACGGAATAGGAATTGACCAGTTGGAGCCTCCCCTTTTCGAAGCAGAACACGTCGACGCTGGCGGGATGCAGGTTGGCGTAGAGCTTGTAGTTGTTGCCTTGCCTGCTACGGCCCGACAGGTATTCTATCTGGGGGCTCACCGTCGAGAAGAAACGCGCTTCCGGAAATTGTTCGGAAAGGAAAAGGTGAGTCAGCTTGTCGATGGAGAACAGGATTACCACATTGCTCTTGCCCAATACGTTGCATAGCACGATTTCATTGTTCTGTTTGGGCAGGTTCTGGTAGAAGAGGGTTTCCGATAGTTCGTCTTCGAACAGTTCGATGGGAACCGGAGTGTAGCGTGAGGAATGGACCAGAATGTTGGTCTGTCTGTATTTGTTTTTCAGCTCGTCGGTAGCCGCCAGAAAGGCTTTGACGTTGGCGGCCATGGACTGCTGTGTGTTGACGGGCCAGGAGCGGAAATAGAAGTCGCTCCCCCCCAACGGGTTATAGATAGAAAAAGAAAATCCATCCGTACTGAGACGGATGGATAATGTATATTGTTCAGATTTTGAAAAATCTATCTTATCGGTCATAATATGGATTATTCCCAGTTACCTGCGTTGTTGTTAGGCTGTTCGATATCACCGACTCTCAGACCGCAATATTTGCCTAATTTTTCCTGAACGTCTTTCAGGTTGATCAGTTCCTGCTTGTTCAGGTCGCCCAAGTAAACATCATATGTAACCTGTGCCTGGAACAGGTTCAGAGGAGCACCCGATTTGGTAGTATCCTGACGTACGGCCATTTCGAATTTGGCACCGTTACCGTAAGGAACGTATGGCAATGAATCCGGATTGAATCCTTTTTCAAAGATTGTATCCATAACAGCTACCCACATTGTATCACGACGGAAGTTGGTGAGGCCTGCTTCTTCAACTTCTTTCCAGTTACCGGTCTTCTTGGCTTTTTCAATCATGGCAACCGCCTTCTTTTCTGTCATACCGTTGTTCAACTGGTCGTCGGTCAAAGTACCGATTTTCATGATGAACGGAAGTTTGGCTGTTTTTACGAATTGGATCAAGGTATCGAAGCTTGCGGTATATGCGCCGTTGTGAACGCCACGATATTCTACCTGAGCTTTACGGATATCGATCAGACGAGTGATGATCGCTTTTTCACGGATTGCTTTTTCTTTGTCGAAGTTGATAGGACCCATAATACTGCCATAGCAGATGTAGACTAAGGCAATGACACAGACCGCCAGTACAAGATTAATAACTGTTTTCATGATAATATTCTTTTTTTTAGTTTATATTCGTACCGCAAAAATAAATAAATTACTTGAACCGCATTAAAGTTGGGTGAACTTTTTATACGATATTTATGTTAAATGATAATTTATCGCAGCAAATTAAGCGAAATTTTTTCTATAAACCAACAGAAGAGCAAGAATTTGCTATCAATTCTTTCGCAAATTTTTTATTATCTTCCGATTTTGACGGTATCTTCCTCCTGAAGGGGTATGCCGGCACCGGGAAAACCTCGCTTACCAGCGCGTTGGTGAAGACCCTCGACCAGCTGAAGCAGCGTTGTGTCCTGCTGGCCCCCACCGGTCGCGCCGCCAAGGTCTTTTCACGCTATGCCTCGCACCCGGCCTATACCATACACCGGCGCATTTACCGCCAGCGCTCGTTTTCGAACAGCCTGGACAACTTTGCTGTCAACACCAACCTGCATCAATATACCTTATTTATTGTAGACGAGGCGTCTATGATAGCCAATGAGGGCCTCTCGGGGGGCATGTTCGGGAGCGGCCGCCTGCTTGACGACCTGGTACAGTACGTGTACGCGGGCCAGGGATGCCGGCTGATGCTGATAGGCGATACGGCCCAGCTCCCGCCGGTGGGCGAGGAGGAAAGTCCGGCCCTGTCGGCCGCCATGCTCTCGGGCTACGGCCTGAACGTTACGGAGCGCGTCCTTACGCAGGTGGTGCGCCAGGAGCGGGATTCGGGCATCCTGTTCAACGCCACACGCATCCGTGAATTCGTGACGGAAGACGCGTACGGCCTGTTCCCGGCCCTCCGCCTCCAGGGTTTTGCCGATGTCCGTACCGTGCCCGGAAACGAGCTGATCGAAACCATCAACGAGTGTTATGAGAAGGTAGGGATGGACGAGACGATGATTATCTGCCGTTCGAACAAGCGGGCCAACCTCTATAACCGGGGGATCAGGAACACGATCCTGTACCGGGAGGACGAGCTGAATACGGGCGACATGCTGATGGTGGCCAAGAACAACTATTACTGGGGGGCGGAGTGTAAGGAGATGGACTTTATAGCCAACGGCGACATCGCGGTGGTGCGCCGTGTGCGCCGCGTGCGTGAAATGTACGGCTTCCGTTTTGCCGACGTGACCCTGGCTTTCCCCGATTACGGCGATCTGGAGCTGGATACCCGTATCCTGCTGGACACGTTGCACTCGGACGCCCCTTCCCTCACGAAGGAGGAGGCCGACAGGCTTTTCTACGCCGTGCTGGAGGATTACGCCGATGTCACTACCAAGGCGGGAAAGATGAAGAAGATGAAGGAAGATCCCTGGTACAATGCCCTGCAGGTGAAGTATGCCTATGCCGTGACCTGCCATAAGGCTCAGGGCGGCCAGTGGAAAAGGGTATTCCTGGATCAGGGCTATCTTACGGAAGAGATGCTCACCCCCGACTATTACCGCTGGCTGTACACGGCCTTTACCCGTGCCACGGAAGTGCTGTATCTGGTAAACTGGCCGGCGAACCAGGTGGAGGGATAAAAAAACAAAACCCTCTACAATCACTTGCGGAGGGTTTCACCTACTTTTTGAAAAAATGTGCGCCAAATAGGACTCGAACCTACACGTCTCACGACACCAGATCCTAAGTCTGGCGCGGCTACCAATTACGCCATTGGCGCCCTTTTCATGAGTTAACAAATTATTATTTTGGTGACGCAAAGGTATGTTTTATTTTTAAATCTGCAAAATATTTTCTAATTATTTTTTAAAATATGGCAGGCGGTTTCTATCAGGGTGTCTTTTCCCTTCTGCATGTCTTCGCTGCTCATGTCTACTTTCACGTCCGGATCTATCCCGAATTCAAGCTGGTTCATCTGGGGGTCGAACATGGGGCTGGCCGAGAAACGTATGGACCACCCGTTGGGGATTTCCGAGGTATACGGAAGTCCCGATCCGCCTCCGGTCTTGTCGCCCACCAGCGTGACGTTGGGGAACTGGTTCATGCTGTTCACGAAGTCGTTGGTAGCGCTGTATGAGCGCCGGTTGGTGAGCACCACCGCCTTTTTCTGCCAGCGTATGCCGTTTGACGGTTCTATGTAGACGGGTTTGGGCTCGGAAAACTCATCGTGTCCCGGGCCGGTCTTGTGGCACATGTATCCCACCAGCACCTTTTCGTTGGTGAAGCGTGCGGCCAGTTTCTGGGCGGTGGTGAGGTTCCCCCCGCCGTTGTTCCGCACGTCGATAATCAGACCGTCGCACACGGCCATCTGGTTCAGCGTCTGGTCCAGGTTGCCGTCGCCTATGCCGTCCGAGAAGCTCGATACATAGATGTAGCCGATGTTGTTTTCCAGAATCCGGTAGGTGAGCCCCGACGAAATGGTATAGTCCTTTCCCAGGTAGTTGCTCTGGATGCTGTCACTGAAGTTGCGCGGATAGCTGTCGAACCATTCGCGGTATTGCGACGTGGCCAGCGAGCTGCTCAGGTTCACATGACCGTCGCGCAACTCGTTCACCATGTCCGAGAGGACTTCGAACAGGGCTTCCGAGGGCATGGAGGAAGTGATGCGCCGGGCGTACCGTTCGTGCACCTCGTCCCAGTCCAGCCCGTACACCTCTTTCTTGTAGTCGAGGAAACAGTATTGCCGGTCTATGATCTGCCAGAGCGCTTCGAAATTGGCTTCGGGAGTGTTTCCGCTCACGTCTTCACGGATGCACGATGCAAGCGTGGTACCGCTCAGGACGGCGGTCCACACACATATCATATATAATAGGAAAAGATGTATCTTCTTTTTCATAATCAGAACGGTGTTTGTTTTTCGGGCATGCTTATCTTGTTCTTTCCCCGCAACATGTACATGTTACGTACAAATCCTATCATGAAGCAATGCGAATAAGAATGGCTTTTCAGGTTGTTTACCTTGGCCTGCCGGATGTCGCAGCCATAGCCCGCCCGGATAACGGTAGTGTTTATCGGGAAGTCGAGGGTAAGCATCTGCCGTAGCGAAGGGCTGTTGTGCAGGGAGGTGAACACCACGTTCTTCCCCCCGTTGTGCAGGGAGAATATCTCGTAATACGATTCGCCGTATTCGGGCGAGAACATGGCTCCCAGCAGAGGCAGGTCGGCCTGGTAGCGTAGCGTGAACGGGCAGTGCCCGATGCGGAACTTATAGATGGCCATGGCAGATGCCCCGAGGCTTCCGTATGCCTTGGCCTGTGCCGGGTTGTTCGAGTTGCGCAGGTTATAGACCACACCCCCGTTGAGGTCGAGGACGGGGCCTGCCAGAATCTTGAGTTGCGGACTCAGGCGGAACCGGTAATGCAGGGCATAGCTCCAGTTCACCAGTCCGGCATACATGTGGGCGTTCCCCGCCGGGTTTTCCGTATACGACAGGTTGCCCTGTATGATGCTTTGGGTAGATACGTTTCCTCCCATCAGGCGTGTCATGCGCATGCGTTCATGCATGAACCTTATTTCGGCTCCGGTATATTCCAGCGGAGAGAGATACGTTTCGAGCGTATTGTTGTATCCGATGCCGAACAGCGTAGAGCGCATCACGTACCGTGTGGCCCTGAGGCTGTCTTCCTGCGCGTACACGCCTGTTGCGGCGCACAGGGCAAGTAGTATCAGATAAATCCGTATTTTCGTCATGTACACAGAGGGTTAGAATATGGTCATCTGTCCGTTCTCGTCGGGGGTATCGGGCTGTTCTTCATCGGCCGTGTCGGGCAGCTCGGGTTCCGGTTCGGGCATGCGTGTAGGTTCCAGCTCCTCGATGCGGTCTACGGTATAGGTGGTGAGCCTTTTCCCTTTCGCCTTGAAGCTCTTTACCCCCACAAAATCACTGGCTTCCACCACCAGCGGGTCGCGGAAGCTGTCGTGCCCCCCGAACACCACCTGGATGCGCGGGTATGCCTCGCCCGAAAGCAGGATGAGCCGGTTCTTCCGGTTCTCGCCCAGGTAATTCTGCCTTTTGGAAGAAGCCTCGAAGGCGAAGCGTTTCAGGTACGGGTAGTTCTGCTGGTCGGCGTCATAGAGCACGGCCGTATAGACCTTGTTGGGGTCGAACTTCCCGATGAAGCTGATATCCGGGTCGTAATGGTTGTTCAGGTCGAAGTCGGTAGTGTAGAAATCGCCGTTGCCGTGCACCACCAGGATGTAGTCGTCACTCTGGAACTCGCCCAGGAACTGGCCGCGCCCGTCGTAGTTGAGCCGGAGCACGTCATGGTCGAACCACACCTTCCTTCCGCCCAGCGTAGACCCTCCGCGCTGCTTGAGCCCTATCTTGTGCACCTCGAACTTGGTGAGCAGGTTACCCATAGACTGGCGTCCCTTGATGTTGATGGTGCTGAAGTCTTTCTCGAACACCAGCTTCTTGATGCGCGGGTTGGGGCGGAGCGTGATCTTGATCACCTCGGCTTCCCCGTTCGGGTTGGCGGTGAAGTACACGATCTTCGATCCCGGCGTACCCTGCGTCACGTCGTATTCCCGGTCGCGAATCATAGACGTCACGTTGAAGCGCTTGATGTAGTGGTATCCGTTTTTCCCGTCGCGGTAAATCACGTTATAGATGGTACGCTTGTCGTTCTTCTTGAAGATGTTCACGTACAGGATGTTCTTCCCCACAAACAGCTTGTCCGAAACGCGTACTATCTTGTATTTCCCGTCCTTGAAGAAGATGATCACATCGTCTATGTCCGAGCAGTTGCAGATGTATTCGTCCTTCTTCAGGCCGGTGCCGATGAATCCCTCCTCGCGGTTGATGTACAGCTTCTCGTTGGCCTCGGCCACCTTGGTAGCCACAATGGTATCGAAGTTGCGTATTTCGGTGCGCCGCGGAAAATCCGCCCCGTACTTCTCCTTCAGGTGCAGGAACCAGTCGACGGTATATTCGGTGATGTGCGCCAGGTGATGGTCTATCTCCTCCAGCTCGGACTTGAGGCGTGCTATCAGCTCGTCGGCCTTGTCCTTGTTGAACTTCAGGATGCGCGCCATCTTGATTTCCATCAGCTTGAGGATGTCTTCCTTGGTCACCTCACGCACCAGTTGCGGATAGTAGGGCGTGAGCCGCTCGTCGATGTGCTCGCAGGCGGCGTCCATGTTCTCGGCCTGTTCGAACTCCCTGTCCTTGTAGATGCGTTCCTCTATGAAGATCTTTTCCAGCGACGCGAAATGCAGGGTTTCCAGCGTCTCGTCGCGGCGGATGTGGAGTTCCTTCTGGAGCAGATGCAGGGTGTTGTCGGCCGATTTCTTCAGCACGGCGCTCACCGTGAGGAAGCAAGGCTTCTTGTTGTCTATCACACAGCAGTTGGGCGAGATGTTCACCTCGCAATCGGTAAAGGCATACAGGGCGTCCAGCGTCTTGTCCGACGAGGTTCCCGGCGCCAGGTGAATCAGAATCTCCACCTTTTCGGCCGTGTTGTCGTCTACCTTGCGTATCTTGATCTTGCCCTTTTCATTGGCTTTCAGTATGGAGTCTATCAGTGAGCCCGTGGTCTTTCCGTAAGGTATTTCACTGATGCACAGCGTCTTGTTATCCAGCTTCGAGATCTTGGCCCGCACGCGTACCACCCCTCCGCGTTCGCCGTCGTTGTAGCGCGACACGTCTATCGAGCCCCCCGTCTGGAAATCGGGGTAGAGCCGGAAATCCTCCCCTTTCAGGTAGGCTATGGCGGCGTCACAAAGTTCGTTGAAATTGTGCGGCAGGATTTTCGACGAAAGTCCTACGGCTATACCCTCCACTCCCTGAGCGAGGAGGAGCGGGAACTTGACCGGGAGCGTTACGGGCTCGCGGTTACGTCCGTCGTAGGAAGCCTGCCACTCGGTAGTCTTCGGGTTGAACACCACGTCGAGGGCGAACTTCGAAAGCCTCGCCTCGATGTAACGTGGAGCGGCGGCGCTGTCGCCCGTGAGGATATTCCCCCAGTTCCCCTGGCAGTCTATGAGCAGGTCCTTCTGTCCCAGCTGTACCAGCGCGTCGCCTATGGAGGCGTCGCCGTGCGGGTGGAACTGCATGGTGTGCCCCACAATGTTGGCCACCTTGTTGTAGCGTCCGTCGTCCATGCGTTTCATGGAGTGCAGAATGCGGCGCTGTACCGGTTTCAGTCCGTCGATGATATGGGGCACGGCACGTTCCAGAATCACATACGAGGCATAGTCCAGAAACCAGTTCTGGTACATGCCGCTCAACTGGTGCTTTACCGAGTCGTCGTTCGTGTCGGCGGGTCTGTAGTCGGAATGTCCTTCTTTTTCGGGGTTCAACGTATCGTCTGTATTAAATGTATCTTCGCTCATAGACATGGTTTAAAGAAGTGGTGATAGGTCACGCAAAGATAAGAAAAAATTTTGTCCGGCTTCATGTTTCCCGGAGAATAAACCGGCCCGGAGGCCCGTTTTGTAGTCTGCTTAGGGTGGGAAACGGCAAAGCCCCCGGTTTTATCCGGAGGCTTTTCTGGCCAGCACCGCCACGCATACGGCTATGAGGGCGATGGACAGGATGCGCGATGTGTGGTCCTCCCGGCCTCCGTCGGCCTGGGGAGCGGGGAGGTACACCACCGAGTCGCGTTCAATGATGCGGACGCTGTCTCGGATGTTGTACACATCCAGTTGCAGGCGTGAGGCTTGTGGCTGGCGTGAGGCTTGTGGCAGGGTGTCCAGGCGCAGGCTGTACCGCATGTGCGGGGTGGCGGCGGCGCTTACTTCGGCCAGGGAGATGCGCTTCAGGGTATCCACGCGTATCAGGGCGGTGAGCGACAACGAGTCCCTTGCGGCGAAGGTCCGTACACGCTCCGTCACCGTAGTGACGGGCAGGCGGTCAGGTGTCCGGCATGCGCATAGCATCGATGCGGCTATTAAGGCGATTGACTTCATCGCGCAATAACTGGTTTTCATGTACTAGCTGTTTGATTTTCAGGGTAAGGTCGATGTTGGTGGCTTTCACTTCGCACAGCTCCTTGATGCTTTCGTCGTACGAGGCGGCGAGCGAGTCGATGGAGTGCTGGAGCGAGGCGATGAAGTCGTTCCGCTTTTGCTTGCGGGTTACCAGGTAGGTGCCCGCCCCCGTGAGGGCGGACGCCACGACCGGGATAAGGAGGGAGAGCAGGGTTTCACTCATAGGGTTTCAAAGAGGTTACTCACAGGGTTAGAGTTACTTAGGGTATCAAAGGGAACTTATATTTCCGTATCATACACTGAGTTCGTCTTCAACTCCGGCCTCTTCCGTTTCCGTGCCTGCCGTCTTGGCGGCTATGCTGCCGATGCTCACCAGCTTCACGCCCTGCTCGGCGGCGTTCTTGAGGTTCTTTTTCGGGCGCATGCGCACGTTCACCCTTTCGATGGCCGATTTGCTGAAGGCTTCGGGCGTTTCCGCACCCTTGCTGTTGAAGGTAACCTTGAACGATGCGAAGCCGTCCAGCGTTACGGTCCGGCCCGACGCCAGCGTTTCGGCTATGGCCGTGGCGCAGTCCTCGATGATGGTTTTCACGGAACCGGCGGATCGTCCGGCGCGGGGAGCGATGTAGTCGCACACCTCGTTCAGTGTGGCTGTTCCTGTCATTTTCTGTGTCGCGTAGTATTTCACTTCTCCTTCGGGGTCTCCGGGCGTCTTACGTGGAATTACTTTGTAGAATACACTCATGGTTCGAAATTTTTATTGGGTTGTTAATCTTTTCCGTTAATGGTTCTTGTTAATCGTTTTTGTTGATCGTTCTTTCCGTTGATCGTTATCCGTTAATGGTTCTTTCGTTGATCGTTCTATCCGTTAATCGTTTTCCGTTGATGGTTCTTTTGTTAATCGTTCTATCCGTTAATCGTTATCCGTTGACGGTTATCCGTGTTACACCATTTCCTCTTCAGCTTCCTCTTCAGGAATACCGGCCAGGCTGTTGTAGAGCGATTCCGCATCGGTCAGGTTGGCGCCGTCAATCTGGCTGGTGATGGTGAATCCCGGAATGAAATGCAGTTTCTTCTCCTCGATCTGCGACAGGTGGAAATCGTTTTTGGTAATGCTTCCCGACTTGTTGCGCAGGCGAAGCTGGATGATTCCGAAGTTGCCCAGGTCTACGTTCCGTCCCTGCCCGATGAAGTAGACAATCGCTTCGCACAGGTCGTACAGGATTCCGGCTACCGTTCCTACGGAATGTCCCGAGCGTCGGGCCACCTGGATGGCCAGGTCGTTCAGCGTGGCGCGTCCCATCGATGCGCCGGCGGCATAATACTTGTATGTTCCCTGAGGGTCGCGCGGGTCAACCCGTTTCACTACTCGATAATAGATGCTCATAATTGGATTTTTGAAGTTTTAAGGTTAGACGTTCAGGTTAATTTTCTGGTCGTTTTCAGGTTAGATTCAGGTTGTTTTCAGGTTGTTTCAGGTTCGTTTTCAAATTTGTTTCTCAGATTTCTTTCAGATTTCTTTCAGGTTAGATTCGGTTTGTTTCAGGTTCATTTCAGGTTAGATTCAGGTTATTTTCTGGTTGTTTTCATGTTGTTTTCTGGTTATTTTCTGGTTCGTGTTTTTTGGAATCCGATGCGGCCGTTCCGGAACCGCTCCGCATCAATTTTATACCGCAAAGCTAGGGAAGTTCAATTGTGATGCCAAAAAACGGGTGCTGCTAAGGTGTGAAAATCTGTTAACGAAGAAAAGTTTTTTCCGGAGTACTTCGGGGTGGGGTGATGCCGTCGTCTGTGTGGCGATGCCGTCGTCTGTGTGGTGATGCCGTTTGTTACCTGTGTGGTGATGCCGTCGTCTCTGTGGTGATGCCGTTGCTTGTGTGGTGATATCGTCATTACCTTGGGTAGCGATACCCGTTGCCTCCATAACGGTGCATCCTTTTTGCGTTACAGCCCTTACATTACAAACCTTACAGTTTATTAAAAGTGAAAAAACGGCATTGCCTGCATGGATACTTCCATTATAAAT
>ULQU01050411.1_pt1 | contig 13088 bp, 10 predicted proteins | sample 1954841 | NCBI WGS metagenome assembly ULQU01 (sample SAMEA4835664, study PRJEB28245) | human gut metagenome | biome: gut microbiome; material: fecal sample | place: Denmark | collected 2008
TCATTTTAAGGCTTGACTTTTAATAGTTAGTCTTCCTATACCTATGACGGCTAAGCCGCCAAGCTCCTTCACTCCGTCTCCGAGCTTTATATCTGTTCCTCTTCCTGCCATCGTTGTAGCAACCGTGACCGCATTCATTTGGCCTGCGCCTGCGATAATCTGTGCTTCCCAGAAAGCATTGCTTGCGTTTAGTACATTGTGCGGGATATTTTTCTCTATTAAAAGCCTTGAAAAAAGATCTGTATCCGTAACGGAATTAAGCACAACAAGCACCGGCTGGCCTGTCTCGTGAAGCCTTATCACATCATCCACTGCTGTCCAGAACTGATCATGACCGTTTTTAAAGTATCTGTCCTTCCTGTCGACTCTTTTAAGAGGCCTGTTTGTAGGTATTTTCACCACATGCTTGCCGTAGGTCTCAAAAAGCTCATCCTTTGCATCCATGAGTGTGCCGCTCATGCCTGCCATCTTGTCAAACATCATAAACAGATTCTGGAAGGTAACGGATGCCACAGTCCTGTATTCCTGCGATATCTCCACCTTTTCCTTCGCTTCTATAGCCTGATGCTGACCGCCGCGCAGCTTGACACCGTGCATGAGACGGCCTGTCGCTCCATCAAACAGCTCTACCTCCTTCTTGTCAGTGACAACATAATCCTTTTTGTTCTTCAAAAGCTTGTGCGCCCGAAGAGAAAGCGTGACATGCCTGTTTATCTCAAAATTTTCTTTACCGTAGAAATTGGATATGCCAAAGAAGCTCTCGGCAAACTTCACACCCTTTGGAGTAAGCCAGACGGCCTTATCCTCCTCTATGTAGTCTATATCCTCCACAAGTGTCGTGACGAAAAAATCACATACATCGTACAGATTCGACTGCACTCTCGGCACTCCCGATATGACGAGCGGCATAATTGCAGAGTCTAGCAGCACCGAATCAGCCTCGTCAATTATGACATAGTGGAAATCACAGAGAAATCTGTCCTCCTTTTTCTTTACCAGATTGTCAAAAAGGAAATCAAAGCCAAGTGCGCCATTTGTAGTGTATATGATATCAGCCGAATAAAACTGTCTTTTCTCGTCATCATCCTGCTTTTTTGTATCATCTGCATCCGGATATGAGCAGGTGAGTCCCATGAAATTGTAGACCTCTCCCATCTCTGCACCATCTCGCGATGCCAGATACTCGTTTGTGGTCACGAGCATACAGCTCTTGCCGGTCAGCGCATTCAGATAAAGCGGCATCGTGGCAGATAGAGTCTTTCCCTCACCTGTATTCATCTCGGCGAGATATCCACCGTGAAGCGCTGCTGCCGCTAAGATTTGCACATCATACGGTCTCTTTCCAAGCACTCTGTAATCCGCCTCGCAGATAGCCGCAAAGGCCTCCGGCATCAGGTTTTCCAAAGACTCTCCCTCTTTGTATCTACCCTTAAACTGCTCTGTCAGTGCAGAAAGTTCTTCATCACTTAGATTTTTTATTTTTTCTTCGCTTTTTCTTACTTTTGTTAGAGTCCTCTTTAAGTCTCTCAATTCTTTCCTGCTCTGCATCAAACTCTTCCTCTGAAACCTCTTTAATCACCAGTGATTTGAATGTAAAATCAGCATTTCCACCATTTATCAGCTCTATCCTGTAGCTGTAGGTCCTGATGGACGGCTTGAAAAACGCCTTTTTATCGCGGACAATAATACTCTGCGCCTGTACATCATACCTGTCAAAAAATATGATACGAAGCATCAGCGCCTCACTCTCACTATTGTGATAGTCAATATTCACCGCAATGGAATATGCCCGCTCTCCATCGATGAGCGGAAGCGACGGCTCTATCCTATTTCCCTGGAAATTCGTCATAGAATACCATGTGTGAATCACCGTGCCCGGCGGCATGAGGCGGTTCTTATAAGAGACTGAACCATCCTCATTAAATTCAATTTTTGATCCATATACATACGAGTCCGATAGAAATTCTTTCCAGCGGACCTGCCAAGTGTCACCATACATAATACTTACCTGTCTTACTATTGTTCACTTAATGTTTGTTTTCCTGTTACTGTTCACACCTGACAGTGTGACCGGCAACGTTTATTTGCTTATCTTGAAAAATCATCATACAGCAGATTATTGTACTGGCTCTTGAACCATGCCATAACATTTGCTGAATTGTCAGTATGTCTGCCGTGTGAGCCCTTGCCATACACCTCAACACCGCTCGACTTAAGATGCGACAAAATGCTCGGATAACCATCTGGGTCGTAATCGTCCTCATACAGATATGAGATGATGAACTTTGTTTGCGACCAGTCGGCACTGTCGAATCTGTCCCACATCCTGTTGTTTAGCTGCTCTATCGCCTCGTCAGAGAGATTGTCATAATTTTTCATCAGAATATCAAGCGAGGTTGCAAAGCCTCCGGCTCTAAGAATTCGTTCGTTTCGTGCTACATTTCCCATGTTGGCAAGTGGCTTTGCAAGAAGCAGTGCATGTGGTGAAAGCTTTGAGCCATAGTAGAGTGAACCGAAGGTTCCCATTGAAGCTCCTGAGAGCACGAGCTCATGAGGCATCTCTTGTAAAGAAATGAACTCTCGCAATGGGTCGACCTTTGCCGCATATACTCCGAGCTTCTCCAGTCCCTTGAATTGTTTTCTCTTTCGCAGTATATACGCAGCTTCATTTATGATTTTCTCAAACATAATGTGATAGCGTCTGGCCTCCTGTGCTATCCACGTCTCGCCTGTATATGCCGCCAAAAACTCTCCCTTATACAGATATAGTGCTTTTATGTACAGCTCAAGCATATTGTCTTCTATTTCCTTTATCCGCTCATCACACACTGTCTCTGCACTCTCCGGTTCCTGTGGCATCTGCTTTTCCAGTGCACAGGCCTCGTTATAGAGCTTCTCAAACTCTGCTGCATCCTCTTCTATCTCTATATCCGGAGTCCAGTAATATATGCCTCCCTCCAAATATACGAGGTTCTTTCCCGGCAGTCCAAGCTGTGCGAGCTTTTGCTTTGTCTTGTATACAATAACTCTTAGTGCCGTGTGAGGTGCATCTATGTCACGCTCACCGATTACTATTTCCTCGAGCTTATCCTTTGCTATTCCGCAGTCAGAATAGTGTATCAAAGCCTGCATCATGCGGTTGAACTGGCTTTCCTTATGCATTTTTTCCGCCACAAATGGTGCTCCGTTATAGTCCATTCTGAAATTGCCAAACATCTGTACCTTGATTTTATGCGTCATAGGTGCCTCTCTTCCCGAGTTTTATAAACCTGCTTATTATAGAATTCATATTATCATTGACTCATATATTCAGCTAGTTTTTAACTAAACAAATTAATCTAATTATCATTATACATCAATTCCGCGCATGGCAATAACAACGACAATTTACACAAAAAGTGTCAAAACTCGTACTTGACAAATCGTAAGATATATGATAGCTATTTCTGCTATCAATCGTCTTCTTTATGCCTCCATGATATATTTATCCTCTATTATGCAAAAATCAGCTATTCGAAGCAAGAAATAAAAAAAGATCCTGCAAGAAAATCTCACAGGATCCGGTTATTTCTGATATATTAAATCAGATATGTTAAATCAAATATTAAATTAGAAAATAGCATTTACAATTGTTGAACCAATGGCTGTTGCAAGGAATGCCAGTCCACACACGAGTGGAAGCTTATTGTCATCCTCTTCTATTGCCCTTACTCCAAAGAATATGCTTACATATCCTACTACTCCCGCAAATGTATGCAGCCAGCTGCTCACATTGCCAAAGAACTGGAATGGGATTATGTCGATGATTGCTGCCACAAGGATAATCGGAAGGTATACTGCATCATACAGACATGCTGCTGAAAGTGTCTGTGCAAATGTCACCTTTTTATCCTTCTGCACTGCGTTTAATACAACCAGAATGACTGCTGCCAGAATGAGTACTCTCACTGCCTCTCCTACGATTCCTGAGAAGATTCCCTCAAAGAAGCTCGCCGGGTAAAATGAGAATCCAAAGCCGCCTATGCTGCCAATTACGCTTGATAACAGATATACTACAGACAGCACTACTTCTACTATGGCAAATAAGCCAATAAATATAAAGCCTGATGCCATATTTGCATTCTTTACAAAGTCTGCTGCAGCCTGTGCCGGCTTCTTAACAAGACCCTTGTAGAATGTGATGATAGATGCCACATTCTTGTCATTCTGCAGCTGCTGTCCTGCTGCACTCACCTGCTGTGTGAAGTTATCAAACGCCTGCGACTGTGCGCTGCCCTGTGGCTGTCCATTGAACTGTCCCTGTGGCTGTCCGTTGAACTGTCCCTGTGCACTGCCCTGTGGCTGTCCGTTGAACTGTCCCTGTGCGCTGCCCTGCGGCTGTCCGTTAAACTGTGCCTGATGTGCTGCATTATCTGCCTGTGCATTGTTGTCCTGTGTCTGATTTGGTGCCTGTGGCTGTGCCTGCTGACGACATGTGCATACCTCATCATCAGCTAACTGCCTGCCACAATTTGTACAGTATTTCATAACTGAAACCTCCTTAAAATAATTAATAAGCTGCTGATAATTATATTAGCATTTCGGATATTTAATAGCAATATTTATTTGATATTTATTCCATATTATATTATGATTATTTATAATCATTCACATTCTACAGAGGAATAAACATGCCACAAACACTTAATATAGCTGTATGCGAGGACGAAGCTGCAGAGACCGTGCTGCTTTGTGACATTCTCAACCACAGCGATATCCAAAATACATACACTGTCTTTACAGATGCAGATTCTTTTCTTGCCTCATATGAGTACGGAAAGTATGACCTGCTGCTCATGGATATATACATGAAAGATTCCATAACCGGCATAGAGGCAGTCTCCATAATCCGCGAGACAGATGCCGATATCCCGGTTGCTTTCATCACGACAAGCACGGAGCATGCCTTGGAAAGCTACAGGCTGTCTGCCATCGGCTATATCGAAAAGCCGGTTTCGGCAGCTGAGCTAAGTAACATTCTTCACCTTGCCATGCTGAAGAAATCCGATGCCCCGTCTCTTTATGTGAAGAGAAACAAGAGTATGGAGAGGCTTGCCCTTTCTGATATCATGTACATAGAGCAGAGAGCCAGGCAGATTTTCATACATTTAAAAGAAAATGAGGAAATCAGCTGCTATGAGAAGCTTTCAGAGCTTTCAGATCAGCTGCCCGCTGAGCTGTTTTTTCTGCCGCACAAAAGCTACGCGGTAAACCTGTCGTATGTCACACGCATTGATACTTCACTCAAATGCTTCGTGATGGCCGATGACACAAATATCCCTATCAAGAGAGAGCTCTCCGGCAAAGCCAAAAAAGCTCTGGAGAGATACTACTTTGAGCACACCAGAGGGCTTAAATAAGGCACTTTCCTATTGATTTGATATGAGCTAGACTGTCAAAAGTAATACACTGCAAGGAGCCCGGATTATGAAAAAAATTAGCGCTATACGAAATATTCCCTATCTGACAATTATACTGCTTACACTGATTTGCATACTGCTTCTTTCCTCAAAAAACATGATTATGAGCCAGGCGAGCTATCCTGAAGCCACTATCGTAAGTTCTGCCTATGCTGTAGTGGATGTCTCGGATTCAGATAAAGAAGAAATCACATTTCCACATACCTTTAAGCACCTTTCGCCGCGCACACATGTCACCGTCACCACACATATCGACCTGAACAAGGATGATCCAATCTACATAAAAACTGTCTATTCCCCTGCGAAGGTCTATCTGGACGATGAACTCATATATGAGTTTGGCAGGACCGAAAACTATCCATCCTATATGAAGGATCCCGCAACCGAGGGGTACCTGATAGGCACTGACGGTCATTCGGGTGATACAGAGCTTCGCATAGAGTATCTGTCTCCAGTTACCAGAAGCTCTCTTACGGTATATTCTCCTATCTACGGAGCATACAAATCCTTATTTTTCACTCTGTTAAAGCTGAATAAATGGTCATTCTTTATAGCACTGCTTGAGCTTGCCGCAGGTGTTTTGTTTATATTTATCTCACTAATGCTTTTATGCTACGATAAAGAGGTTTGCAAGATGATATTTCATTTTGGATTCTTCTCACTCATGGCCGGCATGTGGTCTATCGGCGAGTGCAACTACACAGGTGTCATAATCAAAAACCCTACACTGCTGTATCTGTGTGCTTTTATAGGGCTTTTCTCGCAGATGATTCCACTGCTGTATTTCTGCAGGCTTGCAGTTGGTTTTAAGAATGACAAGCCAATTATAGTTATCGCGAAGCTCCTCACCGTGCTTGACCTTGTCGCTTGTGTCTTACAGCTTAGCGGTACGGTTGCACTATCCCAGAGCATGTACGTGTTCCATGTCATTTTGCCTCTCATACTTTGCTTCCTGACTGCATACATCATCCTTGAGGCTGTTCGCAGCCAAAACAGCAGGGCAAAACGGCTGATGGTTCCGGTATTCATACTGGCACTTGCTTCATGTGCCGAGATAATCAATTATCATTTAAAATTTGTGGCCTCATTGTCATTGCTGTACCAGATTGGAACTCTGCTTTTCATTATAATCATGGGAATTGTAATGGGGCTTAATATAAGCGATATGCTCAGTATAAAACGTGAGAATGAAAGGCTCATATTTGATATGAATCTCCTTGAGCATTCCCTGTTGGAGCAGAAGAAATATAATTCGCTCATCACAACAAACGAACAGCTTTTTAAGAAGCAGCGCCACGATCTGCGTCACCAGCTGGTTGCAATAAAAGGCCTCGCAAACACTGAAAATAAACAGCTGAATGAATACCTGGATTCCCTGATCCACAGCATACCATCTGCGCCTGCAAGCTATTGCGAAAACAGGGTAGTCAATTCCATTCTGTCATACTATAGTGCCATATGCAGAAATGAAAATATCGCTCTTGAGACAAAGCTTATTGTTCCGGAAACCGATGATGCGGCCTTGGACAATGACCTGTGCCTGGTATTTGGAAATCTGATAGAAAACGCTATAGAAGCCTGCAGACGCATGGATACTTCTGATTCTTTGAACGAGAAATCATCGCACTTTATCCGACTGCATGCCCACGTACACTATAAGACACTTATTATTACTATGGACAACAGCTTTGACGGACATGTTACCATCCAAAACGGAAAATACCGTTCTTCTAAGAGGGACGACTATGGTATAGGTCTGTCATCCATCCGCTCTGTTGCCGGCAAATATGATGGTGACGTTGCATTTGAAGCAGCTGATGGTATATTTCAGTCATCAGTATACCTTCAAATATATAAATGACACACTAAAATCATTAATTTATATTAATGCTTCATACCTAAATTTCATTTTCAGAGCCCAACTAACTTATTGTATATAATGTATACATATGCTATAATAATAAAAGAATTTTGTGCATTATACACATATGGAGTTTTAATTTATGATAGAACACACGATATACAAGGAATTTATTGATAAAATTTCAGAATTATCAGACGGGATATATCCTATCATCACCGACCTGGATAATGACTTATCATACGTACCGGATAAGACAGCTGATTTTTTCGGCTTTGAAGCCGGCGAGCATACCTGCTTCTTTGAACAGCTGAGCTCTTGTGTCAACGACGTTGACCTGCCGGAATATAAGCAGGAAATCCGCTATCGCTTAAATGGCGAAAAACCGGATGATATATTTTATGTCCGCATGGGAAAGCATACCAAAGAATATATGATGGGATTTTATTCTGATATTTTTACCGGTGATGACGGACACCGCTACCATGTCCTCGTGCTCAGAAACGAAAATACCCTTCCGGATATCGACCCATATACATATCTTTATGGTCAGTCAAAGTTTGAAAGAGACATCAACGGCTATATCATGGAAAACAGGTCTGTAGCCATAATCGAGGTGGAGATAGGTCATATAGATGAGTTCAATATACTGTATGGTTCCAATTTCAACACTGCAATCCAGCGTGAGCTTGCGCTCAAGTTCATCTACATGATGGATGGCAGCACCGCTACCTACTATATGAATAATTGCAAGTTTGTATTTGTGGTAAAGGAAGCAGACCGTGCCTTGGCCGAGGCCTTCTATCAGAAAATTGCCGATACAATAAAGTCCATGTATTTCTTTAAATGCTTTAAATTTGAGTTTGATATATATGCTGCGTGTCTGATTCTCAAGGATTATGATGGTGATACCTCAACTGTCATCAGCAAGGTGGAGTACACTCTAGACCGCGCGAAGGAGCTTCACAGCCCTGATTTGTTATTTTTCAATGATATGGTCAGGTTCAATGGCAGCTCGCATATAGATATCATGAAAATCATTCATCAGTCGGTTATCAATGGCTGTGATGGCTTTTTTGTAGAGTTTCAGCCAATTGTAAAGGCTTGCAATGGTGAAATAATGGGTGCTGAGGCTCTGGTGCGTTGGAAAAAGGAGCCTTTTGGCACGGTGCCACCCGGACTGTTTATCGACTGGCTTGAGGATACCCCTGCTATGTATGAGCTCGGAAATTATATCATGAGAACTGCAATAAGCGCAGCCAGTGAATTTGCAAAGATAAAACCGGGCTTTTTCATCAATGTAAATGCATCCTCAGAGCAGCTTGAAAAGGAATGTTTTGTGGAAGATACTCTGGCAATTCTTAAAGAGTATGATTTTCCACCTTCACAGCTATGGATAGAGATTACAGAGCGATGCAGAGATCTGCCTATATCTATGATAAAGAAAACCGTCACTGCATTCAGGGAAGCCGGAATCCACATCACTATGGATGACTATGGCACAGGAAGCTCTTCATCTCAGATGATGCTTGAGCTTCCTGTAGAGGGTATCAAGATAGATATGTTCTTTGTTAAAGACATTCTCGAGGAGAAAAAGAAGCAGGCACTTGTAATCGGAATGATTAATTTTGCCAATGCCGCAGACTTAAAGATATGTATTGAAGGTATAGAAAATGATAACCTTGAGAGCTATCTCAGGCAGTTCAACGTCACCTGCTTTCAGGGCTATCACTACTCTAGGTCTATCTGTCAGGATGAGCTTATGAAGCTTCTTATAAAGCCATAGTCCTGGATATTACTCAAGATTTTCCTTAAATACTGTCAGTGCGCCATTTTTCTTTAAAATCAGCATGACAATTGCTGCCACTATGCTTCCGGCCACTGTAGAGATAAGGAATGGCACTATGTATATAAACATGCCTTCCGGCTGAATAAGCATCACGTATTTTGCAAGAGGATACGCTGCCAGGCCTCCGAGTATGCCTGTGCCAAGCGCCTCTGCAATACATGTCGGTATGATTTTTTTGCTGAATCTGTACATCAGTCCACAGCACAGAGCACCTACCATGCTTCCCGGGAATGCCATGAGACTTCCCAGTCCTGTCAGGTTTCTGATAATACTCGCACAAAATGCCACACCGACACCCCATGCAGGTCCTAAAAATACTGCTGCGCATATATTTACCATGTGCTGTACAGGTGCACATTTGCTGCCGGCAACAGGGAAGCTTATTAAGCTTCCTGCTACGGCAACTGCCACAAGCACTCCTGCCATGGCAATCTTTCTGATTGAAAGAGTTCTTTTTTTAGTATTCTTTTTACTTTCCATTACTACCTCACCTTAAAGTATATCGTAACTGTTCAGTACCTTCACAGTTGCGAGTCGTTTCTGTACTGAATAGTTATAGTATATCAATATACTCTCCTGCAAGTGCCTTGTTCATGCTTCGCACTGCACAGAACTTACCGCACATACTGCATGCCTCGCTGTGGTCATCCTCAGGCAGACGGTCATCCCTGATAGCCTTAGCTGTCTCAGGATCAAGCGCACATGCAAACTGTGCATCCCAGTCGAGCACACGTCTGGCATCTGCCATCTTATCATCTATATCTCTGGCTCCCGGTATTCCCTTTGCAATATCAGCTGCATGAGCCGCAATCTTTGACGCAATAATTCCCTGCTTTGTATCCTCCACATTTGGAAGAGCAAGATGCTCCGCAGGTGTCACGTAACAAAGGAAAGCTGCGCCGTTCATTGCTGCCACTGCTCCACCGATTGCTGCTGTGATGTGGTCATAGCCCGGTGCGATATCTGTTACGAGAGGTCCAAGTACATAAAATGGTGCTCCCATACAGATTGACTGCTGTACCTTCATGTTTGCTGCTACCTGATCAAGCGGCACATGTCCCGGTCCCTCTACCATGACCTGTACGTTGTGATCCCATGCACGCTTTGTGAGCTCTCCAAGTCTTACAAGCTCCTCTATCTGGCATACATCTGTTGCATCTGCCAGGCATCCCGGTCTGCAGGCATCTCCAAGCGAGATTGTCACATCGTGCTCCTCACAGATTTCAAGTATCTCATCATAGTGCTCGTAGAAAGGATTTTCCTCTCCTGTCATGCACATCCATGCAAATACAAGGCTGCCTCCACGGCTTACGATATTCATCTTACGCTTGTGCTTTTTAATCTGGTCTATCGTTTTTCTTGTGATTCCACAGTGAAGTGTGACAAAGTCCACTCCATCCTCTGCATGGAGTCTGACTACATCGACAAAATCCTGTGCTGTAAGTGTTGCAAGATCACGCTGATAGTGGATAACACTGTCATAAACAGGCACTGTTCCTATCATTGCAGGACATTCGCTTGTAAGCTTCTGTCTGAATGGCTGTGTATTACCATGGCTTGAAAGGTCCATGATAGCCTCTGCTCCAAGCTTTACAGCGCTCATGACCTTCTGCATCTCCACATCATAGTCCTTGCAGTCTCTTGACACACCGAGGTTTACATTGATTTTTGTGCGAAGCATGCTTCCAACGCCCTCTGCATCAAGTGACTTGTGATGCTTGTTAGCAGGAATAGCTACCTTTCCGCTTGCAACAAGCTCCATCAGCTTGTCTACATCCATCTTCTCTTTCTTTGCTACCTTTTCAATTTCAGGTGTTACGATGCCCTTTCTTGCGGCATCCATCTGTGTTGTGTAATTACTCATTGTACTCTCCTGTTCTTTATTTTATTACTGTTAATTAGTAGTTATTACTATTCTTATTATTACTGCTATTAATTATTTAACATGTGCTTATTTCATTGTATGAACAACGCTCCATGATTCATAGGTCCACTGCCGTGTCCCAGGTCAAGCATGGCTTTTAAACATGCCGTGACATATCGCTTGCCGTTATCCACAGCCTGCTCAAGCGGCTGTCCCTTTGCCAGGCCGCTGGCTATCGCTGATGAAAGCGTGCAGCCTGTGCCGTGTGAGTTTGGATTATCCACTCTTTTGGTCTCAAATGTTATGATTTGCTTTCCATCCCACAAATAGTCACACACGCATGCTGTGTCTGTGAAATGACCTCCCTTGCTTAAAACCGGACAGCCGTATTTATCATAAACAGCCTTTGATGCCTCTATGATGTCATCTGTGCTTTCAATCTGTCTGCCTGATATCACCTCAAGCTCAGGGATATTTGGCGTGATGATGTCAGCCAGTGGAAACAGCTTCTCCATCAGAGTGTTTGCTGCATTTTCTTCAAGCAGCCTGCTTCCGCTTGTAGCGACCATCACCGGGTCCAGAACTATGTTTTTTGCCTTATATTTTACAAGACCTGCGGCAATCGCCTCAATTGTATCTACCGATGATGTCATACCGATTTTCACCGCATCCGGATAAATATCCGTAAAAACAGCCTTCATCTGTGCCTCTATAAAATCAGCCGGTACATTCATCACCGCATCAACTCCCATGGTGTTTTGTGCCGTGAGTGCCGTGATTACGCTCTCGCCAAACACACCGTTTGCAAGCATGGTCTTTAAATCGGCCTGCACGCCTGCGCCACCGCTTGAATCGCTTCCCGCAATTGTAAGTGCTGTATGCATATTTACGCTCCTTTCTACTGAATGTTGTGATTTCTCGTAACTGTTCAGTATTTTCAAAATATTGTTTAATTACTGTAGTTATAGCAGTATGTCATACTGTGATTACAGAATTTTGTCGCATATTTCTGCGAGTTCCTTGGCTGCAGCCTTTATATCTGCGCTTGCAAATATCGCCCCTACCACTGCGATTCCTGCAATCCCTGTGCCCTTTAGCGTGACCGCATTGTCTGCATTTATGCCTCCGATTGCAACAACCGGGATATCGACAGCCGCCGTGATTTCACTCAGAAGCTCCTTTGTCATAGGCTTTGCATTGAGCTTTGTGGTAGAGCCAAACACGGCTCCGCTTCCCAGATAGTCAGCGCCATCAGCTTGTGCTTTCTTTGCCTGCTCCACGGTCTTTGCCGTGACTCCTATTATCTTGTCAGTTCCAAGAAGCTTCCTTGCCTCCGCCGGATTCATGTCATCCTGTCCCAGATGTACTCCGTCGGCATCTATATCAATTGCAAACTGCACGTTATCATTGATGATGAGCGGCACCTTGTGCTCATGACAGATTCTCTTTATCTCAAGAGCCTCATTATACTCATCCTTAAGCCCTGCATCAGAATCCGTACTCAGAATATCCTTGTCACGGATCTGAATCATAGTGGCACCGCCCTCTATTGCAAGCTTCACATGCTCAGAAAGCCTCGCTTTGTGCAGCCACTGCCTGTCTGTTATAGCGTAGAGCTTTAAATCAGTTTTGTTCATATATACCATTCACCTCTTATCCTGTTGTTTTCCAAATATAAGACTCATGACCTGCATACCAATTGTCTGTCATACAGCGATATTCACATCAGTTCATAATCACCATCGCATATATGATATACTGCATCAATCAGCCTGTCCCGGTATGCAGCATTTCCGGGCTTAATGAAATGACAGCTGTTTGTCTCTCTGCCGTGCTCTGCCATATCAGAGGCAGCAAGCCCGCCTGCACTCTTCATGCAGCTAAGTGCTGCCGTGACTGCACCATATTTATCATCGCAATCAGCCGCAACAAACGCACAAATGAGCCCTGAAAGCATACATCCGGTGCCTGTCACCCTCTTCATCATAGGATGGCCGCCTGTAATGCACATCACACTGCTTTCATTATTGTCATAGCAATCAGCTTCATCACATA
>ULQU01029329.1_pt1 | contig 13087 bp, 9 predicted proteins | sample 1954841 | NCBI WGS metagenome assembly ULQU01 (sample SAMEA4835664, study PRJEB28245) | human gut metagenome | biome: gut microbiome; material: fecal sample | place: Denmark | collected 2008
CTATCCTTCATCCGGATTCGCAGATGAATGATATAGGGAAGAGTGTCCCTGGAGTTACATGTTATGTCTTGGACGACAATCAGCGTATTATGCCAGATTATGCCGTAGGAGAACTTTATATTGGTGGCGTGAAGCTGACTGAAGGCTATTTGAATCGTCCTGAATTGAATCAGGAGAAGTTTATTCCTAATCCATTTGTCTCCGATAAGGATCGGAAGTTAGGACGTAATTTGTTTCTATATAAAAGTGGTGATTTAGTGTTACGTCGCAGTGATGGTCATCTTGTTTTTATCGGGCGATCTGATTTTCAAGTGAAACTGAATGGCTATCGTATTGAACTGGGAGATATTGAATCTCAGATTGTCAGTTACGGCAATGGAATTAAGGATACGGTAGTTTTGTTACATGAGCAGGACGGGAAAAAAGTTTTGGTAGCCTATTTACTTGTTCCTTCGGAAGAAAATTTTTCTGTGGAGGAATTAAAAAAATATCTTGTCGGTTGTTTGCCGGCTTATATGATACCTGCCTTGATTATGGTTTTGTCGGGCTTTCCGTATAATACTAGTGGAAAAGTGGATAGACGCAAACTACCGTTACCTTCGTTTCAATCTAAAAAGGAAGAATATCAGGCTCCTGTTACCTTGACCGAAAAACGCTTGGTAAAAATTTGGGGACAATTGTTAAAGATAGGTTTTATTGACCGTAATGATAGTTTCCTTTCATTAGGAGGGGATTCCATCGGTATTATTATGCTTTCGGTCCGTATTCATGAAGTATTTGGTCTGTCTGTCAAAGCGTCAGACATATACACTCATATTACATTGTCACAGTTGGCAGATTTCATTGATACTAATTTGGATCAGGATGATCATTTTGCTGAAAATGAATTGCTTCAGATTGCTCAATCAGTAATTGGACGGGATGATTTGTCGGTAAATACAGATTTGTATCAGGCCGGAATGGATATCTGTAAGGAGAAGGATTTCGTGAGCAGATCTGCGTCCGAAAAGAATCTCTTTTTTACAACTTATGATATACATAGGGCACGGAGCATCCAGTCTTTGATCGCTCAGATTGACCGTAATCTATATTTTTGGACTGAAGGAAAAGATACAGGCAAGCCTATACTTGTCGTTTTCGGTGGATTTGTGGAGTATTATCCTTATAATGAACCGATCACTACTTATTGGGAAAAAGATTTTTCTGTATTCTTTATAGAATCGTACTGTAACTTCTTTTTGAATAAGGAACATGTCTCATTGGAAGAATTGTTCCGGGTATACGAAGATCTATTTTTGGTCGCATTGAGAGGAAAACAAATTTTTGCTATAACAGGTTATTGCAGTGGAGCTGAAATAGCTATTGCGTTTGCCATATATATGCATGAAAGGCATCCGGAATTTCTTTTTAGAGTTCTCAATATAGAAGGTGTTTATGACCGTTGGTTGTACAATGATTTGTTAGGCACGATTAATGACGAATCATTAAAAAAGAGAATGCGTACGTTTAATGAGTTGTATAAGAATTTTCCATCTTTGAACTATGGTGCCCCTATCCTTAATGTGATGGCAGGACAACCTGCCAATATCATTTCTCCAGATGAGGGCCCTATTACAGATCCTTTGCTTCTAGAAAGGTATCAGCACGCCTGGAAGGATAATATGGAGTGCTGGAAACGGTATTATCCTACTGCTCCTTATTATGAATTGGATTGCAATCATATGAATTTTGCTGAAGAGAAAAATTTGGATGCATTGCGGAGTATTTTACAAAAACATTGGAATATTTAAGTATATAAATTGTCAATAATTAGACAGAAAATAGAAGATATGAAATGGAATGAAACAATGGCCAGCATTTTGACGCGGGCTACAGTCAGAAAGTTTACGGGTGAAAAGATTGATGATGATACTTTGCAGATTCTTTTACGTGCTGCAATGGCAGCACCTAGTTCAATGAATTTTCAACCTTGGCATTTTATCGTAATCAACGATACCTTGCTGATTGAGGAGTTGTCAAAACAACTTCCATATGCTAAAATGCTGAAGGAAGCAGGACTGGGTATTGTAGTTTGTGGTGATGTATCCTTATATGATAAGGTGAATGCCATGACGGGAGAGGACAATACGTTATATTGGGTACAAGATTGTTCTGCGGCTACCGAAAATTTGTTGTTGGCGGCACATGCATTGGGATTGGGGGCTGTATGGACAGGAGTATATCCGTTGGAAAGCAGGATTTTGTTATTGAAGAAATTGCTTAAGCTTCCGGAGAATCTTGTTCCCTTGAATATTGTAGTAGTGGGAAATCCAGTGAATCTGCCGGATAAAGGAAAAGATAAATGGAAACCAGAACGTATACATTATAATCAGTTTTAAGGTTATGGTAAAGAATGGAATTTTGCATCACATCGGTTATGCTGTAACTGATATACAGGAAACAGCTTCTCTTTTTGCAAGGAATGGTTATATGGCAGATAATGTTTTGCATGATGAGGCTCTGCAGGTGGATTTATGTTATTTACACAAGCCGGGGTGTGTATCTGTTGAATTGGTGCGGCAGTTGAATCCGGAATCTTTGGAAAACCGGCTGATTGGTCAGGTTGGAGTTACTGTCTATCATTTGTGCTATGAAGTGCCAGATATGGATTCGGCTTACCGGGAATTGGTGGAGCAGGGTTATGAGCCGTTGTTTTCTCCGGTTCCGGTGAAGGCTTTGAATGGTTCACGTATTTGTTATTTTCATCATCCTCATTTGGGGTATATTGAATTGTTGCAGCGCTGATTCATGGCTGAATATTCATTTTGCTTGACAATATTTTTAAAGAACTCATTTAATTTATCGCCAATGCGGTTTACATAAGCTAATTATTCGAGAATAATTGTAGAAATATATTATATTTGCAAAAGAGAATCCTTTCGTTGATATTATGACAATAAACATTTTTAACAATGTTATCAAATGTTAACGGGGTGATGTGTATTATTGTTAAAAAGACTTCCCAGATTACTGGTTTTTATGGTTTAAATGTTAATTCTATTAACGTGGGGTGTCTTGATTTTTTTTCATGCATTTCTGTAAACCATAGGAATTGTTTTTATGATAAGAATTATTTGTCTAAAAGAACTATTCTCTATGAAGTTGTACTATGTAAATGAACATTGGGGATGTAGTAACTATGCTACAGATGAAACAGCATTATTTTTTTTACGTGAGGTGAAGCCGGGTGAAACAACCATAAGAAATTATCTTGATTTCACTCTGCTTGTTTTTTTGTATGTTGGCGACATAGAAATAAATTATGGTATCGACCGTAAATTACACCTCACTGCAGGAAATGTATTTCTTTTACCTAAAAATCTTGAAATAAAAGTTACATCTTCTGATGATAATGTAGCACGTATACTTTTATGTAAATTCACTGGAGATATTAAAATGTGTTCCATGTATTCGCTCAAACAATTGGAAAAATTCATGCCAGAAAATCTTGATAACCGGTTGTTTTGTTTGCCTTTTGATAACAGAATCAGGTCGTTTGTTGATCTTACTGTCTTGGCGTTGTCGGCAGGTTTGGGTTGTACACATTATCATCAGATAAAACGTGAGGAACTGTTCATGTACCTTCGTGCCGGTTATACTAAGGAGGAACTTGCGATGTTTTTTTCTCCTGTCCTTGGAAAGGATCTTGATTTTAAGGATTTCGTCCTTACACATTATAAACAGATATTCGATGTCAGGGAGTTTGCCAAAAAGGCCAATATGAGCCAGAGCACATTTAATCGGCGTTTCAAGGAATCGTTCAATGATACAGCTCTGAAATGGCTTCTTGCCCGTAAGTCGGAAAGCATTCTGAATGATATTGTAAAGAGTAATCTGACATTTGCCGAAATCTCAGAAAAATACCGTTTCTCGTCTCCTTCGTATTTCGTAGTATTCTGTAAAAAGCACTATGGAAAGACCGCTGCAGAATTGCGTAAGGATGGTCTTTGATTCAAAATGATAATTTATTGGCGTTTTTTCGTAATTGACGGTTTTGTTAAATGTGTACTTTTGCATCCGATTTATTTCAATAACTATAACAGATGAAATTGGTATATAGAAGAGTCTTTGCCTTATGCTGTTTCGTATTTATGGCATACATGCTTAATGCGCAGAATGTTGCGATGAAGACAAATACGCTTTATTGGGCAACATTATCGCCCAATATAGGTTTGGAGGCCAAATTAGGCAGACAGTTTACTACCGACCTGCAGGCGGTGTATAATCCCTGGGAGTTTAAGAACGGGAAGAAAATGAAATTCTGGCTTGCCCAACCTGAATTGCGATACTGGTTTTGTGAGTCGTTTGAAGGTCATTTCGTTGGAGTCCATCTTCATGCTGCACAGTTTTATGCTGTTCCCAAAGACAAGGTTTACGACGGATATCTTGCGGGTGGAGGCTTTACTTACGGTTATAACTGGATTTTGTCTCCCCACTGGAATCTTGAAGCGCTTATTGGTGTAGGGTATGCGCGTCTGTGGTATAAGGAATATCCTGACATGCCGTGTATGAAATGTTATGAGGACAAGAAGAAAGATTATGTGGGCCCTACCAAGATAGCCCTATCAGTATCTTATCTGTTTTAATTAAAGAGTTTTCCTGTATGAAATCAAGATATGCTTATTATCTGTTACTAGGACTGATTCCGATGGCCGTTGCAACCGGTGCGGTTCCCGATAAGTCGAAAAAGGTTACTGTAGATCCGGTAAAGACACTTACCCCCGACAGTGCCTCAGCCGTAAATGTAGATGTAATGATAAATGTTCCTGCACGTGCGTTTTCAAGCCGTAGCCGTCTGATTATAGTGCCGCAGCTTATCAGCAATGATACTATGGTGTCGGAATGCAGGGCAATGGTGCTTGATGCTCCTATATATTCCAAGAAGATGGAACGGCGCGTCAAGCTGGAAGGTTATGTCGATACCCTTGCCGAAAATTCAGGAAGAGTGAACAACCGTGAGAATCAGTCGATACCATATACGGAACGTGTTTCTGTTCCGGAAAATATCGACGGAGGACGTATCATTGCCGTACTTTCTACCGACGGGTGCGGTGAATGCGAGGTGACAGACACTGTAAATATGGCCTACATAGCAAACTTGCCTACCCTCATAGAACCGAAGAAATCATTGCAGCTTAACTGGATAGAACCTGAGTTTGTAATCAGGCCAAAGGTGATGCAGGGCAAGGGTGAGGCTTTGCTGCAGTTTATAATAAACCGTTACGATATCAATCTGGAGCTTGGTGACAACCGTAAGGAAATGAATGCCATGTTGTCTACCTTGCAGAAAATTGTGAACGACAGCCTTGCCACACTCAACAGCGTAAGTATATACGGTATGGCATCGGCAGACGGTTCGTTTGCGTTTAATACTACCCTGTCGAGGAACCGTGCAAATTCAGCCAGGAAATGGCTGGTTTCACAGTTGGGTATTCCGCAGAAGCAGGCTGATGGATTCAGTATCGGTTCGCGCCCCGAAGGATGGTTGCCGGTGCTCGAAGCCATGTGTGCCGACGGACATAAGGACACGCTTAAGGTGAAGGAAATCCTCGACAAGTACAATGCCGAGAACGATGATGTGGCAGAACGCTACATCCGCCGTCTGGCCTGCTGGAACGATATTAAAAACAAATATCTGCAGAAAGACCGTAAGGTGGAATACGAATATACATATACCCTGAAGAGTTTTACCTCTGATGCCGAACTGCTCAGTATGTACAGCAAGCGTCCCGACGCATTCAATGAGGAGGAGCTTCTCCGAGTATCTGTGCTGAAGCAGACACTGGAAGAGAAGAAGGAGGTCTATCGCACTATACTTCGTTATTTCCCCCAGTCGAAGGTAGCAACCAATAATCTGGCAGTCCTTCTGCTCAGGGAGGGCAAGGTGGACGAGGCAGAGCAGGTAATCAATTCTGTGGAAGGATACACCCCGGAAATTATAAATACCAAGGCAGCGGTTTATGTATATAAGAACGACTACGAAAGAGCGATAGAATTGCTTCAGACCGATGTCACACTGCCTGAGGCAAAGTATAACCTCGGCATCATAAAGGCAAGTGCCAGACAGTTGGACGAGGCATATGAGCTGCTTAAGGACTATCGCGATACGAATGCCGCTGTGGTGGCGCTCAGTGTGAACCGTAACAATGAGGCATACGATATAATGTCTGCCAACGAGGACACCACGCCACGTGCCGAGTATGTACGGTCTTTGGTTTTCGCACGTAGGAACGAGGCGGACAATATGTTGTCGCATCTTGAGAAAGCCGTTGTGGAGGAAACCTACAGAAACAGAGCACGTACGGAAGCCGACTTCATGCCATACGCACGACTCGACGAATTCATTATCCTGATAAATAATGGAGGACATAACAATGAATAAACTGCAACACATACTGAAATATTCGGCAATGGCGTTGGTGCTGTTGATAATGCTGGGAGGGTGTATCCGTACAGAATTGCAGGACTGTCCGCCGCTGCAGATAACACTCACGGTGAAGGACAAGAACTATTTCAATATCGATGACGCCGTGAAACTGGGACTGAAGGAAAGAAAAGCCGAGAACCTGCCTTTCCGCGAATATGTAAGTTCTATCTACTATATAGTTCACGATGAGGAAGGCAATGTGGTGGCCGAGCAGAAGAATACAACAGTCGATAATGACGAGCAGACGCAGCTTATCGTTCTTCCCGTTTCGCTTCCATACGGGAAATACACAGTTACCGTATGGGGAAACATGAAGAGCGAGGCACCGCTTGGCGATAATCCCACTGAGGCGGAAATGGAAGCTGCCGGAGCATCGCTCAATGACATTTATCTGGCAAGCGGCACTTTCGACTACAGATACGGAAGCGAGGAATATACGCTCGGGATGGAACGTACCAAGGGCGACCTCCTGATAAAGGTGGAGGGAATACCGGAGAATATCGACTTCTCTACCAAGGATATAGAAGATATCTTCGGACATGTGGACAACGAGTTCAACTATTCAAAGCTGACCAATCTCCATACGGAGCTTGATTGGGAGAGAAGGGTGGAGCTGCAGAGCGAAACGCTGATGTGTCCTTCGCCGACTTACGAAGGCTCTACGCTGAGCGTGATGTTCATCGACAAGTCGGCAGTGGAAAATTCCGGAAGGGCTACCTACTATCCTACACTGGTCCCTCAGGATATAAACATCACGATGGGACGTAACGAGATAACCATTCTGCGATATGTCTATCTGGAGGATGGCGGAGGAGGAACAGTAGATCCTGATCCCGACCCGAATCCGGACCCGGACAATCCTGATAACCCTGACCCGGACGAGCCGGACAACCCTGATAATCCTGACCCGGATGAACCTGATACACCCGATCCGGACAATCCTACACCGCCTGTACAAGGTGAGTTTAAGATTTACGTCCGCGTGAACGATAACTGGGAACTGATACACGACATGGAGCTTGACTGAAAATTAAATACTTAAATAGATAAAAACTCATGAATAAGAAAATTTTGTTAGGAATTACATTGCTTGGAGCTTTGTCTTTCTATTCCTGTTCAAATGAAACTGTCATTGACAGTGAAACCGGACAGGAAGTTGGTAATAATGAGCAGGTCATATCCCTGACTATTCTCAATTCGGGTGATGGACTTACAAGCCGTGCAGGCAGACCTATGTACGGTACTGAGGCAAAACAGACTATTAATAAGGTAAGGCTGTGGATTTGTGACTCAGGTGGTAACGTGGTTTATATCAAGGACTATTCAGACTGGCAGAGTGATTCGGAATCATACGACAACGGACGGATGACAAATTTCGTACTTGAGAATCGTCTTACGGCAGGTACTTATACCGTTTATGCCATAGGTTATGATTCAAATTCGGATTATGATTTGGCTGCGTTAACAGGATTGACTACAGAGTCAACATATTCACCTAATTCTATAATCGCAAAGAAAAGCGGTAGTAGTATGGCCCACGGTGAAGAGTTTTTTGCCGGTTCGCTTCCATTAAACCTTTCGGCTTCAGATATCAATAAGGGATTCAAGAAGGAAGTTGTGCTGAACCGACAGGTGGCAGGTGCATATATCTATGTAAAAGATATTCCATTTATGAATGGAAATTCCCGATATATACGTCTGGTAGCATCGGCAAAGAACAACGAACTTGTCTTTGGTAATTTTGCAAATATTGATATTGCTTCGAATGGAGGAGCCGGTACAGCTGCCAAGTTTGTGGTGAACGGTACAAGTCCTGCTACATTGACAGGTAATGAGTATGAGATTTGCAAGATTGATTTACAAAATTGGTTCTACAGTATCTCCGATGAAAACGGGGACGGCTTGATAGATGCTACAGTAGATTCTGACCCTACTACTGGTTGTCAGTATCCCGGTGCACAGGGAAATAACTGGAAGAATCCATATAAGGCAGAAGCCGGTCAGAGTTCAACGGACTATCCTACATTCCGTAGAGGTTCTGTCTTCGGGGGTGAGTTTATTATTCCATTTGCAAAAGTGGATGGAAAACAGACTTTGAAACTTCAGTTGCTTGATGATAGTAATAATGAATTACTTTCATGGAATATCAATCTTTCAAGCACAGACCAGCAGGTAGGAAAGAAAGTTACTTATTGGAATAACAGCAGTTGGGGATCTTTCACAAGCAAAGATGATAAGAACAGTTACAGTCTTGTGCGTAACCATGTGTATGGAATTGGTGACCGTACGATGGACAATCCGGGATGGAATCCTGATCCTACAGATCCTGATACAGGTAACCCTACAGATCCGGAACCACCTGTTGACCCGATTGACCCAACAGATCCGTCAGACCCTGATCCAGATAAACCAACAGATCCGGACCCAACAGATCCTACAGACCCGGAAAATCCAAATCCGGACCCGGACGTGGATGACCCTGAATCGTTGGACAACAAGCAGTATCTGACAGTCAAGGTGAACGATAACTGGGAGATTATCCACGGTATGGAGCTTGAATAAAAAATATGTATCGTTTAAACAGTGTTTAAACACTGTTTAAATGGTATTTAAATAGCGATTAAATTATAACAAACAATTAATAATGATTATGAGAAGACAATTTTTAGGTGCGCTGTTGTTTGCCGGAACTTTGGCTTTCACAGCATGTCAGAATGAGACAATTATTTACGTTGACGAGAATGGAAATCCTATTGAGAATGTAGAACTCAAGGAAGGTGAAGGCTTGTTGAAAATCAACTTGTCAAACACAAGTGCAAATTCACGTGCTGTACGCCCTGTGGGTAGCTCGGCAGCGGCTAATAATGTGAATACTGTAAAGGTTTATGTTTATAGTTCGACTACTGATGATGATAGTAGTTATACTTTGGATACAAATGCACAATTAAAGTCCGGACAAGAAGGTTCTATTTCAATTAATGATGGTATAATTACAATCACAAGCTATGATGGAGAAGAGGAACATACAAATGATACAGATGTTAATCATGCAGTGGCTACTATAAAACTGACAGGTCTTACAGCTGGTAAATACTATAAGTTTGTGGCTGTTGGTTATAATGCGAGTGAAGCCGGTGGTGAAAATCCTTACGGAGAGTCAACATTTAGTTCGTTTGTCACTACTACATCACAAGAAAAAACTGGCTATGGTGTAGAAGAATTATTTGCTGGTGTTTCTACAGAAATGCAGACTACAGATAAGGCAAACTTTGCAACATCTCCTTCTATAACGATGGAACGCCAGGTGGCAGGTATGTTAGGATATTTCACAAAAGTTCCTACAAAGATTAATGATAAAGTAGTGAAATATGTAAAGGTGTATGCAAATAAAGGATTTAAGAAGTTTAAATATCCTTCATTGGAAGATTTTAATGGTGATGAAAGTTCGGCTGTTTCAGAAAATAACGGAAAAACAGAACTGTTAAGTTTCGATATGCAAACAATTGCAACAAACTGGAATTCAGGTAGCCCTCAAGGTGATAATTATGAATTTGCAAATTGTAGCGAGACTGGGTTATCAGAGGGTAATTTAACAGCATCTCAAACAGCTCCTCTTGCCACAAGCTATACAGCACCTGCTGGTTTGAAACTAGTAGAGAATTCTATCTTTGGTGGTTGCTACATTATTCCTTATGATAAACACTACGCAAGTGGAGATTCTAATGGTATGTTGTCCACACTCACTGTAGAATTGCAGGATGGAAGTAATTCTACTTTAAAAACTCTAAAAGTATATACAAATCAAGAGTCAACTCAAAGTGTAGATAAATATTTCTATGACATCCGTAGAAACAACTTCTATTCAATAGGTCAAAAATTGGATACAGATACTACAACTCCTACAGACCCGGAAGGTCCAGACGAACCAATCGACTTGAGTTCAAATACCAATATCGTAGTAATAATCAACGATGCATGGGAAGTGCTTCACAACATGGGTGTAGAAGAATAATAAACTTAAATAGTTTTGAGGATACTCAAAAAAACTCATGGCATGTTTCCTTTGGAAATCATGCTGTGAGTTGATTTAAAAAAAGTAGAGCACTATAAACTTCAAGTTCAGCAGGTTAGTTCTTTATATCTGATTTTTATTTTATACCGTTCATGACTATCGTTTCATTTGCATTTATGGTAACACAGAAAAGATTAGGTTTTTGCTGTATTACGATAAATGAATGAGTTTATCCGATAGTTATAGATAGAAATAATGAAAATGCATAAAGATAAAAGTATGATGAAAAGACTTTTGGTACGCGCAGCACTTGTTTTTAGCGTTCCTTTTGCGTTATACTCATGTTATGACGGTTTCGAACAGATGACCGCCGGAGCTGTCGTGACCGAAGATACACGAACGAATAATCCTATAGAGGTTGAAAACCACAGCGCTTTGAAACAACAGAGTGATGGTACATGGAAAGCAGAAAATGCCCGTGTTCCATTAGTCGGTGTTGGGCGCGTGGTAAACCAGGTCTCTAAAGAAACGGTGAGTGTAGGCTCCACAACCGGTGATTTTGGGGCGATAGTAAATTTAGAACTGGATGATTCATATAAGATTGGTGGATTGGTAGGTGCCAATACAGGAACCGCCGATGCTATTGCAGTACGTGATATTTATCGTACTTATAGTGCAGGACAGAAGGTCGGCTTTGTGATAGATCCGGGAAGCGGTTCTTTGTTGAGCCTTGATGTCTTGAGTGGGTCTGTCATTTCTTTTTATTGTAATGGTAATCCTGTTGATGAGATAAAGGTTGAAAAAGATAATAGTGATGGAATTGGTCTCGATTTGTTAGGTGTAAGCCGTGGAGAAAACACTGAACAGACTTTGATAGTGAATGCACCATGTATCTTTGACGAAGTAAGATTGAAATTCTCCGGTGCTGCTGTTGATGCATTAAGTAGGTCTGTAGGTATCAAATACGCTTTTGTTGGGGATAATAGTGATGAAGAAGCTACTGTGGATAATGTATGGTTTGAAAATGATCCAACGGTTAATGCTACAGAGGGCTTTATTACAGGGAGATGGGTAGGATTGGGTATTTGGGGGGAAAAACATTTCGAACCGACTATCGATAATTATAATAATCTTATTACTAATACAACAGACAAAGTACAGCTTGGTAATGGAGAATATATTACAGTAAATTTTGGAAAGAATATACCTGCAGGATATGAGGTCGGGTATGTGTATGATATAAATTCAAGTATATTAGGTATCAATTTACTTGGAAAAAATGGTCCGGAATTGATAGCTTATGATAGTGCAGGGACACCAACAGGAGATAAAACAGAATCAGAATTTAGTGTGCTAGGAGTAGATTTAGTTAATGTGAATACTTCTCAAGTAAAGGTTAAAATGGTTTTAAACGTTCCTTGTTATCAATTAAAGGTAAACGTACCTGATGGGTTAATTAGCGGTTTATTGGGAGCGTTAGAAGATATACCAGGTTTGGGGGGTATTGTAGGTGGATTACTTGGAAATCCTAAATTGAATTTTTATTACGCCTACATTCGCAAACCCGTTACCATAGACAACAGCAGTTATTTTGCTTTTCCGGGAGCTACTATCTATACCGATACATACCAGTTGCCTAAAGTTCAAAGTGATGATTCGGGTGCAACAGTACAATACCAAGTTATTAGTTGGCCGAGTGCCTGTAAAGAAGACCCAACGGTTGTAGATGGAATACTTACCGGAGCAACGGCCAACGGAGCCTATGTCATTCAGGCTGTATATACCAAAGATGGAGTCGGCATGAGCTATACATCTACTATCTACCGTGAGAGTCTGGTCTCAACAGCTTCCGGTTGTAATACCTATATTACTGCAACAGGTTATGGGGCATATCCTACGGAAACTCTTGATTCTTGGAATGGCAGTTTGATATCTATATTGTCGGGCTTGACAAATCCGGATGCTGTAGTGGACGACGATTATAATAACTATGCTACAAGAAGTGGAATAAATGTCGTAGAAAGTAAAGCTATCTATGCCATCAAGACCACACGTATGATAAATGCTGGCAACGGTTCTGTGCGTGCCGGATTCATTATAGAACCTAATTTGGGATTGCTTGATGTAAACTTATTGGAAAAATTCGAAGTAAGACTGTATAATGGAAATACGCGTGTTGATGAGGGATCAACTTCCTCAGGAGATAACTCCAATGTGCTGGGACTTGACCTGATTAGTGACGGTAACGGACGCCTGAGGGTTTATGTAGAAACTGTTAAGGCTTTCGATCGTCTAGAATTATGGAGCAAAGGTTTGGCGGATGTTTCGCTCTTCAGTCAGTTACGTATATATGGGGCTTTCTTCGAAGATACTTATTGCAGTACCAGTTTCGCACAGGACTTGTGTATGGAGGTGATGAATAACTCCAATTATGGTGTTGATCTGGACTATAGTGTGTTTAATGGCACTTCATTGGTAGAATTGGAAGGCAATATCGACGGATTGGGATACCTTATAGATAATGATCTTGACACAGGTGTTGAAATAGGGGGGCTCTTGAGGATTGGTGGCATTTCATTGGGACTGAAATTCAATGACATGCCGGCAGG
>ULQU01039107.1_pt1 | contig 13035 bp, 8 predicted proteins | sample 1954841 | NCBI WGS metagenome assembly ULQU01 (sample SAMEA4835664, study PRJEB28245) | human gut metagenome | biome: gut microbiome; material: fecal sample | place: Denmark | collected 2008
TCTTCCAGACGCGTATGTGAACGATATTCCGGATCCAGTTCATTCATCTTGACACGCGGAATCGCTGTACGTTCCTTAGGCTTCATCGCTTTCCGCAATTCTTCCCGCCACGGAGCTGTACGGTCGTTCAACGCTGCCGCATGCGCCTCTTCCAGATGATCCAGCTTATGGATTTCTTCCCGTTCAATCTCCTTGAAAGCCCCCATACGTTTAAGCATCTCGTCGAAGTCCACCTGATGACCATCAAACTCCGGTCCATCGACACAAACAAACTTCGTCTTTCCACCCACTGTAATACGGCATGCACCACACATTCCCGTACCATCCACCATGATCGTATTCAAAGAAACATCTGTCGGGATATCATATTTCTTGGTCAGCAGGCAGACAAACTTCATCATGATAGCCGGACCAATGGCAAAGCACTTGTCCACTTTCTCCCTCAAAATGACAGCTTCTACTCCCTCTGTTACCAGACCTTTCTGTCCATACGAACCGTCGTCCGTCATGATAATCACCTCATCCGAACTGGCTCGCATTTCCTTTTCCAAAATAATCAGTTCTTTTGTCCGGCCGGCCAAAACCGTAATCACTCGGTTTCCTGCAGCCTTCAGAGCCTGCACAATCGGTAACATCGGAGCAACACCCACACCTCCACCGGCGCAAACTACTGTACCAAACTTTTCGATATGCGTTGCCTGTCCCAACGGACCTACCACATCCGTTATGTAGTCACCTACTTCCAACTGACACAGTTTGGTAGAAGAGAGACCAACTTCTTGAACAACCAGTGTAATTGTACCCTTCTTCACATCAGCTTCTGCAATGGTTAAAGGCATACGTTCACCTTTTTCACCTACGCGCACAATCACAAAATGCCCGGCTTTCCGAGAACGGGCAATCAGCGGAGCTTCGACTTCAAGCTTCACGACTTTTTCCGAGAAAAACTCTTTACCAACTATCTTATTCATATAATCGCATTTTATCGAAAGTTTGTATTGATTAACAGAAAGCAAATATACGCTATTAAATTAGATAAAAACGACTTTTGTCAAGAAAAAATCTAATTATTCAAACAATCCTTCATCCCGAACCAACATTAGAATAGCAGAATGAGGTACTATCAGATACTTTTCTTCATTAAAATTGATCTCGTAGGCGGCATTCTGCAAATAAACAGCCAAGTCACCTTCCTGGGCCTGCAACGGCAAGTAACGGACTTCTTCTTCTTTCTTTTCCCAAACTTCCCGTTCCTCATTCTGTGCCGGAAGCGGATATCCCGGTCCTACCTTGATAATATAACCGACCTGTATTTTCTCCTTCTCCTGTACCGAAGGCGGCAAATAAAGTCCAGTCTTTGTCTGGCTTTGTGGATTCTTCGGTTTAATCAGTACTTTATCTCCTATCATCAGGAATTTATGAATGTCTTTTTGTTCTAAAGATAACTGCATAACGTAAAATCATTTGTTTGGACAACAAAGCTACGAAAGTTTACAAAAAAAGTCACGAGAATCGATTTTAATTCTCGTGACTTTCTTTTTTAGAATTCGTTAGTTTCCGAATCCTGTACTTATAAACTCTTTACTGATATTACAAAGCTCGTCCTTTAAAGACAGATGATTCCGCACTCGGATAAACCGTTCCGGTAAAAGAAATCCGGTTGCTATTGAAGTTTGGTGAAACAGTCGCCGTACATTTGGACGATCCTTCTATCATCCGTATGGTAATAGAAGCGGAAATACCTATTCCCTGTACCATCATCTTAAAGTTTACATTTCCTTTCTTATCGGTTTCAACCTCAACATTCGAAGGAGTTCCTTCCACTGTAATTCCGCCTATTCCGTTCGGTCCGGAAAAAGCTCCGTCGAACGACAACTGTACCGTTGCCTTTCCATCTATTAAAGAGACAAAATTCGTACTCGGTGTTACATACTTAAAATTACCTCGCTTGAATTCAACCCGGTCGGCTTCCAAAACGAAATCTTTATCGAATATAGCTTTCTTAGCCGTTTCAAACGCCTGCATTTCGGCTGCTTCTTGAGCAGCTTTTTCAGCTTCCTTAGCCGCTTTTCTAGCAGCTCTCGTATCTTCTTGAGCAAACATGGCTCCTGTTCCTACCAACAGGAATGCAACCAACATCATTACTAATCTTTTCATACTTTTCTTCCTGTTTAAATATTTAATATATACTATATAGACAGTTTTTACCCCTCAAAAGTTGCATGTTATTCTGTTAATTATGGATAAAGGAAGACATATCTTTCAAATAATCCATCAATGAAGCAACAGAAGTAAAAGTCTGAGGTTCCCGGCCCACCTGATGCAAAAGCATACAAGAAGAAGTATGAGCTGTAATCTCGATATCCACATGACCATTTTCCATCGGATCAAAACCATTACGTTTCAAGGCATTGCCCAACCAATAGACTAAATTCGATTCGCCTCTTACCAATACAGGCTGATTCTTTTGTACTAAATTCAATCTACCCGTCAGGGAATCAAAATGAATCATGCCCCGATCAAAGAAAGAAGTAAATGCACCTTGCAGAATCAGGTCTTCAGGAGAACCTGCAACCATCGGTTTGTCTTTCGCCAACAGCCACAAACAGTCTGCCATCTGGATTGCCAAATCCAAATCGTGAGTAGATAGTAAAATGGCCTTTTGCTGCTCTACTGCCAAACGATGCAGAAGAGCCATCGTTTCAATCCGGCTGGTCACATCCAGAAAAGCGGTCGGTTCATCCAGTAAAATAACCGGACACTGTTGAGCCAATACTTTAGCTATCATAGCCTTCTGGCGTTCTCCATCGCTCAGTTCCGAAACGAATTGAGAGGCTTTATGCGCAATACCTACAGCCTCCATCGAATCTTCTATGATTTGTCTATCCGTATCCCGTAATCTACCCCAAAAGCCTGTATAAGGATGCCTACCCAGAGAAACCAGTTCATAAACGGTCAATCCTCCGGCATTCGTTTTCTCGGTCAATACAACACCCAGTGTCATGGCAAACGAAGCCCTGGAGTAGCTATCCAAGGCCTTCCCTGACAAATAAATTTCTCCTTGCAACGGGGGCTGAAAACCACATAATGTACGAAGTAATGTTGACTTACCGGCCCCATTCAATCCCAAAAGACAAGTCACTTCTCCTGCTCGTAACTGTAAGTCCAAGCTTTTGTGTACGACTTTCCTCCGCCCACCTTTCAACAGATAGCCTATCGTCAAAGCATTTGTCGTAATAACCGGATCCTGTTTCATCCTCAATTAAAATACTGAATGTTTTTACGATTGATAATTACATAAATGATGACCGGCGCACCCAACATCGGTGTAACAGCATTCAACGGTAATATTGTATTGCTACCCGGAACAACCATCAGCAAATTACATAACAAAGCTACACACGAACCAGCCAATATCGTTGCCGGAACTAATAACTTATGATTGGATGTGCCTAACAGCAGACGTGCTATATGAGGTACAGCCAATCCGATAAAAGAGATGGGACCACAAAAGGCAGTCACAATGGCTGTCAGTAATCCGGTACAGAATAAGATTTGCATACGTGCCTGCTTTACTTTTACTCCCAAATTGGCTGCATACATTTCTCCCAGTAACAAAGCATTCAATGGTTTGATAAGCAGTACCGATAATAAAAGTCCAGTTACCGAAACTATCGAGAAGAATGGTAATTGTTCCATAGAAACAGCCGAGAAGTTACCTAACCCCCACATCACAAAAGCATGTACACGATCGGCTGCCGCATAATAATTCAAGATTGAAATCAGAGAAGAGGCCATATAACCGATCATTATTCCGATAATCAGCAGCATGACATTATTTTTCACCTTCGAGGAGAAATAGATAATGATACCTAAAATAGCAAATGCTCCCAATAAAGCAGCCAAGATCACGGCTACATATCCGGTAATGGGGAAGTCGGATACCTGACTGATACTTCCTCCCCAATATAATAATACAGCCGCTACCCCCAGATTAGCACCATCACTGATACCCAATATGGAAGGACCAGCCAACGGATTCCTAAACAACGTCTGTAACAGCAATCCACTTACAGCCAAGGAGGCACCTGCAAAAAGAGCTGTCACCGCTTGAGGTAACCTGGCCTGCCATACAATATGCTCCCATGCCGGCGAAGAAGAGCCCTTGCCGCATAAAATATCGATAACTTCCCGTAAAGGAATAGAGACGGCTCCATAAACCAGACTCAAGCCAAACAGCAAGACCAGACAGACCGACAATAATGGTAATAAGGCAATACGATTCTTCATACCCAAGAACCGACTAATATCTGTAATAATAACGGAGTTCTCGTTCGCGTTCCTGAAGCAAACCGTTCCGATAAGCATACAAAAGATTCTCCAAATCGTGTATCTGTTGCTTCAGTTCAGCCCCTTTATCGGTATCTTTTACCATCTGACGGTGTGCACTCAGCTCGACAACGATCGTTGTTGAGCGAATATCCAAGCCTTCTTCAATAGCTTTTGTCGTTGACTGAAAAGGTTCATGCTGTACCAGTTGAAATCCACGTGAATGATAAACCAACGTATAACCAGCAATTCCCGTTTCCGAATGATAAGCTTTCGAGAATCCGCCGTCAATAACCAACAGTTTTCCATTGGCCTTAATCGGATTTTCACCCTTGATGGAACGAACCGGTACATGACCGTTGACGATGTGCCGGTGTTCACCGGTTACTCCAAATTCATCCAACAACATATCGCACACCGATTCCTCTTCGCGCAAGGTATAATAAGCTCCTTTTTCTTCCTTTTGAAGTTCCTTTTCTGACAAGAAACAACGTTCGAATGTAGCCATCCGGCTTTTATCAAACAAAGGAGAATCCTTACCACACCACAAATACCAAATATAATCCATGGCAAACTGTTTCTGAGGCGAATCCTCTGGATCAAAATAAGCAGTCCGTACCAACTGATCAACTTTATCCAACAAGGCTTTACCCTTGAAATATTCACCGTCCACTTTTACTTCTTTCAAGGTTCCATCACTATTCATCGGAACAGAAGCATGAAACAACAGGTTGGAATTACAAACCTTATACATACTGCCATGACGGAACAGACAAAGCATATGCTTACGTAGTTTCTCGCTCCCTTCAAAAGAACGCTGGATACGACGTAACATATCTTCTTCTTCTATCGACAAACGATACGGATCTTTAGGATCTAAAGTCGGCCAATATTTATCTTTCAATTCATAATCCTTCCCATTCAAATGAATCGTTCCTTTCTCCAGGTTAATCCGATGAAGCAGCATCCGGTCATCCATACCAAATTCCGGACGACGGCGAATGATTTCTCCTTCAACCTTATATTGAACGACAGAGATGGCTTTATTCATCTGGGCTATCAGGCGAACGGTCTTGGCATCATACATCGTATCTCCCGCTGTTATTTTGGGAACAAACAGCTCACAAGGATCATCGGCGTAGGTTTCCATGGCAAATGTAGCCAAAGGCAACAGGTTAATTCCATAACCGTCTTCCAGAGTAGCTAAATTACCATATCGCAAACACATTCGTACTACGTTCGTCATGCTCCCCAGATTTCCGGCAGCAGCCCCCATCCAAAGCATATCGTGGTTTCCCCACTGGATGTCACAATTATGATAATCACAAAGAGTATCCATGATGATATGGGCACCCGGACCACGGTCATAAATATCCCCAATGATATGTAACGAGTCAATCGTCAGTCGCTGAATCAGGTTACACATAGCAATGATAAAGTCGTCAGCCCGACCAGTTGATATAATCGTATGAATAATCTGATCTACATAAGCCGACTTATTCGGTTCCAGCAACGATTCATGCAATAACTCCTGTATGATATAGGAAAACTCACGAGGTAAAGCCTTCCGTACTTTTGAACGGGTATATTTAGAAGAGACATTACGGCATACCTTCACCAGCTGGTTTAAGGTAATCATATACCAATCGTCCAGATCTTTTTCAGCGGACTTTACCCGTACCAACTTTTCTTCCGGATAATAAATCAACGTACAGAGCTCTTTCTTCTCTCCTTCCCGCATGGTATTGTTGAAGATCTCATCCACTTTCCTTTTGATGGAACCGGAAGCATTCTTCAACACATGATTGAATGCCTGATACTCACCATGAACATCCGACAAGAAATGCTCAGTACCCTTCGGCAAGTTCAAGATGGCTTCCAAATTGATAATCTCTGTACTGGCATCTGCAATTGTCGGAAAACTACGCGACAATAATTGCAAATAGCGCAGATCATCTGTTACTTTATCGGTTGTAATATCTTTCGTCATTTTTTACTTCTTAAGTTTGTAAGTTTTTGAGTCTGTATGTTTTTTAGTTGATACCGGCTTTCTGCATTACTAGTTTATTTCTTTAATTTCCATTTCCACCAAGCCCGGATAAAACCGGTTCCATAACCAAACAATTGAGTAAAGGCCGCTGCAACAGATAACATACCAATCCAAATATTCCCTTTGTATTGATAAGTCGCATCTACAAACAGCAACAGAACATAAAGCAGCAGTAACAGGTACAGCCAAGGGCATAAAATACCCAAGAGACACAGACCTATCACTCCCATAACAAATACCGCCGGCAGACAATGAACGATCTTTAAGGTTGAAGGGTATTTCTGCGTTAAAGCAATACGGGCTTCACCCGAATGTTCCACCTGACGGAAGAACTGAATCAAACGCGTACGCCGCTTATGATAAACGTATGCTTCTGGGAACAACCGGGTAGTATATCCTCCCTGAATAATACGTGTACTAAAATCAATATCCTCTCCATAACGCATGGAAGTATCAAATCCATCCAGCTTTATAAAGACATCCCGCCGAATCCCCATATTAAAACTTCGGGGATAGAACTGATCCAGTTTCTTCTTGCCACCCCGAATGCCTCCGGTTGTGAAGAAGGAAGTCATGGCATAACTGATAGCCTTCTGGATCGCATTAAACGATGGATGCGCACAATCCGGTCCACCGAAAGCATCAGCCTCTGTTTCATTCAACGAACGCTCTACTGCCTCCAGGTAGGTTTCGGGCAAGATACAATCCGAATCCAGGATCAACAGATATTCGCCTTCACTGATACGCGCTCCATAATTACGTGCCCCGCTGGGTCCACCATTCGGTATCACAAAATAACGAATCTTCAGTTTCTTCTCATAACGCTGTACTACTGTCTCACAAGGTACCGTCGAGCCATCCTCAATAATAAGGACCTCAAAATTCGTATAGGTCTGCAAAGTCAGACTATACAACAAATCATCCACTTCGTCCGGACGATTATAGACCGGGATTATAATCGAGTAGTAACGCATATCCTTCCTTTTTTAATGTCACAAATGTACATATTTATCGGCAAAAGCGAAAGGAGCTAAGAAAGGGAAATGAACAAAAACAAAGACTTCCTTGTTTATTGTGCGGAAACGCCCAAAAGGAAACAGAATTTCTCCTATATAAAAAGAGGAGAAAGACCGAAGTCTCTCTCCTCTCCATTAATTCATGTTCCCGCGTTTCGCAACGGAGGAAAAACATTTTTCATATACTAAAAAAAACGGAAACAAGTAAAACATAAAGTTTTCTTGCCGCTATACCCGCGTTTCGCAACGGAGGCATAGCTGATTGTATAAAAAAGAAATATTAATTATAATAAAACGATCTTCATTTTTTTAATGACAATGCCTGACGGATCGCCTCGTATGGCGCATCCTTCAGTAGCACTTGCTTTTTCCCATCCAACAGATAGAGTGATGGCATTGCCTTCAAGTCATACAGGGCTTCGTTCTTCACCTCTTCCCGATCCATCCCGACCATCCAGCCAGCAGGCATATCCGGCAAGTTTTTCCGCCATGCATCTTCATTTCCTTCCGTATAAATAGCCAGCACACTTATCTGTTCAGTCTTCACAGCTGCCGCCAACGCTTTGTCGGCTGCCATCTGCAACAAGACTTCATGGCACGACTCACATTCGGGATCGTAGAACAGCAACAACAGACGATTTCCTTTTACCGGAGTTGCCATTAACGACCGTCGCGTACCGTCAGATAATTCATACCGGAAATCGGTTGCGAGCTTTCCTACCTGATTGCGTTTCAGCAGTTCTAACTTAAAATTATAAGAGAAACGCATCGCATCCTCTTGCGGCAACTGACTGAGCAATGTTTCTAAATACAACCCATATAACCTTTCATTATAGAAAGGGGAGTTGGGATTATACCAATAATCATCTGCCATCTGTGTCAACACCTTGCGTGCATGTGATTCCAGCAGAAAACGGGAACTCCAGTTCTTCAGACTTTCCCGTATCAGTTCTTCCGGTGTATTCTCTTCTGCCAGCAGGGTAATGAAGTTCACAAAGCCTTGTTCCGTTACATCCCGGTTATTCACCAGCGTAGTGTCAGCAAAGTCAAGCTGCTCCCAATAATGGGTGAGCAGGTAGGTTTTGCGGTCCTCCGCAGTACTGAGCATGGCAGGTATCTTCGGAAAAGGAAACTGTGCTTGTGAGACGACACTAGCCGTATCAGCAAGTGTATTCTCCTTGGCCTCTGCCGTGCCCGGCTTGGCACGGCAGGAGGCAAGAAGCAGTAAAAGGCCTATTAGTAATCCGTATCTGTTCATTATCAAAAGAACTAATTTGCCGGGAATTTGTAACCAGAAGAAACATCGCGAACACAACGAATTAAAACCTGATTATTAAGTTCTGTACCATTATTTCCTGGACAATAAATCAAAGATGAAAAAGCAAAGCCATAGCGTACAGTTAGCTTTGTAAACTGCGTACAGCAAGCAACATCATTATCACCATAACCATTTGGTTTAGGACTTAAAAGACCGGCCGCATTCATTGCTGACAGCTCCACCAAATTAGGAACACGCCAGTTGGTATATTCACTCTCTTTATAGTTAACACATGGATTGTTCATTGTACCATCATAACCAATAATATTTCCAAAAGCATATGTAGTATATGTATAACCTTGCCAAGCATTTTCCGTCCTTATGAAATCCTTAGCCACAAATATTCCATCATAAAAACTATTTGCGTCATCATCCTCATTGTGAACATTCAGAGAGCCGGAAACTCTCCCACGATATAAGCTTTGAATCAAACGGTCTTTAAATTCCAATATAATTGGCACATTTCCATTCGCGTTATGTTTAATATACGTAGCATCAGATGTAACTCCATCTATAGAAGATATATCAGTACCTGTGTTTGTTCCTGTTGCCGGCAAATTGCGAATACAACGGATAGGCAACGGGCTATTGGCAGTATACCAACTATTCTCAGAGTTATACGATCCTTTCTCTACAGCCCAATATACTCTCTTAGAATCTTCACTGCTGGTATAATAAAGCGAGCCGTCTGAAATATAGTTTGACGGATATCCTGTTTTTGTCATAAGTGTCTTATCGCCCATATACAGTTGGGCTGTGCTCGAAATACCATTAGCACCGATACCCATACGAATATACTCATTAAGCGAAGGCAGGAACCAGCGTATCTCATTCTCATCAATCTGTCCGTTGCCGTTCAGGTCGCGGTTGCGTGACATACATGCAGAATAGGCAGCCTTAACATTATAGGCAGAAGCAGCCAGTTTGTGCTTTGAACGGTCTGTTGTTCCTATAGAGGCTGTCCAGCCATTATATTGATCGTTAATGTAAGTACTCCAAGAAGGCGAAGCTCCTATCAAAATCTTCTGATTTTCACGTCCGTCATTATCTGTCAGATTATCAGTAGATTTTGGCGATCCAAATGTAAACAACAGCGGCGTTTCGTTATACGTCTCGATACCAAATGCGTTGAGACTTGACACACGGTCGTTATAGAACGTCTGCATTGCCAGCTGAGATATATACGAGTGGATCTGGCTGTAAGAACTGTTGCCGTCAGTAGAGGTTTCCGTACTCATGGCAATAATCATCTCACGCGGAATCTTATTGGTCATCACACTCCAAGATGTTGCTTTCATACCTGTCAGCGGATGACGAAGATAGTAATACTCGTTGACGAAGGCGGTGAAGCGAGCTACATAATTGCTACCATTTTGGCTTATTATTATTTTATCTGAACTCGGCATAGCATTATTATTATATATCTGCTTAATTGCCTTACCCATCTCAACAATCATGTCATAAACATCAAGCATGCTGTTGGTACCTCCTGCACCAGCATAGAAACTTTCATTATTCATATCATCAAGATTCTCCATAGCCCAAGATGATATTCCGGGATATTCAGAAATACTAGTATCAACCTGCGGCAAGAACTCAATCCACTTGTAGTCGAAGCCCTTAGTGGGTGTTATTCCTGTTCCGGCACCATCCAACACAGCAGCCTTTGCGGCAGCGGCATCTGTGTCGTTTCTTACAGCATCGGCATAAATCTTATACGGACTTAATGTTCCGCGTTTGTTCCGGGTGGTGTAAGGTTCTTTTTCAGTTTCCTCATGCGTATAGTCCATGGCTTCCGACTGAATGATGAGTATCAGCTGATTGGCGATGGCGTTATCAAGTTCTTCATCTGTAGATATACCAGTAAGACTGTTAGCTATGTCAGAGAGATTATACTCCAGATAAACCTGCTCATAGTGGGCATCGAGGTTATAGCTGTAAACAGTATGAGCATTATCATAAACAGAACCTTCAGCGCCATTTTGATAATTTGGATTTTCACCACCTGTCTTTTTAGCCTCAACAACAATATTGTCAACGCCAAGAACTTTTACATTATATGTATAACTGTAATTGCGCTCAACCGAGAAATCTCCCATAGAACCTGTATCGCTGAAATCACCCAAATGAATGGTATATTCAACATTAGCAGTTACAGGCTGGTTATTTTCTTCACCAATAGTGGCGTTTCCTTCATACGTTCCGCTTATCACTACAAAGGTACTGTTTTTAGGCGCGTAGGTCCAAGTCTTGTTTTCTGCTGAAGCACCTGATATTCCAGTCCACACATCACGGTCGTTATAAGCACCTACATTTTTCTGTTCCTGTACATTTTCAGGCATGTAGAAGTTAAACGAATAGTTACCACCCTGTGCTGTTCCGATATTTTCGGAAGCGGTGTTTACATATTCTACATCTTCTACATCAGCAACGCCGGTGGTAAGAAGATTTTCAGAGATGCCATTGGTAAGATAACTCTTTGTAGGAATATTGTAAACGCGGAATGATGTCGGTGTAAACGTACCCTTAGCATTTTCCGGATTGGCAGCAATCTTGAATGTGATATGCGCCATGGCGCGCTTCATCTTTATGGCCACTTGATTATCCTTGTTGCCATATGTACCATATTCAGTAACAGTATTACCTGTTCCGAAGACAACGCCTTCGTTCCAGCCGGTTATCAACATCTGCGACGATGACGTGATATGGAAGGGCTGCATGCCGTCTGGAGTAGATGCCTTATCAATAAGTTCATGACTAACATCTGCCACGATGGCTTTTACATCATCAAAGTGTTTCTTCTCATTATAAGCAGCTGTCAAATCTGTAATCATGTTTTCCCAAAAGGCACCACTGGCTACATTTGCCACTGCAATGAGTTTCTTCTCGCCTGACGTGCTTTTAAAACTTACACTATAGCGGTTTTCGCCATTATTGCCGACCGAATTTCCGTTTATTGTCAAGCCTCCACCTTGATAGTTGGTAACCATCTGCTCAAACGAGCCGTCGCTATGGAACACACAGATAACAACGTCTGACAGTTCTGACAAGTCGCTGTCCGACGCACGCGTGATGCTTACGTCGGTCGACGGAATAGCCGCAAAATTCAGGCTGATCGTGATAGGCTCTCCTTCCACGACTTCTGCCTTATTACCCATTAAATCATCGTCCACACAGCTTGTGCAGGTTAAAGCGGTGGCTACTATGGCCAAAAGACCTTTATATATTGTATGCAGTATCTTTTTCATTTAAATCCTCCTTTCTTGGTTTAATTAAATGGTGGTACATCGACTTCCACCTCTGTCCAAGGAATAACCTCGATGTTGAAGGTAACATCAACAGGAGCAGAATTCAGTGTAGCTGTAACCGTATAATGAGTATTACGCCGAATATTGAAATCATGCCCTGTTGCATCTGCGATTTCGACCTCATAGGGCGTATTATTCAATCTAAATGAGAATTTCATCGCATTACTTTCCTCATTATTTCCTTCACCCAACAATCTTTCCGGAAAATAGATTTCTTGACTGGTATATAAAGGATAAGTTTGCATTTCCTCGGTTATAGTACTTTCAGATAGGCTTAACGATATTTTATATGGAGTATCATTTTTTTTCCAGTTTTCAGAAGAGCTTCCATCCCATAAAGAATAAGAATCTGGATATGTTCCTACTAATTTAGGATCACCTACCGATACTTTCCCCCCGCTTTTATTAACAATTTTCAGCTGTACTTTCGCAAAGCAACGAACCAACTCTATATTATTTATAGTATTATCTCCTGGCTTAAGTGTTGATCTAACAGAAGTTGTCATCAGAATAGGAGAAGATCCTAAAGTAGCGATTTGTGTTTGTGTTGGTGTAGCTATAACGCATTTATCAAGTACATCTTTTTTAGGCTCCTGTTCCAAATTACCGATTGTGCCTAAGAAGCTTGACAGATTTTCTCCAACTTGTCCGTTTGTATAGACAGAATACCAGTACTCGTTCGCAATAAAATAGAAATCGCATACGCCGCCTTGGAAGGCGTCTTCCAGGGCTTGGGTAATATTTATTTGGGCGTCTTCGCCTATACCCTGAACGATAAAATCGGGAATTTCAGTAGTACTTTCATCATAATCAAAAAGCTGGTTGCAAACTACACTCCCATTTGCATCAAATCCAATAATACGCAAGGTCTTCACATAATCATCATAGCTTCCTCCTGACGTACTTGGGTCTGTCGTTGTAATACCTCTCATCGTAATGGAAAGCGTGGACTTCCCCGACATATCTGTTTCCTCCAACACCGAGTCGTAGATACAACTGGTTAGGCTGCCTGCC
>ULQU01041533.1_pt1 | contig 13008 bp, 8 predicted proteins | sample 1954841 | NCBI WGS metagenome assembly ULQU01 (sample SAMEA4835664, study PRJEB28245) | human gut metagenome | biome: gut microbiome; material: fecal sample | place: Denmark | collected 2008
TTTGCGCCAAGTTTCATAGCTGCATCGATACCTGCGATATCAGATACACCTTCCATTTTGATGAATGCTGCTTCGTTGATCATTGGAATTAAAATACGGTTTACAACGAATCCTGCTGCTTCATTTACCTGTACAGGTGTTTTTCCGATCTCAACAGAGATTTTCTTAATAGCTTCAACAGTCTCATCCGGTGTATTTACACCAGCGATAACTTCGATTAATTTCATACGGTCTGCAGGGTTGAAGAAATGCATACCAACCATTGGACGTGTAAGACCATTTCCGATCTCTGTGATGGAAAGGCTGGATGTATTTGAAGCAAAGATACACTCTGGTTTTGCGATCTTATCTAATTCCTGGAATGTTGTTTTCTTTACTCCCATATCTTCGAATGCTGCTTCTACGATCAGATCGCAGTCTGCGCAAAGGTCTTCTTTTAATCCTGGAGTGATTTTAGCAAGGATAGCATCAACAGCTTCCTGTGTCATTTTTCCTTTTTCTACAAGTCTTGCATAACCTTTCTGGATTTTGGCTTTTCCGCCGTCAGCCCATTCCTGCTTAATATCGCAGAGAGCTACCTCATATCCTTCTACCTGAGCAAATGCTTTTGCAATACCCTGTCCCATGGTTCCTGCACCAATAACACCAACTTTCATGTTAGTACCTCCTGAATTCATTCTGAATTTTTAATATGTAATGGAAACGCCCGGAAAAGCAGTTACCCGCTTTCCGGACAGTTTTGTCTGATTAATTATCTCTCAACGATTGTAGAGCATCCCATTCCGCCACCGATACATAATGTAGCAAGACCTCTGTGGGAATCTCTCTTCTGCATCTCATGCAATAATGTTACAAGGATACGGCATCCGGAAGCTCCTACTGGATGTCCAAGTGCGATTGCACCACCATTAACGTTAACTTTGGACATATCGAAATGTAAATCTCTTGCAACTGCGATAGACTGAGCTGCGAAAGCTTCGTTTGCTTCGATCAGATCCATATCATCAATTGTAAGTCCTGTCTTAGCTAATACTTTCTTAGTGGAAGCAACAGGTCCAACACCCATGATCTCTGGTTCAACACCGCCAAGTGCTCCGGCTACCCATGTAGCCATTGGTGTAACACCAAGTTCTTTTGCTTTCTCTTCGCTCATAACAACGATTGCTGCTGCACCATCATTAATACCGGAAGCGTTACCTGCTGTAACAAGTCCACCCTCTTTGCCAGAGCAGCATTTTAATTTTGCTAAAGACTCTGCTGTTGTACCTGCACGAGGTCCTTCATCTGTCACGAAATCTACAATCTCTTTTTTCACTTTAACCGGAACCGGAACGATCTCATCTGCAAATTTACCTTCAGCGATCGCTTTTTCACATTTCTGCTGGCTGTTTGCTGAGAACTCGTCTAATTCTTCTCTTGTGATTCCATATTTATCACATACGTTCTCTGCTGTGATCATCATATGATAATGATTGAATGCATCTGTTAATGCATCGTTAACCATTGTATCGATGATTGTTGCATTGTTCATACGATATCCGAAACGGGCTTTTGTCATAGCATATGGTGCCATTGACATATTTTCCATACCACCTGCAACAACGATATCAGCTTCTCCTGCCATGATCATGGTAGCTGCATCATTGACACATTTCAAACCAGAACCACATACAACGTTGATCGTGATTGCTGGAACTTCGATTGGGAGTCCTGCTTTGATAGAAGCCTGACGTGCAACGTTCTGTCCCTGAGCTGCCTGGATTACACAACCCATTTTAACTTCGTCAACCATCTCTGGTTTAACACCTGCTCTTCTTAATGCTTCTTTGATAACAATTGCACCTAAGTCTGCTGCTGGAGTATTGCTTAATGCTCCACCCATTTTACCAATTGCTGTACGGCATGCGCCTGCTAAAACTACTTTTCTTGCCATTTTGAATTCTCCCTTCGGTTTTGTGGTACAAAACACCGCTCATAATATGCAGTATATTTTGTTTCCTTCATAATAAATCTGCCGAAAAACGTTGTTATTTTTTTAACAATCTTTTAGTAAAAAAAATAAATCTAAAATCTCTTCTTTTAAATTTAAATTTTCTTTTTCCTGATTTTCTACGTTTTTATGTATTCGGCTTTTTTATTGGCTTTTCAGTACTTTCTCATGCTACCATATTTTATTTTCAAATGCAATAGCTTTCTTTTTTTTTCACACTTTTTTCAGTATTTAAATTTGGTTTTTACCTATTTTATATACTGTTTTTCGTTAAAAAATTATCATGCGCTTTCACTCAATTCCACAAAAAAGAGACGTTTTTTGTATATTTCTTACAAAAACGTCTCTTTTTCCATTTGGTTTCAAAAATGATTTTTATGTAATTTGCGCATTGACAGCCGTATTAGTAGAATATGTGATGTCCGATGATCGTTCCTTCCAATCCGTCGATCACAGTTCTGAAATAGAGACAGCTGTTTGTGATGTTCCCGTTAAGCACCTCCTGTGCCGCCTGCATACAGGTATTATTTACCCCCTGCTCGAGGCGGAGCGCATATCGTCCACTGGCTACCGGAGAAAACTGTCCGCTCTGATAAATCACACCGGATACGGTATTCGGGAAATAAGAGCTTCGCACACGGTTCATGACAACACTTCCGACTGCAAGCTTTCCCTCATATGGTTCACCGTCTGCCTCACACTGGATGATCGCACCTAACAGGTAAAGATCACTGTCACTTGGGACATAAGAAAATTCGCCGTTGTTCTCAGCCTCCTGACGCTTGATCTCCGCCATTCTCGCAGCGTCTTCTTTTGCCTTCTGGATCTCTAACTGTTTTTCCAGTTCTTCCATCCGTGCGATCTGACTGTTGATATCATTGACTTTTCCCTGGGCGCTGCTCAATTCAGAATTGGTCTGGCTGATATTTGCCTGTGTTGAACTGATAAGGCTGTTTACAGAATTCTGTTTTACCTTCATGTCATCCTGCATGGCGAGCAGTTCCTGCTGCTCACTCTCGAGATCCTTCTTCTGTTCTTCAAGAGAAGCTTCCTCTGCCGCAATCTGTTCCTGCACCTGGATAAACTCCTCTAATTTCTGTCTGTCATACGAATTGATCTCCGAAATATACTCCGTCCGGTTCAGAAAATCAGAAAAGGATGATGCCGATAACAGCATCTCAAGCATCGGTGTATTTCCATTTTCATACATATAGCGGATACGTATCTTCATATCCTCATACTGGCTGGCTGACTGCTGCTTTGCAGCTTCCAGATTATCCTGCGTCTGATCGATCTCATCCTCAAGATCTGACAGTTCTTTTTTCTTATCATTGATCTGTGACTCAAGGGCATTCATGGACGAAACAATGTTGGTCATCTGTCCATTTAAATTGTTCAGGTCGCTCTCTAGCTGGCCTTTTTTTCCATTGATATCATCGACCGCATCCTGTGCATCTTTCTGCTGGTTTTTCAGATTGTTGATCTGATTTTTTGCATTGTCAATATCTTCCTGCGTGACATCTGCATAAGCTGTTGTCACGGTAAGACAGCACACTAATGCTGCCGCTGCAAATATTCTTTTTAAGGGGATTTTTTTCATAGGTACCTCATTCTGTTGAAATATTCCTGTATCTGCTCTCAAAAAATTTCTTTCAAGAACCATGATAGCAGATTGTATTTAACCTTTCAATATGCTATATTTGGTATGTATCAGCTTGTTTTTATTTTATCATATTTGCATCAGGAAAGGTATGGGGGTATATGCAGTTTGTAAGATCACAGGATTTAAAGCCGGGAATGCGGCTGGCAAAACCCATTTACAATAAAATGGGGGTTTTATTATATGAGCGCAACACAAAATTAACACTTCAGAGTATAAACAGTATTGATAATTTCGGTCTGATCGGCATATTTATTCTGGAACCGGCGGAGCCTGTTCCTCCTCTTTCCAAAGAAGACCTTGAATTTGAGCAGTTCCAGACTATCTATATGTTCAAATTGAAAGACTGCATGGATAAGCTTCTCGCACAGAAAAATATTCCGGCAATCACGGAACTCGTACAGAATATATACACACATTATGGTGCATTAGACCACAAACTTAATTTCACACAGAATCTCAGAAGTTCTGCCGATTTTGTATACAAGCATTCGATCAGTGTTGCAATCCTCTCTGCGATGATCGCAAATGAGATGCATATTGAGCCGGAAGACTCCCAGTCGCTGATCGCAGCTTCTTTATTATATGATTTTGGTTATCTCTCCGTTCCAAAGAGCATTTTAGATAAGAACGAAGATCTCTCTGCTTCCGACCGGGATCTTATCCAGTTAAAATCAGAACATGGGTATGAGATCATCCGTCCGCATTTTGCAGAACTCGGCTTGAATGAAACAAGCCTTGAGATCATCCAGAACATTATATTTGAAGACCATGCAACGATCAGCCCAAGACCTCCAAAATCACCAGTCCAGCTTCTGATCGATATTTTGAAGGCTGCGGACAAATTTGACCGTCTGACTGCCATGAACATTAACCATGCACCAATGTCAGAGCTGGCTGCCATGACATTTTTTTACAGCCACATCTCAGAATATAACCGTTCTGTGATTGCCGCTCTGGCGGACAGCATCCAGATTCTTCCTACAGGTGCATGTCTCGATTTTGCAAACGGAGAAAAAGGTCTGGTGCTTGCTGACAATCCGGCTGATTTTCTGCATCCTATGATCCTGAATTTCAAGGATAACCAGATTTATGATCTGAGCAATCCGGAAACCTCGGATCAGTTACAGATTGTAGATATTATGAAGACAATGGACAACCGTATCGCCATCGACAGCGATACGCTTAAGCAGTTTGTTGCAGATCCATATATTAAGGCGACCGCTGACCGCTTCCGTGCGCAAAAAGAAAAAATAAACCAGCGCAGGAATGCAGCATCTGCCGTTCTTCCCACAAAACAGCCAGTTATGGACAAACCTGTCCCGCCTGCGTCACCAGTTTCAGCCGTATCCATTGCTGTCAGAAATGAGGTGACACCTCCTGTAAAGAAACAGCGTCCGGCAAAGCGAAAAAAATTAATTTAATCTGCATAATAGAAAGAAAGCTGATACCTTCAGACGTTTCATCTTTTCCGTCTGAATGCATCAGCTTCTTTTTTACTGTGCACTTGTCAAATAACTCGATACACAATATAATGTCTGTCCATTATAGTCAACTCTTGACCATCCATAGTCTGTATTGATTCCGGTTCTCGTCACGGTCTCGCCATTTTTTAAAACCGCAACAACTGCTGCATCTGGGTTTGTGACACTCGGAAGTGTTCTTAAATTCACTTCGATCTTCGCTGTCACCACATCATTGCATGCAGTAAATTTTGTTTTCAATCCATCTCCTGAGCCTGAGCCGTCCGTTGTTGTTGTCTCTGCAGCCGTATTGGCTGCTGGTGCTGTATACCCAAGATCTGTCGTCAGATAGCTGGACACTGCATACAAAGTCTGTCCATTGTAGCTTACCCGCGACCATCCACTGCTGCTCACGCCGGTTCTTGTCGCTGTCTCACCATTCTGCAAGGTTGCCACAACTGTTGCATCAGAACCCTGACTTGGAATGTTTCTGAGATTTGTGGACTGTTTTGCTGTAACCGTCTCATTTACATCAGAGAAATTCATCAACGCCTCCGCATCTGCACCGACTGTTTCCGGTGTCACATCACTTTTCGCATCTGCGGTTCCTGCATAACCGAAATAGGCAATATCGACATCGACCGGCTTACTGATTCCGGCTACCGTTCCCTGATTGGTGTACTGCCACATTGCATGTGTTCCAGTGTAATCGGACTGTGCGGTCTGTGGATACGGTACAGATGGATATTGAGACACCCAGATTTTATAAGTTTTTTCAATTCTTGAAGTATCCCATTTTGCATCGCCAAGCATCTCATTTTTTGCCGCATAAAACATTGGCGTATAGCCTCGGTTATAGATTTCATTTAAAAATGCAATTGCCATGTCCGTTCTCTCCGACTGTGTCATAGCGTACTGTCTGCTGTCTGCATTTTCAAACCCTTCACAGTTAAATGCAACCGGATAGGTGATCTGATACTGGGAAATATAATCTGCCACCCAGTCCGCTTCCTGTACAGCTTCGTCTTCCGTCACTGCTGTTGAAAAGAAGTATACCCCTATTTTTATCCCGTTTGCCTGCGCTTCCTGCATGTTGTATTTTGCATTGGAATCCGCAACGATCTCGCCAGTCTTCTGCGTGCGATATCCGACACGTATCATGGCAAACTGTACCCCGGAAGCCGCCACCTGGCTCCAGTCGATGGTGCCCTGATATCTTGCCACATCAATACCAAACGTTGTCTCGCCGGACTCTGCCACGCTGCCTGCGGATAACAGCGCCGTCACATCCACGCTCGCACCGGTCTCATTTCCCATATTGCTGCCCTGCGGATCATCTGCATCTGCCTCCTCTGCGCTCTCAGTTGCCTCAATCGTTCCCATCACTTCGGTGGTCTGTGCTTCTGCCTCTGTTGTCTCGCTCTGCTCTGTCGCCATAGGATCGGCACTTGTATCCTTGTTTTTGCCATTTTTCCCTATGAGAACCAATGCGGCAATTACAATCACCAGAAGAACTGCCACAATAATGATGGGTAGTACAAAGCGGGAATCCCGCGAATCTTCATTTAATGATTCAAACTCAAGATCGTCATCAAATTTCTTCATGCTTTTTCTCTCCTTTGTTGTTCTATCGTTTAACAGATATTTGCGAAACTCATCATAATCTACTTCAAATTGTGAAAAATTAACAAAATTTTCGAAAACTCTCTTCCGCTACGCGTCGCTGGTAACGGTACTAAGAAGCCAGTCACGACTTACGCCGTACCTGCCTTCTAAGTGCCAATCGAACTTGTTCGATTTCTGCTCCCCAGTGTTTTCTCAAGCTTTTGTCATTTTTTCACAATTCGATTTAGGTTTTCATGAGTTTCGCAATTACCTATCTATCGTTTCAATCTATCTCCGAATTAAGTTTAACACATCTGTGCAAATGGAACTACCGTTACCTGTTTACCAAGAAAAGTATGAGAAATGAAAAAATTCCTCCCACAGGTGCAAGTATTGTAACTGCTTTTTTTGTCTGATCTTTCAATAATAATTCCATGACTCTGAATAAACTTACACCGATCAGACCACCAACGGTATTTAAGATCACATCATCAATATCTGCTGATCCCACTGCAAAAATGTATTGTAAGACCTCAACAACCGCGCTTATCAATGCAACACATACGGTATTGACGAAGATGGATTTTCTTCTTATCAGCAACGGAAGGTAAACTCCCATCGGAATAAAAATAGCAATATTGCCCAATAAATTACTCAGCGCAAAAGCACGCGAAACCATGTCATCACTGAATAAATAGGCACCAATGGAATGAAACGGTATCAAATTTACCGATTGAAAAGATCCTGCTGCTTTTTTTCTGAAAAGAAGGAAAAATAAGAGTATAAAATAAATAATCATAACTCCATAAAATAAAATCTGATACAGAGCATTTCTGCAGTTTGCAATGGTATCCTGCTTCATAAATCCCCCTGTGCTTCTTCTATTATTTTTGCAATTACTTATTTGTATGATTATAAAGTCTAGCACATAGATGTAAAATTTTCTACCGATTCTTTTTCATAATTACGATTGGTCTTATTTCGTTTCTGTCTGCAAATCCAAAATCTGTTTTTCAAGTGTAGGATATAATGAGCGCAAGTGCGTCAAATACCAATTCATTTGTATTTGACGAACGGCGAAATAATCTCAACTTTCACAGCCGATTCGGCACGAGATTCCATTTTGCTGAAAAATTCAATACATATGAATGTTCATGAGTACAATTTCCAACCTTGTATTTTCAACAGTAAAAATCATTTGTATGCATTGAAAAATACTAGACATTTTATTATCATAAAGTGAGAACATGACTGAACACAAACGATGAGAAAATCCAATGGTCCCCGGCGTTTGACGCAGTGCTACAGATTGAACTTGGAGAGGAAGCAAAGTATCTGGAGTTCCATAACGTAAATTGCAGATTTTGTGGTGCAATTCATAGCGTTGATTGGGCATGTATAATATAAGCGTCCTCTCACAAGGCATTCACAGTGTAAATCGAAAGAAAAATCGTACAAACAAATATTATTTTCTTCGTGAGCTATGGAGATGGGATTCTAAAAATCTTGGAAAGCCTCTTGCTTTCCAAGATTTTTGCTTAGAAGCCCATCGAAATGTCCAGCGAACAGAAACATAATATTTCGTTTGTACCATTTTTCTTTTTCATAAACATATAAAATTTTGACTTGTCAAAGGACGCTTATATCTGCCCTTCATAACCTACGAAAGCATCACAAAATCTGCTGCTCCACGGTAAGTTAAACTCCGGTTTACAGATTCTTCACAGTTGCAATATCGATTGGAGTGAGATCACTGGTTGCTGTCTCAAGGCTTCGTGCCAGTGCATTTGCTGTATCCATTGCTGTGATACAGTACACACCTGTCTCAATTGCATTACGGCGGATCAGGAATCCGTCACGGTTCTTATCACCGTTACCCTGTGTAGGTGTATCAATGACAAGATCGATCTTATGACCAAGAATTAAGTCCATAACGTTCGGTGATTCCTGTGAGATCTTATTGATGCGGAGTGCATTTACGCCGTGCTCCTGCAGATACTTTGCAGTACTTCTTGTAGCATAGATCTTGTAGCCTAATGCTTCAAATCTCTTGGCAACACCAACAGCTTCCGGCTTGTCTGCATCTTTTACTGTCATGATCATCTGTTTATATTTTGGAAGTTTTACACCAGCTCCTAAGAATGCTTTGTATAAAGCTTCGTTGAAGGTCTTGGCGATACCAAGACACTCACCGGTGGATTTCATCTCAGGTCCTAAAGAAATCTCAGCACCACGAAGTTTTTCAAATGAGAATACCGGCATTTTAATTGCGATGTAATCTGCAGTCGGAGCAAGTCCCGGTTCATAACCCATACCGCGGATGGTCTCGCCGATAATTACTTTTGTTGCCAGGTCAACAATCGGAATACCTGTCACTTTGCTGATATATGGCACAGTTCTGGAAGAACGCGGGTTAACCTCGATCACGTAAACCTGCTCGTCCATAACGATGAACTGGATGTTGATCAGACCAATAACATGTAATGCCTGTGCAAGACGTTTTGTGTATTCCACGATCATCTCTTTGACCGGTTCACTGATCGTTGGAGCCGGGTATACGGAAATACTGTCTCCGGAATGGATACCGGTACGCTCAATATGCTCCATAATACCAGGGATTAAAATATCCGTTCCATCGCATACGGCATCGACTTCGATCTCTTTTCCCTGCAAATATTTATCTACGAGGATTGGGTGATCCTGTGCAATACGGTTGATGATTCCAATGAACTCTTCAATCTCTTCATCATTGAATGCAATCTTCATGCCCTGTCCGCCTAAAACGTAGGAAGGACGGACTAATACAGGATAGCCAAGACGGTTTGCAACTTCTTTTGCTTCTTCGGCAGTAAATACGGTTCCACCTGCTGCTCTCGGGATCTGTGTTTTCTCCAGAATCTCATCAAATAACTCACGGTCCTCTGCGGCGTCAACGTCTTCTGCCTTTGTTCCGAGGATTTTTACACCCATTTTCATCAGGCTCTCGGTCAACTTGATGGCTGTCTGTCCACCGAACTGTACAACTGCTCCGTCCGGTTTCTCAATCTTAACGATCGCTTCGACATCTTCCGGGGTTAATGGCTCAAAATAAAGTTTATCCGCAATATCAAAGTCAGTAGATACTGTCTCCGGATTGTTATTTACGATAACGGTCTCCCAACCCTCTTTTGAAAATGCCCAGGTACTGTGAACAGAGCAGTAGTCAAACTCGATACCCTGTCCGATACGGATCGGACCGGAACCTAATACTAATACTTTCTTCTGTGGATTGGTTTTCTCTGCCTCATTCTCACTTCCAAATACGGAATAGTAATATGGAGTAGCTGCTTCAAACTCTGCTGCACAGGTATCTACCATCTTATATGCTGCAACGATTCCGTTCTCATAACGCATGTCGTGAATTTCTGCTTCTGTTTTACCAGTCAGTTTTGCGATCACATTGTCCGGGAACTCAATACGTTTTGCTTCTTTTAATAATTCAACCGTCAATGGCTGTGTCTTTAAAGTCTCTTCCATCTCTACAATGATGGCAAGCTTGTCGATAAACCATTTATCAATCTTGGTGATGGCATGGATTTCATCATAACTGAAGTGACGGCGCAATGCCTCTGCGATCACCCAGATCCTTCTGTCGTCTACCACATTTAACTGTTCTCTTAATTCTGCATCGTTAAGTCCTGTAAAATCATAAGACATCAGACTGTCTACATGCTGCTCTAAGGAACGGATTGCCTTCATCAGAGCGCCTTCGAAGTTATTGCAGATACTCATAACCTCTCCGGTTGCCTTCATCTGGGTGGTAAGAGTTCTCTTTGCCGTAATAAATTTATCGAATGGCAGTCTTGGGATCTTTACAACGCAATAGTCAAGCATTGGCTCAAAACTTGCGTATGTTTTTCCTGTGATCGCATTTTTAATCTCGTCTAAGGTGTAACCTAATGCGATCTTTGCTGCAACTTTTGCAATCGGGTATCCGGTCGCCTTGGATGCAAGTGCAGAAGAGCGGGATACACGAGGGTTTACCTCGATCACACAGTACTCAAAAGATTCCGGGTGTAATGCATACTGCACATTACATCCACCTGTGATATTTAATTCTGAAATAATATTTAACGCAGAGGTACGGAGCATCTGATATTCTTTATCACCTAATGTCTGGGAAGGTGCAACTACGATCGAGTCACCTGTGTGGACACCGACCGGATCAATATTTTCCATATTACATACGGTAATGCAGTTTCCATTTGCATCACGCATTACTTCGTACTCGATCTCTTTCCATCCGGCGATACAGCGCTCCACTAAAACTTCGCCGACACGGCTCAGACGCAGACCGTTTGTTAAAATATCTACTAATTCCTGCTCATTGTGGGCAATACCACCGCCGCTTCCACCGAGGGTGAATGCCGGACGCAGAACGACCGGATAGCCGATCGTATTTGTGAATTTGATACCATCCTGCACGTTATTTACAACCTGTGAAGCTGCACATGGCTCACCGATCTTCTCCATGGTATCTTTGAATGCCTGACGGTCCTCTGCCTTAAAAATTGTCTCAGCAGTTGTTCCGATCAGCTTTACACCGTATTTGTCAAGAACTCCCTGCTCAGCAAGCTCCATACCAAGGTTTAATCCTGCCTGTCCACCTAAGGTTGGGAGAACACTGTCCGGTTTCTCTTTTGCAATGATCTTCTCTAACACATCGACGGTCAATGGCTCGATATATACTTCATCTGCGATTTCTTTATCGGTCATAATGGTTGCCGGGTTGGAGTTTACAAGTACTACCTCTACCCCTTCCTCTTTCAAAGAACGGCATGCCTGTGTACCTGCATAGTCGAACTCTGCCGCCTGCCCGATGACGATAGGACCGGAACCAATTACTAATACTTTTTTAATGTCTTTATTTCTTGGCATACTCTCATTCTCCTTTATTTACTCATCATATCCAAAAATCTATCAAACAGATAACCGGAGTCCTGTGGTCCAGGGCATGCCTCCGGATGGAACTGTACGGTGAAGATGTTCTTTCCAACATACTCAAGTCCTTCGTTCGTGCCGTCGTTGACGTTTACAAATGCCGGTTTTGCAATATTCGGATCCAAAGTATCTGTATCAACAACATATCCATGATTTTGGGATGAAATGTATACACGGTTTGTTTTTAAATCCTTGACAGGGTGGTTTCCTCCACGATGTCCGTATTTCATTTTGTGGGTGTCAGCACCTGTTGCAAGTGCCATTAACTGATGACCTAAGCAGATCGCAAAAATAGGGGTATCGGATTCGTACAGTTTCCTGATTTCTTTGATAATATCGGTACATTCCTTTGGATCTCCAGGTCCATTACTTAACATAATTCCGTCCGGATTTGTGCTTAAGATTTCTTCTGCGGTTGTGTGAGCCGGATAAATGGTCACTTCACAGCCACGATTATTTAAAGACTGGGCAATATTATTTTTTGCGCCGAAATCCATGAGTGCAACACGTTTTCCTGCGCCGCTTAATACTCGTTTTTCCTCACAGGTCACTTTGTCTACGACATTTCCTGTTGTGTAAGCTTTTAATTTAGGAATAATTTCTTCTATATTATAATTCTCGTTTGTTGTGATCATACCGTTCATCGTACCCTTTTCACGTAAGATCTTGGTAAGTGCACGTGTATCGATTCCTGCGATTCCAGGAATATCATTTTTTGTCAGGAAATCCTGGATTGTTCCCTCACAACGGAAGTTGCTTGGCATTCTGGATAACTCCCTTACAATGTATCCGTCCGGCCATGGTTTCTTTGACTCCATATCCGGTGTGATACCATAGTTACCAATTAATGGATATGTCATAACCACTGCCTGTCCTGCATAGGAAGGATCGGTCAATACCTCCAGATAACCAGTCATTGAAGTGTTAAAAACGATCTCACTGATGACTTCTCTGGTGGAACCAATGCTTGTTCCTGTAAATACATTCCCATCTTCGAGTATCAAAAAAGCTTTCATTTGTTTCCCTGTCCTTTCATCTTTTTTTCCCAAAAAAAAAAACGTTTCCGTTTTTTCCTTTTGCTCTATACGAACTATATATGGGCAGTCAAACCGGATATTGCTATCCGCTCCGAAACATACCTTTATTGTCAACAAGGGAATGACCTTTGGAGCATTCCCTTGCTTAAATTGTAATGAGTTTATCATATGTAGTTGTAATTTTCAACCTTTTTCATGGAATCCGAAGGAAAAATTTTTTTCCAACGCATTTCCTTCCTACATTATTTTATTCTTCTTCCTCTTCCGGTTCGT
>ULQU01028046.1_pt1 | contig 13000 bp, 10 predicted proteins | sample 1954841 | NCBI WGS metagenome assembly ULQU01 (sample SAMEA4835664, study PRJEB28245) | human gut metagenome | biome: gut microbiome; material: fecal sample | place: Denmark | collected 2008
CTTCGAGGCGTTCCCATCCGTCCACAGGCAATGGAAGCCGGAATTCTTCTTTCCGCCTGCGACAGACTTCGATGATGTCATGCTGCTTTTCTTCCATTATTCTGTTGATTTTAGATAGTTTCTTACTCGTTCCATCAGCATTTTACGCGCCCGATTAAGTTGCGAGGCCGATGATTTCTCCTGTATATGCAAATAAGCGGCAATCTCTTTGTGCGACCACTCCTCAAACACATAAAGATTAAATACCGTGCGATAGCCCGGCGGAAGTTCCGACACAAGGCGCATCAATACATCGATAGGCAGACGGTTGGCATCCGTTTCGTCCGTTTCGTCTGCGGTATCTGCTATCGTTTCCAGCGGGACCAGCGAAGGCAATAATTTATTGGCTCGCAGAAAGCCCAACGCCAGATTGGTAAATACCCGGCTCATCCACGCTCGTAGGCTGCCTTCTCCCTGGTAAGTATAGGAAGAAATCGACGAAAAGACTTTCAGGAAGCCGTCGTGCAGCAAGTCTTGCGCCTGTTCCAAATCGGCGACGTAGCGAAAACAAAGGCATAGCATCGGCTGGGCAAAAAGCTCATACAGCTCCTTGCGCGCCCGGTTGTCTCCTTTTTTACAACCTTCAGCCAACTCCTGTTCGCTCATCTTTCCGAAATCTTTTGTCTGTAAAATGCGAAAAAAGCACAAATACTGCATCTACGATACCCAAAAAAGCCCCGAAAGCGCATTTTTTCTGAAAAAAGCATTTTCGGGAACCCCGAAACCCGATTTTTTCCTAAAAAAGGACTTTCGGGACGCCCGAATGTACATTTTTCTTCCCAAAAGCACTGTCGGGAGCGCTGAAAGCCGATTTTTTTCAAAAAAAGGGCTGTCGGGCAGGATGAAAGCTTTTTTTTCAGAAAAAAAGCACCGTCAGCCGGGATGAAAGCCGATTTTTTTCAAAAAAAGCACCGTCAGCCGGGATGAAAGCCGATTTTTTTCAAAAAAAGCACCGTCAGCCGGGATGAAAGCTCTTTTTTCAGAAAAAAAGCCCTGTCAGCCGAAGCGACAGAGCTTTTCTCCGATTTTCCCGGTTATAAGCGGAAGCGATAGAGCTGCGCCATCGCTTTCTGATATTCATTCTGCAACTGCAGGTAGTTCTGCATACTTTGATAAAAAGTCGTTACGTTGACGAAGTATTCGATCATCGAAATCTGCCCGGCCTGGATCGCCTTGTTCAGCAACGCGATATTATTCTGCTGCCGCAACACCGAAGCGTATTCGTCGGCCGACGCCTTCAGTTTCCCTGCCTGTACCCACACTTGGCGCAAAGCCGCCGTCTCGGTATCCGTAAAACTCTGTACCTTGGTTTCGGCATAGAAACGTTCGGCCTTGGCTTGCTTCACTTTCCCACGATTGGAGAAAAGGGGAATCGAAATGCCCACCAACACGCCGTTGTAGCGGTCGCCGCCACTCGAAGGATTCATTCGATATCCTAATGTCAAGTTGGGCAACCATTGTTGTTTGCTGACCGCTACCGAACGCGATGCCGCTGCCTGGTCGCTTTGCAACGCCTGCATTTCGGGCAACGAAGCCAAGGCTTCTACCCGGAAAGCTTCGAAATCGGACGGATATTCCCAGGCAGACCGATAAACCGTATCGGCAAATGCCACCGGAACGCCGCCGTTCAAGGCAGTCAGTTCTTCAAGCTTCGCCTGGCGTGCCGCCTCGTTCTGCCGCGCCTCATTGCGGGCATTCAGCAACTCCAGGTCGATCTTATTCGTTTCGATAATATTGGTCGCTCCCTTTTCCAGCTGCGAAGCATAGAAACGGCTCAAGGCCTCGGCATTTGCCAGACGTTCATCCAGCAAAGTCTGCAACTGATTCAGATAGATCAAGTCGAGGCAAGCCTGCTGCGCCTGTAACAAAATCTGCTGGCGCGAAACGGCATACTGAGCATCGAACGAACGGAAACGCGATTCGTTCAGTTTGTTGCGCTGCGCATAAAGCGTCGGGAAGTTGAACGACTGACTGGCAATGAACTCGCCCGTGAAACCCATGCCTTCCTCGTTTCCCCACAGATGCGAATACGTTACTTCGGGGTCAGGCAAATTATTCTCGGTCCGTGCCTGCCATTTGAAGGCTTCCGTCTGCGAAGCCCCTGCCTTCAAGTCCTTATTGTTCTGCTCGATCAACTGGAGCAGTTCATCCATTGTCTGCGGCCGACAGACTTCCTGCGAGAAGGCTACCGAGAAGCCGAAGCATAAAGCGATTGTAAATAGCTGTTTTCTTAGCATGTCTGTTTCTCCTCTTTATTCATAAGTAGATAAATGATTGGAATGATAAACCCGTTGAGGAAGGTAGAAGAAAGCAATCCTCCCAGGATGACCGTCGCCATCGGACTTTGGATTTCATTACCGGGCAGATCGCCGTTCGCTGCCAATGGAATCAGCGCCAACGCCGAACTCAAAGCCGTCATCAGAATCGGATTCAGACGATCCAGCGAACCTTGCACAACGGCTTGCTGCAACGCCATGCCTTCGCTTCGCAACTGGGTATAATGACTGATCAACAACATACCATTGCGTGTTGCGATTCCGAAGAGGGAAATAAATCCGATAATCGCCGGAATACTGATCTCGCCCGAAGTCAGGCACAAGATAAACACGCCACCGATCAACGCCAACGGCAGATTGATCATCACTACACCACTCTCGCGGGCATCTTTGAACTCATGATATAATAAAAGGAAGATAACGAGCAATGACATCAGCGAAGTAAGCAACAAGGTGCGGCTGGCCGCCTGTTCACTCTCAAACTGTCCGCCGTACTCGATATGATAGCCTTCGGGAAGAACAATCTTTTCATTCACCGCCTGCTGGATATCATTTACCACGCCACGCAAGTCTCGCTCTGAAACATTGGCACTGATCACAATCTTTCGGCGTACATTCTCGCGGTTAATCGTATTCGGTCCGGCAGCCGAACGAATCTCGGCCACATAGCTCAAGGGCACTTTAGTACCGTTAGCATCGATCATCAGATTGCGGATATCGTCCATCGTTGCCCTACTCTCGTCGGAAGTCTTGACCGTCAAGTCGAAGGTCTTTCCGTCATCATATACCTGGCTGACTACTTCGCCACCAAGCATGACATTCACATATTCCTGGAACTCCGGCAGCGGAATACCGAACTTAGCCAAAATGTCACGCTTCGGTGTAATCGTCAACTGCGGCCGTTCGATCTGTTGCTCCACTTTCAGGTCCACCAATCCTTCAATTCCCTTTACCGCATCCTTAATCTGATTCCCGATCTGGAACATCCGGTTCAGGTCCGTTCCGAACAACTTAATGGCGATATTCGCTTCCGTACCTGAAAGCATCGCATCAATACGATGAGATATCGGTTGACCAATCTCAATATTTGCTCCCGAGATAGTCGATAACTTCTCACGGACATCATTCGTTACTTCCGCTCTCGAACGGTCCTTCAACTCAAACGGAGCCTCAATCTCACTGACATTCACACCTAAGGCATGTTCATCCAACTCAGCACGTCCAGTCTTACGGGCCACCGTCTGGATTTCCGGCACCTGCAACAGCAATTCTTCTGCCCGACGCCCAATCTTATCCGACTCTTCCAAGGAAATACCCGGCAAAGAACTGACATTAATCGTAAATGATCCCTCATTAAATGGAGGCAAGAAGCTGCGGCCCAACGTGAAGAATAATCCTAAAGCGACAACAAATACAACTATGGTAGAACCCAAAACTGCCTGTTTATGATGAATAGAGAAAAGCAAAGCCTTCTCATATACACCACGCAGCTTTCTCGCAACCCAAGCATCTTGAGTTGGTTTCTCTCCTTTCCGATCCAACAAATAACTGCATAAAACCGGAGTCAATGTCAAGGCTACCACCGTCGAAGCAAACAAAGCTACAATAAAAGCAATTCCCAGCGGAACTAGCATACGACCTTCCATTCCCGTCAGGAAGAACAAGGGAACAAAGCTCACCACAATGATCAAGGTTGAATTCAGGATCGGCATACGTACTTCCCGCGAAGCATCAAAGACAACATCTTTCGTCGGGCGCTGTTGTTCTACCGGTAATAACCGATTCTGGCGTAATCGCTTATATACATTCTCCACATCCACAATTGCATCATCCACCAACGAACCGATGGCAATTGCCATACCACCCAAACTCATCGTATTGATGGTTAATCCGAGGTAATGCAATGTCAGAATAGAAACCAGCAGTGAAAGCGGCAAAGCTACCAACGAGATCACCGTTGTACGCACATTCATCAGGAAAAGGAAAAGGACGATGATCACGAAGAAACTTCCCTCAAACAGACTGTTCTTGACATTATTGATCGAGCTATCAATGAAACGGCTCTGACGGAAAATATCAGTTGAGACATGTACATCACTCGGCAGGTTCTTCTGTAAATCCGCCATCACGGCATCCAGTTTCTCCGTCAGTTCAATGGTACTGGTGTTCGGCTGTTTGGTTACCGTGATCAAAACGGCCGGTTTTGTTCGCTCAGAAGCCAGACCCAACTTCGGTTGTTTACCGCCGATTTTTACCGTCGCAATATCTTCCAGGAGAATCGGAGTATTATCCGGTGTCATGGCCACCACTCCTTTTGCCAGCTCTTCGGCTTTCGTTGTCGTCAAGACTCCACGTATAATATATTCATTAGAATATTCATACAAGACACCACCGTTGGCATTCTGATTCATCTGGCGACAAACCAATAAGACCTGATCCAGCCCGACGCCATAATGTTTCATCCGTGCCGGATCCAATAAGATCTGATATTCCTTGATGTCGCCACCAATAACAGCCACCTGGGCAACACCTCCGGTAGAAAGGAGTCGCGGACGAATAGTCCAGTCGGCCATGGTCCGTACATTAAGTAAAGAAGTCGTATCCGAAGTCAATCCGATAATCATCATTTCTCCCAAGATAGAAGACTGCGGTCCCATTGTCGGGCGACCCACATTCTGAGGAAGATCATCCGTTACAATTGCCAACTTCTCCGATACAATCTGACGGGCCAGATAAATATCCGTTCCCCAGTCGAATTCCACCCAGACAACCGAGAAACCCGTTGTTGAAGAAGAACGGACCCGACGTACATGCGTAGCTCCGTTGACAGCTGTTTCTACCGGAAAAGTAACCAAACGTTCTACTTCTTCCGGTGCCATTCCATTTGCTTCCGTCATAACAACGACTGTAGGCGCTGTCAGATCCGGAAAGACATCCACATCCGTATGATAGGCAGTATAAGTTCCGCCTATCAGCAACAACACGGCACACACCAAAACGACGAGCCGGTTGTGCAATGAATAATGTATAATTTTATTCAGCATATCCGTATCGATTTCGTTTAATGACTATGGCTGTGAGCCGGAATAGCATTGGATGCCGATGCCAGCTTAATCTGATAAGCCCCCTTCGTAACGACCTGATCACCGGCTTTCAGTCCGGAAAGTATTTGGACACGTTCGCCGTTGTCTGCGCCTAAAGAAACTTCCTGCTTCTTATAACATTCTTCATCCAGACGGATGTAAACAAAGAATAAACCCTGTTCCTCTACCAAAGCACTATGCGGAACACTTAGTACCGACTCTATCGGATTACCCAGCAAATAGACTTCTACAAACGAGCCCGGTATGATTGCTCCTTTGTTATCAAACTCGAACAAGACAGGAATATAGAATGAATTATTGGCAGAAGATTTACCATACGAAAGGAAACGACCGTTCAACTCGTCCAACTTATAAACCTGGTCATCATACGGTGTCTTAAAATATGCAGAACGCATCATCGGAATATGCGCATAATACTTTTCCGACACATCGGCCCGTAATACCAACCGATTATTCTGAGAAATCGTTGCCAAAGGTTGACCTACGGCTACATAATCACCTTCTTTTACCAGAATATTCTTCAAGAAACCACTCATCGTTGCCGTAACAGCCACACCATTGGATGAATGTTTTCCATTTACAGCTTCGTAGGCAACCTTAGCGTTCTCATAGGCCAAACGAGCCTGTTCAAAGTCCTTTTCGGAAACGATCTTGTCGGCTACCAACCCTTTCATTCGTTCATATTCTTTCCGAGCTGTCTCGTAAGCATTCTTCAAACGCAAGGCTACATCACCATCCGATAATGTCCGTGAAGCCAGAGATAAAATAGTTTGTCCTTTTTGTACAGCCGTTCCGTCCATTAAACGGGTTGTTCCTAAGGTTACCACACCTGGAACTGTTGCTACAACTACTGATTCCGAACCTTGCGCAGCCTGAATCTGACCACTTGTTTTCAATACTTCTGAAAAGGCTGCCGGAGTCATTTCTTCCGTCTGCAAACCGATAGCTTCGGCATTTGCCTTCTTGAATACGATCTCGCCGGCTGCATGACTTTCTCCGGCTTCTTCATGTTCATGATTATGTTCATCTTCTCCGTGTTCGTGATCATGTTCATGATTATGTTCCTCGTGTGCATGTTCGGTTTCTTCTTCATGATGATGTTCATGATCATGCTCTGTATGCACACTCTTTGCCTGACAACCCGCCAATAAATAGGCAGTTGCCAAGAATACGAAATATATTTTCTTCATTTGTTTTCTGATTTGATTAATTGTTATATTCCTCTGAAGACCGGACTTCCAATAAGTCTTGTCTTCTAAACAATCGATACAACAGACATACAAACAGTCTATTATATCATAACATCGGATCAAATCAGGGAAGGAGGAGCACGAAGTCCTTTAGCCCGTGGTATCCACGAGGTATACAACGTCTCCTGATAGACGGTTCGCCCTTGTTCAAAAAGAGCAGATAACCAGTCTGAATCTTGTCGACGAAGTAAATAAAAAAAGGAAAATATAGGAACCAGCCAAAGGTGTATATCTTCACCTACTACATGTTTCTCAATAGCTGGTTTTAATGCCTGATTATGTGTGCAGTCGGTTGCATGATCATGATCTCCACCATGGGAATGCGTATGCGCATCCGAAGCGGCTCCATACCATAACCATTCATAACAAGGAGAACCATCGGCATGGTGATGATGAGGAACAATTACCGATAGCAAAACCAGAAAGCTCGCTATCAATACCAAAACATAATATATCCGTTCCTTCAGTCTCATCCGTTTCTCTCTGCCGTTTATTAATTCTTTGCAAAGAAAAGGAAAATCAATCAATTTCGCAATAACCGAAATCAAAACATCGTAAAAAACAAAGCAGAAGTCATGTATAAAACCCAACCCACGAGTTTGATTTTATACATGACTTCTACCTTATATTATCATCCGATCAAAATAACGGATTCGCTACCTTCTCGTCCAACAAAGCCAATTTAATGACATCCTGAATATCGCTTACATAGTGGAATGTAACCCCTTTCAAATATTCCGGTTTGATTTCATCAATGTCTTTCTGATTTTCCTTACACAAAATAATCTCATTGATGCCGGCCCGTTTAGCCGCCAAAATCTTCTCTCGGATACCTCCTACCGGAAGAACTTTTCCACGCAAAGTAATTTCGCCTGTCATCGCCAGATTACTCTTCACCTTCCGCTGCGTGAAAGCCGAAACCAAAGAAGTTACCATGGTAATACCGGCACTCGGACCATCTTTGGGAATAGCTCCTTCCGGTACATGGACATGAACATTCCAATTGTCAAACAGGTCTTCTGCTATACCAAACAAAGGAGCATGCGCATGAATGTATTCCAATGCCAGCATCGCTGATTCCTTCATGACATCACCCAGGTTACCGGTCAACGTCAGTTTGCCGCCTTTGCCTTTACTCAAGCTGGTTTCAACAAACAGGATCTCGCCACCAACAGCCGTCCATGCCAAACCTGTCACCACACCGGCATAGTCATTACCCTGATATTTATCACGCGTATATTCTATCGGTCCTAAATAATCGTGCAAATCTTCCGGTTTGATTTGTGCCGGGAGCACTTCATCCGAGGCTTTCTTATAAGCCAGCTTACGCATCAGCTTGGCAATCTTCTTATCCAGCTCACGTACACCACTCTCGCGTGTATAGGATTCGATGATCGCCTGGATTGTTTTCTTCGGCAACTTCACTTCCTTCTTATTCAATCCATGAATCTCGGCTTCTTTCGGGATCAGATGTTTCGATGCTATCTCTACCTTTTCCTCCTGAATATAACCACTTACCTCGATCAGCTCCATACGATCCAATAAAGGTTGGGAAATTGTATTCAGATTGTTGGCCGTAGCAATAAACATCACATGGCTCAAATCGTAGTCCATATCCAGGTAATTATCATGGAATGCACTGTTTTGTTCCGGATCAAGTACCTCCAGCAAAGCAGCAGCCGGATCACCTTTAAAGTCGCTCGACACCTTGTCGATCTCATCCAATATAAATACCGGATTGGAAGTTCCTGCTTTCTGTATATTCTTAAGGATTCGTCCGCACATAGCACCAATATATGTCCGGCGATGACCTCTGATTTCTGCTTCGTCGTGCAAACCACCCAACGAAACACGTACATACTTCCGGCCCAATGCTTCTGCAATAGAGCGACCCAAAGAAGTCTTTCCGACTCCCGGAGGACCATACAAGCAGATGATAGGCGACTTCATATCTTTCTTCAGCTTCAATACAGCCAAATGTTCGATAATACGTTCCTTTACCTTCTCTAAACCATAATGATCCCGATCCAATATCCGACGGGCATGATTCAAGTTAAAATTGTCTGTCGAATAGGTTTCCCATGGCAAACCGACAATGGTCTGTACATATTGCATCTGCACCGAATAATCCGGAGACTGCGGATGCAGGCGTTGCAGCTTATGAAGTTCTTTGTCGAAAATCTCGGCAACGGCTTGCGGCCATATCTTATCAGCCGCTTTGTCCTTCAGCTCCTGTACATCCCGATCATTCACGCTGCCACCCAGCTCTTCCTGGATCGTCTTGATTTGTTGCTGCAAGAAATATTCCTTCTGCTGCTTATCAATATCTTCCTGCGTTTTCATCTGGATAGAAGCCTTCAGTTCGATCAGCTGAAACTCCCGGTTCAATAAAGTAAGCAACTTATAAGCACGTTCCTTCAGACTATCCATCATCAGCAACAGCTGCTTGTTGGCTACATCATTCAAAAGATTGGCACTTGCATAATTAATCAGATACAGTGCATTATTAATATTTCTGATGGCATAGGCCATTTCCCGTTGTCCGAGTTCGTTGGTTGCCATCAGGATCTTGATCATCAAATCCTTTACATTAGATAGCAAAGCCTTGAATTCTTTATCTGATTTTGCCGGGAAATGTTCATCCAATAAGGTAATTCGTCCCTTCAGGAATGGTTCGTCCTGTACCAGTTCATTTAATTCAAAACGTTTCTTTCCCTGTAAAAGAACCGTAGTCATGCCGTCCGATACATCCATAACTTTAAGTACGTCGGCAATAACACCTATCGGATACAAATCGTCTTTATTCGGATCTTCGACAGACATATCTCGCTGGCAGACTACTCCTATCATCGATTTCGAACTGCCCATGTCTTTTATCAGGTTCATTGATTTAGTTCGGCCTACCATAACGGGCAAAGCCACGCCGGGAAACAGAACCATATTACGCAACGGTAAAATAGGAACTTCGCTTTCCAGCTTGTCAATCCCTTCCGTAAAATCCTCATCGTTATCACAATTCGTCAGAATGGGTATTACAATATCCATCGGCTCGTCTGCTATAAACGAGGAGGCGGAGAATATTTTCTTTTTACTCTTCATACTTCTAATTAAGCGGTTGTATAATTTTTTATACAATAAACGTGCCAAAGGTACGAAAAATAGCAGAATCTCTCTAATTTTGCAGTTGGTAATCAGAAAAAAGATGGCGAATCCTTATTTCCAGTTCAAGCAATTTACGGTTTGGCACGACAAGTGTGCGATGAAAGTAGGTACCGACGGTGTTTTATTGGGTGCCTGGTGCTGTGTAGAAAACATAACACGCATACTCGACGTGGGTTGCGGAACCGGACTGATCAGTCTGATGCTGGCCCAGCGTTGCCAGGCAGAAATCGACGCAGTGGATATAGACGAAGCGGCCTGTATCCAAGCGCGCGAAAACGCCGACCGCTCACCTTTCGGTGACCGATTGCAGATTTTCCATCGTCCTTTTGCCAATTTTGTCAACGAATCAGCCGGAATCCGCCAATATGACTGTATTGTTTCCAATCCGCCTTATTTCATTGATTCACTGAAATGCCCCGACAAACAACGTAATCAGGCACGGCATACGGATACACTCACATTGGAAGAACTGATTGAAGGCAGCAAGCAACTTCTGGCCCCGCAAGGAAAACTCTGTTTGATCCTGCCTTTCGACCAACGGGAAATCCTCTTACCTATTATATATAAGGAGTCTTTGTTCCTGTACAAAGAAACGGCAGTTCTGCCCACTCCTACTTCTCGCCCCAAACGATTGCTGGTAGAAATATCCGACACACCGGTTACAGAAGTCCAGGCAGATACCTTGACAATCGAGAAAGAAAGGCATGTTTACACGGATGATTTTATAGCGTTGGCCAAAGATTATTACCTGCATCTATAGCAATAACAACTTGATCACTTTGAAAGATTTTACAGTTGATAACCAACAGTAAGACAAAATCAGCCTTAATCTGCTAACATCCATTCATATTATATTACACAAAAAACGAGCAAAAAGGGCTATTTTCACCCCTATTTTCGTCTACAAAGGAGGATTTTATGCCTACTTTTAACCCAATTCATGCCTATGTTTTACCAAAAACACGCCGGGAATTTATTCAAAGCTAGTAGGATTTCCCGTAAAAAGTCAGGTATTTTGAAGATAATTCCCGTTTATTTTGTTCGTAACACTCTTTTTCGGCAATTTTTCACCTGCCGAGAGGCTGTTTTCCTTCCTTTTTCTTATTCAAATCCAGTTGTTTTTAATCTGTCAAAAAGTAAAGTAAATCCAGCTACTAACCAACAAGATCTATTTTTCTTGCCCAGGACTTACTGGATCAACAATCTTTTTTTACACAAACATGCCTTTTACTTTCTTTTTGACAAACCTCAACTTCGCGAGAATCGCATAAAATCAAACAAGCCCGTACTCCGAACCACACAGCTCAGTTTTAAGGCAGTTAAATTGACAAAGTGTCAGAATGTCAATCTGAAGAGAAATGCCTGTCTGCCTAACTTCCAGTAACAATTAAATAAGTCCTAAATCTTTAGCAATCCGACAAGCTTCGATAGAATTCTTAACCTGAAGCTTACTGAGAATCTCTTGTCGGTGCCTGCTGACCGTATTGATACTGATCGAAAGTCTTTCTGCTATATTTTTACTCATCAGTCCTTTATCAATCAGTCGAAGCACTTGTCTTTCCCTATCCGACAAGATCTTTAAATCCTTCTTTACCTCCAGCTCTTCCGTTTCTCCTGTTACCGAATTGACCACTACACTCCCGTTTGGCAAATCAACGGTCAACGGAGTATATAAACACAAAGCCAACCATAAACTATTCCCATTGGGTTCGGGAACATAAAACAAACGATGCAAAACGGCATGGTAATTACCGGCAGAATCTTTCATCCGCAACTTGTTTGCCAGATAATAATGATGACGACGACCTTTAGGCAAATGCTTCACAAAATGGAAAAAACGCAGTTCATGCAAGTATTTATTATGCAAATCATCCGGAGAAACAAGCTTTAAGATCTCCTCTTCCCAAATAGAACCAATGCGATCTTCTTTATCAGTCATTTTTCCAAGTCCTAACACGTCAGAGAAATCACCATAATAAATATAACTGGTATTGGCATGCATATCACTTAATACAGCAATGGCGTTTTCAATTGTGGCATATCCCGAAGCAATTCTTTTATACTTATCCAGTTCTCCGGCATCCAGATCTTCTCTTGAATTCGTAAAATCCTGTCGTGAAAATTCGTTGGTCAGCTTCTTTACAATATCCATAGCGAAAATGGTTATTAATAATCATTGTACAAATTAATCTTGCCATTTACCTTTGCAAAGGTAAATTTAAAATGCAGTTATACACAAACTGCCAAATGAAAAATGAAGAAAAGATTCCATTGATTGATTCATTCATATTTAATTATACTAGCATTCAATGAAAAAGTTATTTTTTACCTTATTGGTCTTAGTGTCTTTCCAAATGGGTATAGCCCAGTCGCTGGAGAAGATGCAATGGTTCAATGAACCGGAAGAATGGGAAATCAAAGACAATTCGCTGTCAATGTTCGTAACGCCTCAAAGTGATTACTGGCGGATTTCGCATTACGGCTTCACAGTTGATGATGCCCCTTTCTACTACACTACCTATGGAGGAGAATTTGAAGTAAAAGTAAAGGTAACAGGAGATTATAAGCAACGTTTTGATCAGGCAGGATTAATGCTGCGGATTGATCACGAGAATTATATCAAAACCGGTATTGAGTTTGTCGACGGTAAGTTTAATATCAGTACGGTTGTTACACACAAAACATCGGACTGGAGCGTCATCGCGCTCGATAAACCGGTTCCTTATATCTGGATCAAAGCAGTCAGACGCCTGGATGCAGTTGAGATCTTCTATTCGCTCGACGATAAGGAATACACCATGATGCGTACGGCCTGGTTGCAAGATAATATTCCGGTCATGGTTGGCTTAATGGCCGCTTCGCCCGACGGCAAAGGATTTAAAGCTACCTTCGAACATTTTAAAGTAAAGCATCTTCCGGATTGTCGCAGACTGGAATGGCTGAAGAAAAATGCAGAAGAGTAAGGAACTCACAAATGAATAATGTATCAAAGCAGGCAAAAGGATTTATTTTCTTTTACCTGCTTTCTTTATTATTATACCATCGTTACAAACGGTATTTTTGTCAAATTGATTTCTCATTATATATTTGTATGCAAGAACAGATTTATCTGTACATATTATAATAACAACCCGTTGGCGGAATTAAATTGATAAAATAAATATGTATA
>ULQU01002169.1_pt1 | contig 12840 bp, 14 predicted proteins | sample 1954841 | NCBI WGS metagenome assembly ULQU01 (sample SAMEA4835664, study PRJEB28245) | human gut metagenome | biome: gut microbiome; material: fecal sample | place: Denmark | collected 2008
ACCTTGGCAAGGTTATGCTCTACCAACTGAGCTATTTCCGCCTTTCTCTTAAACAACCGTGATAGGTTTCCCGATTGCGAGTGCAAAGGTAGCTCTTTTTCCGAAATCTCCAAAACTTTGAGCGTTTTTTTTCACAAAAAGCATTATATCATCAGCACATCCTGTCTCTGTAATCTTCATAACGGAATGTCCTGTACACTTCCAGCTCCCCGTTACTATGTAGTAGGGCAATAGAAGGATGATGTATGCCATTGAACATGTTTGTCTTTACCATAGTATAATGGATCATGTCTTCAAAGGCAATCCGCTCGCCTACTTGCAGTTCATGGTCGAACCGCCAGCTTCCCATATAATCTCCGCTCAAGCAACTGTTTCCCCCCAGGCGGTATACATGCTCTTCCACCGGTGCCGATTTCACCGCATCGGCCGGCAGGCTTTCTGCATCGCGCACCTTAGGCTGGTACGGCATCTCCAGACAGTCGGGCATATGGCAGGTAAAGCTTACGTCCAGAATAGCCGTCCGGATACCGCGGTTCTCCACTATATCCACTACCGACGCAACCAGCGGACCGGTCTGCCAGGTAAAGGCCGAACCTGGTTCCAATATAATCTGCAGATTCGGATAACGTTCTTTCAGCCCTTTCAGCAGTCTGACAAGATGCTCCACATCATAATCCTTACGGGTCATCAGATGCCCTCCCCCCAGATTCAGCCATTTCAGCTGGGGAAACCAGCGTGAGAACTTCTTCTCAATATGTTCCAAAGAACGTTCCAGCTCATACGAACTGGACTCGCAATGACAATGGCAATGAAACCCTTCTATTCCTTCCGGCAGACGCTCGGGAAGCTGGTCGGCAGTAATTCCAAAACGTGTACCCGGCGCACACGGATTATACAGTTCCACTTCCACCTCGGAATATTCCGGATTTATGCGTATGCCACAGGAAACATGCTCGGAACAAGTTTTTGTCTCCGGGTAAAAACGCTCGAACTGCGAAAGTGAATTGAAGGTGATATGGCTGCTGTATTTCAGGAAAGCCGGAAAATTCTGAGGGGTATAGGCCGGCGAATAGGTATGGGCCTTGCTTCCGAATTCCTCGAACGCCAGACGGGCCTCATATTCCGAACTGGCTGTAGTATAACGGATGTACTCACGGAAAATCGGAAAAGACTTCCACATGGCAAATGCCTTGAATGCCATGATGATTTCCACACCGGCACGGTCGGCCACACTCTTTATCAGACTCAGGTTCTTCCTGAGCAAATCTTCTTCCATGACGTAGCAGGGAGAAGGCACTTTCGTTATATCCAACATATATGAAAAAATTTTATTATCAGCACGAAACTCTATTTTCCACTATCCTATCACCTTGAACCGCGCGAACTTGAGCAGCAACTGCTTTTCACCGGCATTACGGAATCTGACCGTAGCCTTGCAGTTATCACCCGTACCTTCTACACGGACTATCTCACCGATGCCGAAACGCTCATGTTCTATAACCTGTCCTGCCGAAACCGGACTTCCGGCTTCCGGAACCGGACCTCCCATGGCCTTTCCTGTAGCAGACGGAGTAATTTTACGCAGATTACGTGGAGACGCCGGCTTTACGAAGGGACGCGGTTCTTCCGGTAGCGGACCGCCGTCGAACATGGAAGGTCCCTTGTCCGTCCACGTCCCTCTATCGTAACGCGATGCACTGCCGTCTCTTCCCGACTGCGACAGACCACCAGACGCAAGTTCACGGCGGAAACGTCCGGCCCCTTCATCAATCCTCCGGGACAGAATCTCGTCCTGAGGCATATTCAGGTAACGCGCATCAATATCTTTCAGGAAACGGCTCGGTGCGCTGAACTCCTGCTTCCCATACCGGAACCGGCTCTTGGCGAACGAAAGGAAACAGTGCTCTTCGGCACGGGTTACAGCCACATAGAACAGACGGCGTTCCTCCTCCATCTGGCGGGGAGAACCGGCAACCATCGGACTCGGGAACAAGTTCTCTTCCAGACCTACCACAAAAACGGTCTTGAATTCCAATCCTTTTGCCGAATGGATGGTCATCAGCGTAATCTTCTGTTCGCTGTCATCCTTTTCACTGTCCTGATCGGTCAGCAATGACACTTCCGAGAGATAGTCGGTCAGCCCAACATGTTCATTCCCTTCCTCTTCACGGATTGCACAGAAATCATGGATACCGGTCATCAGTTCTTCCACGTTTTCCTGACGGCTGATGCTTTCAGGGCTCCGGTCCTGATAAATGTCAGTGACTATGCCCGCCCGGCGTATGATATCACTTCCCAGCTCATAAGCGCTCTTATGGGAAGCGTCTTCCACAAAACCGGCTATCAGGTTACGGAACTCCTGCAACTTGGCATGCGTTCCTTTATTTATCTTCAAGCCGTAGGCCAGCGGTTCACCCAGCACCTTCCACAGACTCACGCCACCTGTTCCGGCCGCATCAATGATCTTTCCAAGCGTAGTGTCGCCTATGCCCCGAGGCGGATAATTGATGACCCGTTTGAATGCCTCCTCATCGTTCGGATTCACAGCCAGACGGAAATAAGCGATGATATCCTTAATTTCCTTCCGCTGATAGAACGACAGGCCACCATAAATACGGTAAGGCAAAGCCCTCTTACGCAACGCTTCCTCAAAGATACGGCTCTGTGCATTGGTCCGGTACAGAATGGCAAAATCGTTATAGGCACAGTTCTCTTTTGCATGGAGCTGTACAATCTTATTGGCCACAATCTCCCCTTCCTCCACATCACTGTAGGCATTGAATACGGTGAGCGGTTCCCCTTTTTCCTTTTCCGAGAAGACCTCCTTACGGATCTGGTCATGGTTCTTCTCTATCAGGCTGTTGGCCGCCTTTACAATCATCTGCGTGGAACGGTAGTTCTGTTCCAGCTTGAACAGACGTGCATCCTTATAGAGTTGCGTAAACTTCAGGATATTGTCAATATCCGCCCCCCGGAAAGAATAGATACTCTGTGCGTCATCACCTACCACACACACGTGGCGATACTTTCCGGTAAGCTGCAACACAATGCAATGCTGGGCATAGTTGGTATCCTGATACTCGTCGACCAGCACATAACGGAAACGGGAAGCGTATTTTTCGCACACTTCCGGATGAGTACTGAACAACAGGTAAGTATACACAAGCAAATCATCGAAATCCATCGCGTCACTCAACCGGCAACGCTCCCAGTAACGGCGGTAAATGTCACGTATAGCCGGCATCTTGGCCGCCGTATCACTCTCCAGCATATCACGGCTGGCGGCATAGGCATCCGGCAGGATAAGATGGTTCTTCGCATTGCTGATCCGGCTTTGCACCGCAGCAGGCTTGTAAACCTTGTCATCCAGCTGCATTTCCTTGATGATGGTCTTGACCAGACTCTTCGAATCGGATGCATCATAAATGGTAAAGTTGGACGAAAATCCCAGTACATCCGCTTCCGCCCGCAGAATACGTGAAAACATCGAATGGAACGTCCCCATCCACAGGTAACGTGCCCTGTCTATACCTACCTGACGTGCAATACGCTCCTTCATCTCCCGGGCAGCCTTATTGGTAAAGGTCAGTGCCAGGATAGACCACGGTTCATAACCATGGTCAAGCAGATAAGCAATCTTATAGGTAAGCACACGTGTCTTGCCCGACCCTGCTCCCGCTATCACGAGAGAAGGGCCGTCATTATATAAAACAGCCGCACGCTGGCTGTCGTTCAGTTCATCCAGATAATCAGCCATGAAAAATCAGTTCTTGAAACTGTGGATTGGAGCCGGAATACGTCCCATACGGTTGACAAAAGCTTCACAATTGAAACGGTTCACCGGCATGACCGGAGCATGTCCCAGCAATCCTCCGAACTCAACGGAATCGCCAACTTCCTTACCCACTACTGGAATGATACGTACGGCTGTCGTCTTCTGGTTGATCATACCGATAGCCGATTCGTCGGCAATGATTCCCGAAATGGTTGCAGCCGAAGTCGTTCCCGGAACGGCAATCATATCCAGCCCTACCGAGCATACACAAGTCATCGCCTCCAGCTTCTCAATGGTCAGCGCACCCGCCTCAACCGCATCAATCATCCCCTGGTCTTCACTTACAGGAATAAATGCGCCGCTCAAGCCACCTACATAAGAAGAGGCCATTACACCACCTTTCTTTACCTGATCGTTCAGCAGAGCCAGGGCAGCCGTAGTACCCGGAGCACCCGGATGTTCCAGACCTATCTCCTTCAGGATATCGGCCACGCTGTCGCCTATAGCCGGAGTCGGGGCCAGAGAGAGGTCGATAATTCCGAACGGCACTCCCAGACGCCGTGACGCTTCCTGGGCCACAAGCTGTCCTACACGGGTTATCTTGAACGCCGTACGCTTGATTGTTTCACACAATACCTCAAAGCTGGCTCCACGGATCTGCTCCAACGCATACTTCACCACCCCCGGTCCGCTTACACCCACATTGATCACTGCATCGGCTTCCGATACACCATGAAAGGCTCCTGCCATGAAGGGATTATCGTCCGGAGCATTGCACAGCACTACCAGCTTGGCGCATCCCAACGAATCCTGTTCCCTTGTCAGCTCTGCCGTTTCCCTGATTATTTCCCCCATCAGGCGTACTGCATCCATATTGATGCCGGTCTTGGTAGAACCCACATTGACAGAACTGCAGATGCGTTCCGTACAGGCCATGGCCAGCGGAATGGACCGGATAAGCAGTTCATCGCTATGACTCATCCCTTTCGATACAACAGCCGAATATCCTCCTATAAAGTTCACACCCAATTCGGAAGCCACACGGTCCAGAGTCTTGGCTATCTGTACATAATCTTCCGGAGTCTTACAGGCCGAACCGCCTACCAGAGCAACCGGAGTTATGGAAATACGCTTGTTTACGATAGGAATACCGTATTCTTTTGAAATGTCTTCGCCTACCTTCACCAGGTTACGGGCCAGACCTGTAATCTTGTTATATATATTCTGACAGAGCACTTCCAGATTGCTGTCGGCACAATCCAACAGATTGATGCCCATTGTAATGGTACGCACATCCAGATTTTCCTGCTCGATCATCTTATTGGTTTCGAGAACTTCGGATATATTAATCATAAATAAAGGATTTACATGGTTAAGAATCAGATACGGTGCATTTTGTCAAAGATATCGGTACGCTGGCACTTGACCTGTACCCCCATCCTATTGCCGACTGCCACCAGTCCATTGACAATCTGTTCGAAAGGTTTTTCCATCACCCCCATGTCAACGATCATCATCATATTGAAATACTCCTGCACAATGGTTTGTGAGATATCCAGAATGTTCACCTTATTTTCAGCAAGATAAGTACACACATTCGCAATGATACCTACGGTATCCTTACCCACTACAGTAATAATAGCTTTATTCATAAATCAAGCGTTTGAAAAATTAGACTTCTGCCGCAAAGATAAATATTTCTAACTAAAAGGGCCCTTACAGAAAAACTTTTTTCCCTTAACGCTTGGATATTTCCAAAATATCCGTACCTTTGCATCGCTTTTGAAAGAAAAGCGCTTCCCGAAGGAAGTTCTGGAGAGGTGGCAGAGTGGTCGATTGCGGCGGTCTTGAAAACCGTTGTGCTGCGAGGCACCCGGGGTTCGAATCCCTGTCTCTCCGCAAGAAAGAGGTGTAAATCAAGTAATTACAAGATTTACACCTCTTTTATTTTAACCCAATATCAAAGTCAACGGCATCGAAGGAGAGTTTACGGAATTTACCATCTATCTGCCGCTTGAAATTCCATCTTATCTCGTATGGATAAATTAATCCATCTTCAGGCATGAAATAAGTATGTGCGTCTTCAAGTATGGCTAACAGAGAATTCAGAGCAAACTGGAAGTGCTGTAAGTCTATCCCGTCTTTCATATCATGACATACTTTCTTTGCCTGTTTTTCAATCATGTTGAATCTCTCAGGGCTAACTATACTGACAGGGTGGAATGTCCTGATAAAATGCAACAGGTTCATTACCTCATTCTGATATTTATTGTAACTCCCATCAAAGAAAGTTACCGGTATTTTATGAAATGTATTATTGTCAATCATGATATTTATTTTACACATTACTATTCCCACTTTCAAGAATATCCTTCTCTATTTCATCAATCGATGCCTGAATATATCTTTTCCGAATGGTATGACCATCCAGAAAATCAATTTCATCACATAGTTCATGTAACGTATTGATGAGATGCGATGAAATTATGACAGTCTTCCCTTTGTCCTTCAGTTCGCATATAATTCTTTTAAGTTGGATACATCCGTAAAGATCTACCCCGTTGAAAGGTTCATCAAGGATGTACAGGTCATTGTCTTGAAGGAGCAGGGACATAAGTGCAAGTTTTTTCTTCATGCCGGTAGAATAATCTGAAGCGAATCTTTCCAGGGGCAGTTGAAAGACTTTATTCAATGAATCTATGGCTTTAGCATCCATCTTCTTCCCTTTGGCTTTAATACAGAATTCAAGATACTCCTTTCCGGTTATAAGGGAGTAGAAGAAACTTTCAGCCGGCATATAGCCAACGGTCATTGGGAATGACTTCCTTATTTCGCCTTCATAATCAGTTACTCCCATAATGCAATTGAAGAGTGTAGTTTTCCCGGCTCCATTTTCTCCCACCAGCCCGTAGATTTTTCCGGATTCGTAAGAAATGGAAAGGTTGTCAAACACTCTCGTCTTATCGTATGCCTTGCTCAATTCTTTTATATATATCAGTTCCATATATGTTTATATTTTTTCTTGACTGAAAGTGTCAGACCAATATTCAAAGCCAAATAAGGAATCAACATGACATGGTTCATAATCGAAACTAAAAACAAAGGCAACTGGAAAAACAGCCAGTATATTCCCATTACGGTTTGTGTCTCAAAGAAGAATCTTGCCATCCCCATATTCCACAGATATAACACCGCTACAGAATACAACATAAGACAGAAAAGGAGGACATCCATATCAGGCATAAAAATAAACTGAAGTACAATAAACGGAAATATGGTCACAATTACGTTCCTCAACCCTGAGTTAATCAGTATAAGTTGATACATTCCGAAACTGTTATAAGCAGAAAGTTCATGTCTCGGAGGTGTCGCCATATATGCCGTTCCCTGAACAGCTTCCCACAATATCAGGCATACTTTACAGAGATTGATATTGTCATGCAGTACTCCCATGAAAGACAGAAAGAGCAATACCGCATACAGTGGTACTTGTTTCCGGAACATCCTTCTATACAGCAAATCCCCCTTGTATAATAAGGGTATATGCAGAGCTATTGAGTGAAACCTGACAGGGTGAATCCACGGCATAACTACCGCAGTCAGTATGATAACCGGTATAGAAATATAATTTGCAGCAATAATCTCTGAAATAACAAATGGTAATCCGAGCAATAAATATTCTGCCGTAAACAATCTTTTGAGTCCATGTATCTGTAAAGACAGAAAATCCTTGTCTTTTCTTCTGTTATGATACAGCCAGAGTATGAGGAGATAGCAGGCTGGCAAAATCCATACACCCGTTACTTTCGTAAAAGCATAAAACAGAATGGCCGCAATACCGAAAAGGAACAGACATCGGAACGGTCCGATGCCTGCAAATAGACGCACAATCTGTTTTGAGCGCAGATTCAGATAAAGTGCAATATTATTATCCATAGCCTCAAATTATACGGCAGCAAAAATAGCGACAAAAGCCAGTTTCGTTATGCTTATGCTGCAAAAATATGTGCAAAGAACAAGAGTTCATATTATCACTACATTATCTTAGGTTAAGGCGTTATTCATCCCTGTATTCCAAAATATCTCCCGGCTGGCAGTCCAGTTCCTTACAGATAGCCTCCAAAGTAGAGAAACGCACAGCTTTAGCCTTTCCAGTCTTAAGGATAGAAAGGTTTGCCGGAGTAAGATCTATGCGTTCGGCCAGTTCACCAAGCGAAATCTTCCGTTTCGCCATCATTACATCCAAGTTTACTATTATAGGCATATATATAAGTTTTTTAATCTATCAAATGGTCAAATCCTGTTCTTCCTTCATCCGTATTCCTATCTCGAAAATACAAGCAGTCAATACAAACATCATCCCCAAGATTATAAATAACACACAAACCTCAGTCGGCATTTCAAGTGGAGTTAAACGAATTATCATATTTATAAGTATCCCGGACAAAGTAGTTGAAACACCTATGGCATTCAGGATACGCTTGTTCACACGGTTAAAGATGTTTCCCCGCTTCACATTACGAACCATCACATACGACAGAACTCCTACAAACATTATGGCGTAACTCTCTATACCCACTACAAGGGCGTACCATATAAATGTGTCGCTATCATCCTTTCCCAATTCATAACAGAGATCCAGTATATTAGGAAATCCGTACATAGCTGCGGCTATTATTGTTATCACAGAAATAACCTCGCAATATCTTACAAGTTTTTTATCAGGCTTAATCTCGCTCATAATTCTATTCCTATTAAATTGTCAAATCATTTTCTTCCTTTATTTTCTCTGCTTTGGCAAATATTTCTACAAACAATACCAGAATAATAAATAAGAGCCAAGGATACTTCAATCCAAAATCTTCTACCATATATCCTGATGGCAAAGATATTTCATTTATAACCTGTGTGTATTCTATGTATCTTATTATTTCCATAAATGCAAGAAGTAACATAAAAGAATAGATGAAGAAACGCATACGGCGTACATTCTTCCTTGTAAGAATCTGATCACGGCAGATATCGACCAACAACCGTACCAGACAGTAGAAACCATAAATGAAGAAAAGGATAAACGGTAAACTAAAAGGAACGAACTTATTATATACATTGTTGTTGTGTGCAACATAAGTTTCAATGCCATTCATCCTATACGGCACATTTCTTTGTAATTCAGTATTATAGACACTGTCTGGCACCAACGTCTTATCCGGAACAACAGACAATGAAACCGAATTGACATCAGAAGGAATATCCGGAACCGAGTTCCATCCATCCTTAGCCCCTTTAAAACCGTCTGTAGAAGCAAATACTACAATAATAACTATTACTATAAATCCTAAAATACGTACTGTTTTCATAAGCCCAATATTTATTGATCAAACTTTACCAGGAAGATTAATGTATATCACTAATAATTTCAAATTCGGGAGAATCATTTGTGTAAGTAACCAGATGATTTACGCTGTCGGAGTAATAGATACTCTGCTTCTGGTTTTCAGTGAATGAAGCCGTCTCTACATTCCATTCCGCATAATCCATAATTGAAATGTTTTCACTGGAATTCATAGTGATGAGGTATGAAGGATCCCAACGTTTCCGTTCGGAATTCCATCTATACGCTTTCTTCCCGACCATCTTTCCATTATCATCATACAGGTATTTATACTTTAATTTCGGAGTAATGGTCTTACCGTCATTGTTTAATGTCGAAACCATCAATTCATTTCCATTTTCACCATAAACAAATGTATCTTTAGCATTGGCCAATTGTGTTGACAAAACCATAGAAACCATCGCAATACCTAAAACTAATGTCTTTTTCATAATTGTATTTTTTAATCAGTTAATTATATTCTTTACTTGTTTTCAATAATTATTTATCGTTTTTCGATATGCAAATGTATATACTATTTTTGAACTACAAAAGAAAAACAAGAAAAATTTATCGAAAAACGATATATTTTTAATCCAATGCGATAATTAAGGGGCTATTTAACCATAAACGCCAGATGCCTGCATTGACCTTAACGACAGGACAGATGAAAAATTCCGAGCAAAAAAAATATTTTTTCCCACTTTTTTCCATAACTTCGCAACCATAACCTTAAAAAAAAGAATATTATGTATCTGCACCCGGAAATTGAAAAGCTTACCCGATCAGAAATTGAAGCTTTACAACTTGAACGTTTGAAAAAAACGGTAAAGCAATGCATGAATACCGAATTTTACAGAAAACGCTTCGAAGAATGTCATATAACTCCTGATGATATCCGGTCATTGTCCGACCTGAGCAAGATTCCGTTCACAACCAAACAGGACCTGCGCGACAACTACCCGTTCAAGATGTCGGCTGTACCGTTGAGCCAGGTAGTGCGCCTGCACTCTTCAAGCGGAACTACAGGAACACCTACGGTCATACTGCACACCCAGAAAGACCTGGATGAATGGGCCAATGCCGTAGCCAGATGCCTTTATATGGTAGGCCTGCGTCCGGGCGACATTTTCCAGAACACTTCCGGATATGGTATGTTTACAGGCGGACTGGGTTTCCAGTACGGAGCCGAACGCCTGGGCATGCTTACGGTACCCGCCGCGGCCGGAAACACCAAACGGCAAATCAAGTTCATCATGGATTTCGGCACTACGGCACTCCACGCCATTCCCAGCTATGCGGGCAGACTGTATGAAGTGATGGAAGAAATGGGCATCGACCCGCGCCGCGATACCAAACTGCACACCCTGATTATCGGGGCCGAACCGCACTCGGAAGAACAACGGAAACGTATCGAACAGATGCTGGGCGTAAAAGCCTACAACTCGTTCGGCATGTCGGAAATGTGCGGCCCCGGAGTAGCGTTCGAATGTCAGGAACAGAACGGGCTCCACATCTGGGAAGACTATTACATTGTAGAGATCGTAGATCCGGTCACACTCGAACCCGTACCGGAAGGGGAAGTGGGCGAACTGGTACTGACAACCATCAACCGCGAAGCTATGCCGTTGCTGCGCTACCGTACACGCGACCTTACCCGCATCCTGCCGGGCACATGTCCCTGCGGCCGTAACCACTTGCGTCTGGACAGAATGAAAGGACGGAGTGATGACATGATGATCCTCAAGGGAGTCAACATCTTCCCTATCCAGATAGAGACCATCCTGATGCAATTCGCCGAACTCGGAAACGAATATCTCATTACGCTCACCAACGAGGAAGCAAACGACCTGATGACGGTGGAAGTGGAACTGAAGGACTTCTGTGACGACTATCCACGCCTGCAGGCACTGACCAAAGAAATCACAAGGCAGCTCAAGGACGAGATACTTATCACCCCCGTTGTACGCCTCGTACCGAAGGGGTCGCTTCCCAAACAGGAAGGAAAGGCAGTGCGCGTAAAAGACCTGCGCAGGACATTGATATAAGAACCGCTATAAACAAAACAGCTATGACAGTACAGCAAATATCCATTTTCGTAGAAAACAAATCGGGAACCCTGCTTCAGGTACTCGAACTGTTCAAGGAGGCCGGAATCCAACTGATCGCCTCCACCATCTCCGACACCGTAGAATACGGGATTTACCGCATCATCTGCTCAGAACCGGCACGCGCCCTGGATACCCTGAAACAGGCCGGTATCTCGGCCAACGTATCCGATGTCTTTGCCATCAAGCTGGACAACGTCCCCGGACGGGCCGCCGATGCCGTACGCCTCATCAGTGAGGCAGGAATCGGCATCTCCTATCTCTATTCGTTCATGCTGGCAGGAAAGGGTATCCTGATTTTCCGGACAGACAACCCGGAAAAGACCAACAAAGTCATCGAAGAAAAGGACATCCAGGCTCTCGACAACAATACCCTGCTTTCACTGGTCTGAGAATTCTTGAACACAAGCGAAACCCCGATAACATATCCAGACTTACTTCCAGTTCCTTTTAATACTAGAAAAGACAAGAACACAAGAAAAAAGTCTGGATATGTTATTTCTACATGATATCCTGTTCTATCAAATTAATTCTTATTTCTATATTGAGGCGGTGCATAACGAAGGTTATCATCTTCTTCCTTACCCTGTTCCTCCTTAAGATTGTTACAGCAATAAGGACACAATGCCCAATCGGAAGAAACCGATCTACCACATCGGGGACAAAGGATATCGGTAACTACTGAAGAAACACCCGTAGGAGAAACAGCGGCAATTGTTTCAGGCTCCAAAGCAACTGTCAGTTCAGCCTGTTGTTTCCGACGGGTACATCCATACACAATCCATGCATAAATTACAAAAGGTGCATGGATGAAAGCTATACCCGACACAAATTCTATAACAGAAAACAATACAGAAACAAATTCCGGCTTGTCATGCAAGGATGAACCGAAGATGGAAAGCAAGCCGAAATAAAGAATATTGAAAATAATACATCCCAATATAACATATGAAAGGAAACGCATATATTTCTTATAATAAATAGAATAGTGACGCCCTATGGTAGTCCAGGCCTCTACAATAGATACAACACCGGAAATCACAACCAGATACAACCCAATACCTGCCACATCCGTAATATCAACATGCATTCCCTTACGCAAAAATATCATCCCTCCTATACCTATCGATACAGGCAATATATTCAGATAGAAAGCCCAACGCGGATAGCGACCGATCCACTGAATTATAGCGTTGATAAAAGCTACAGCAGGAACAAGAAACAAGAACCAAACATAATTCTCATCTCTAACGGCTGAAGGCATTTCATTTATTTCGGAAGCTGCACTTCCGAGCTTGGTCACATATATCATGCCATCAAATAACGAAAACGATCCTTTTAAGCCCATAAAAGAAACCTGAACCCAAGGCAAAAAATAAGATAGCAGAATAAGTGAGCAGCAAATTCCTTGCAAAACGGAAATTTTAAGTGTATTTTTCGGTTCCATAGTATTATAATTACGGTCTGCCTGTTTTTACAAATCCCTGAAAGAAATAATGAAAAACGTAAATTTAAATTGCTTATGATTCATTGCAAATATAAATTACATATTCCGGAGCATACCCGTTCACTTTCCAGTAGCT
>ULQU01009317.1_pt1 | contig 12828 bp, 17 predicted proteins | sample 1954841 | NCBI WGS metagenome assembly ULQU01 (sample SAMEA4835664, study PRJEB28245) | human gut metagenome | biome: gut microbiome; material: fecal sample | place: Denmark | collected 2008
CAGGGAAATCCTCTCGGTGGCAGTAGTCCATCACATCCACTACAAACTTCTCCACGTACATTCGGAGCTTTGTATCGTTGATGATAGGCGATTCTTCTACCATGCCGTTATAATCCCCTTTGACCTCCATGATTTTGTTATAAATGGCCGCATCGGCTTCCTCTTGGGAAATATATTTCATCGCATCACCTACTTTCTAGGGCATCAAAAAAGCACCTGCAACTCGCAAGTGCTTTTTGTTTAAAATATCACTGTACCCCAAATTTCCTTATCAAATTGAGGAATTGCTTGCTTCGTTTTTATCGCACGCCAAAGTTTCTTCGCTGCTAATTTATACTCACTTGCAACAGGGTGTACAGGATCCAATAAAGTAACACGCTCAAGAGAATGCTGTCCGAATACTTTTAAATATTCCGTCTTTGCACGAGTTAAATCTGCCATTGCTATATCAAGATTAGTCCCAAATGCGTCTGCAGGCATATTAATCCCCCCCCGTTTATGCCATTAATATCAGACCAATAATAAGATTAAGATATTCTCTATCATCTGTTATTATAGCATAATTCCGCGTTTCCGCCCCGTCAGAATCGACGCTAATGCTTTTCACAAATTTTGTGGGTTCATAGATTTGTTCTAGTCCCATGCTAAGAACTTCTGAAGCACAGGTGTATTCTTTACCAATATACGGATTGATAAAATCGTCCTTTTTAGTAATCTCGGTATCATTATACCCAAATCCTGGAAATAATTCCGCCAACGCTACTGGGTTCTCATCTTTAGTTCTTTGAGCGATAAAATCTTTTGATATTTTTAAAGCGTCGGAATTAAAGAATTCTACATAATGCCCAATTTCATGAAACGGAGTTGTTTTTCGCACGCCATTCATATGGATAGAAACATAATTCTCACGGTAATTGTCGAACTTTGTGGCATAACGTTTCCCGTTTGCCATTACAGCCCCGCTAATAAAGAATCCTCTGTCAGCCTTGAGCGTATAAAGCTTCCGACTTGTAGCGTCCAAGTAATCTGCCCATGCCTTTGGGTATACAGAAAATGCATTTCTTAGCATTTCTTTATTTACCTTAGAACTGCCTTTAGCCCACTGGTCATCTCGGATGGTACCTCCCATTTCTCTAAAGTTTCCGAAAATTTCCTTTAGCTTTTGTTTGTCCCCAATATGCTGGTCTACTTTTAACAACTGATTTACCATTTCACCTATATGACACACATCAGATACGTTCATATCCTTAAGTGGTTTTTGTGAGATAGCGTCTTTAATAGACTGGATTGATAGCGGGGGTTTAGCTGGAGCTGGCTGTAGGATAATATACTTTTCATACCATGTATCGTATGTCATACCCTTAGGCACATGTACCGTTTTCCCATCAACAGTCCTAGCAGCTCGAGCACCCTCTTCGCTATGCCAGCCTTTCAGACTGCCAGCGATTGTACTTCGACAGTTAGGATGAAGTGGCGGTGCATTTTCACCAGGGCGGTATTCATCAAGGGAATAGACATGACCGTCATGTGACCGGCATATAACAGAAGTACGCCTGTCTAATGTAGCAATGAAACGGTAGTATTTCATGCCAGACTCTTTGATACTGTCAGCGGCTGCACGATTCTGAACATAGTTCATTTCCGTGCGTACTAACCTTCTCGCATTGGAGAGACCGGCATGCATTTTATCTTCTACCATTTTTGCCATCTGAGGGACGGACAGTCCGCGGTGCAGCCCATTCGACACGACTGTGCGAAGGACCGCGCCGAGCTGCTGGTCATTCTTCCAGATACGCCGGCTATAGGACTTTCCGCTCCACGGAGCAGCGGCGATTTTTTGTGCCGTATCGTCATCAATAGCGACATTCGCCTTCATGATTCCCGTCCGTTCTGCCACGTCATAAATGCCGTGGTAGAAACGATCCTTATAGGCATCCATCAGAAAGTCCGTCATGCGGTCTTCTGTCTTGCGTCCCAGCCGGTCAAGAGCCTTCAGCGTTTCTGCATAGAGCTTATCCAGACGCGAAATGCGGCTTCGCATAGCGAGGGTTTCCAGTTCCTCCGACAGAACGCTGCCGTTCTCGATCCCCTGCAGGTATTCTTCCATGCTCATCCGCCAGACGCGATATTCATCGCCCGTCAACAGTCTGTGCGCTTCTGCCATAGATAGTTTGTTATCTTTCGCGAAGCGCCCATACAGAGCAGCGATGTCCCTTTGGATGTCAGCCAGAGCCTGCTCATAATACGCCGCCAGATCGCGCTCTACGGTAGTCTGGCAACGATTGTGCCAGGCTTCTTCATAGGCTGCGGCCCTGGCGGCCCAGTATGCTTCATTCTCTGACTGCTTATCCATCATTAGCCAACCTTATGCTTCAGGGCTACCATGCGGATAGCTTTGGATTCATATACACGATTCCAATTGGTGGCATCCGCCAGTTCTGCGCGAGTTGGGGATTCCGAATTGGTCCTCTTCTTGTTGGTCCATGCTACTCCCCGTGGATGCATGATAAAGCAACGGCGGTTATAGAGCATGTCTACGCCAGCGCCGTCATCCGGGTCACGTTTGGTTTCGGTCTGCACGAAACGAACCGGAGAACCTTCGCCATAAGCAATAGCACCGGTACCAAAGAAATAGGTGGTGTATACGCCAGCAGATACTGGGCATCCATCATCTACAATGACACGGCGGCCCTGATAGGCATCAAATTCTACGTTGGTAGAATCTCTTTCGGTAGCAATGAGGTTCTTTTTCTTCAGATATGCTTTGGTAGCAGAATGCATCACCACAGCGGAAAGCTGATCCTGTGCATCGCCCATGAGCTGGAGGGTATCGATGACTGCAGAGGCAGAAATGTTGGCAGCTTCCCCTTCCAGTGCAGAAATATCCAGAATATGGTCTTTCATGGAAGTAGAAGAGAATACGCCAGCAAGGATATTGATGAGTTCCTTCTGGTACTGTCTAGCCCAATAGCCTGCTACCAAGTCGCCAATAGCGGCCATCGGGTCCTTACCAGCCAGTGCGGCAGACAGATTGGAAGCACTCCATTTCTGTCTACGCATGATGGTAGTGGATACATCTTTCTTGGATGTGATTTTCTGTGCTTCGATGGTCTGCCCTTCTACGATGTTGTCAGCGTCTCCCTGCAGATCTTCGAAGAATGGCATGTTGTGAGTACGTGCTGCTTCGCTTGCCAGGGCATCGAATGCCGGGCTTCTAGTAATAATACCGGAATTGAAAAATGCAGATTTTTCCATGGTTTTCTGCACTACGTATGGATTAAACAGTTCCGGGACGATGATATCGGAAATAGTTGTTCCTGCCATTTGTATTGTCTCCTTTTAGATTAAATGGTTACTCCGGCGGCCTGTGCGAAGGCTTTGGCCTGTTCCGGATTTTCTCTGAGCAATCTTCCCTGTTCAGTGAGGTTAAACGTATCTTTTGCGAATGGATTGGTGCTGGGGTTTCCGTTTCCGCCTTTGGGGTCATACTTCGGGTTAGGGCCGGCCTGCTTAAACAAAAATGCTTTGTTCTTCTGCAGTTCCTTCAGCTGTTCGTCCAATCCGGTGATTTTTCCATCGTCACCAAGGATGAGTTTGGCCTTGTCGAACAAGCTGGAAACAATGTCCACATCCTGCGCTTTGTCCACAATAGCCAGTTTGATAGCGTCATTGATACGGAGTTCTTTCATCTTCGCATCGGCTTCTTCCTGTGCCTTCTTGTTGGCATCCTGCAGGGATTTAATCTGGTTCTTCAATGCGTCCAGATCACCTGTAGACTTTTTGAGGGTTTCCAGTTGTTTGTCACGGTCCGCTACAGTAGCGGTTAAGGTCTTCTTTTCCTCGTTGACCTCATTGAAACGAGATTTTGGTACATACGCACCATCTAAGAAAGCAGTCAGCGCTTTTTTCGCTGCTTCCTTTTTATCGGCTGCGATGCCCAATTCAGCAAATAATTCTTCCTGATTCATAAAATCCTCCTCCGGTTTTTACCGTGGTTCACCTGCCACGTTAGGAAATAAAAACTAGTCATCTTTCTTGCCATCCAAATCCCCTCCATAGGGATCAGCCTGCGCATCCTGCTCTTTGCGTTCCTTTTCGATCTGTTTTGCTTCTGCTTCTGGATCATCCACAAATGGATGGCGGGATAAGATCGTCTTATTGGAAACAATGCCCACGGAATTGCTGCACATGGTCACAAGGTCAGAGTCATTTTTAATGGACGTTCTCGTCCATGTCTGTACGATGCCTGCTGTGTCCCTCCCATAATGCCGCAATATCGCATGAAGCAATTCGTCGAATCCCATGCGGAATTGGACTTCCATCTGCCCCGCCTTGAGCTCCAGCAGGGAATAAACGAATTTCATGGCTTCGCCGGAAGTCTTATCCAGTCCCTGCTGCTCCGGATCTACCCCCTGCCCCATGGTAAAGATCGCCTTTCGGGTGATTTCCAGCATTTTATCCCTGGCTTCTACCGGAATATCAATATTTAGAGTGGACACCCCAGACGAATCCCCTGTGCCTGCAGATTCCACGGAAATGGTTTTGTAGTATTTCAGGTTCTTCAGGAATTCGTTTAGGTCTTCCCCGCCGTAATTGGTCAAAATAAAAATGATCTCTTGAATATCCTCTAGGTCATTCATGAAACCGCTTAACGTTTTGTCATAAGCGTCTATCAGCTTTTTGATTTTATTGAGATCACTGGTAGCTCGTTGATTGTTGCGGAATGGGATAAACGGCACCCGGCCGAAGTTATGGATAAACTGGTTATCCGCTTCAGACAATCCCGCATTGTAAAAATCAGCAAAGCAGCTATAAGGGGATAGCCTATCCATCGTTTCATCCGATTCCGGGATTCGATAGGCCTCACATTCCCGCTCATTCCAATACTCATAAACCTTGTAGGCATCACCGTTATCATCGTACTCACGATACACGCGGAGCACTGCCAGCAGATCATGGGACAATTTGGACGACCAAATCGGGATAATCTCCTCACTGGGTACTACGGCATACTGGAACTTCCCATTCTCATCTATCCAGTAGTGCAGCCATCCGACCCCCGCATTGGATGCATTGGTGGCCAGCTCTTGGATTCTGCTTGCATAACTGCCTCCCAGTGTATCTGTAATCACCTTATTGTCATCATCGCTATGTGTATCAAACAAAGGTGGGGCAGTAAAAAGGTAAGACACCTTCTGATCCACCAGCAGGCTGTAAAAGCTCATGGGGATTCGATTGTCTGCCGTGCGCATGGGGTTCTCGATATCGCCCTTTGCCTCTTTCTCCTGCCTGCTGGGAGCGAATAGGATATCATTCAGGTTGTCGTAATACCTGTCCGCCGTCAGGGCCCGCTTTAAAAATTCGCTGTGACCGGTGACATATTTCTGTATCATTTTTCTAGCTACGGTTAAATCCACGTTCTCACCTCCTTAAAACCTTCACTCTAGCCCTAGCCATTTCATTCTGGCAGGCGTATCTCGTGGCATCGATAGCGTGGTTGTCTGCGTCAGGGTAGGCAGAAATAAACTGCCCCTGACGATTTCTCTCGTATTCGTAGCAGGTAAATTCCCTGTATGTGTTCGGGCACCTGCGCTTATCGATGTATATCTTCCGCCTTTCCTGCAGCCATTTGATGCCGTAAGCTACACTATCAGGCCCTTTGCGGCATCCGATAATGTTGAAACCCATGTCACGTATTTCAGCAATGCTTTTCGGCTCTGCAGAGTCGGCAATGATCGGTGCCGTGAGGTGCTTGGCTCGCAGGATTTGCGCCACAGCGCGGTTCGTGAGTTTCTGCTGGTATACTTCGTCGAAGATATATAACTCTTCCTTCTTGGCGTCATAGTGCATTTGGACGAAAGCCAACGGATCGACTGCAAAGCCAAAGTCCAGCCCACAATGCAGCCTGTCGAATTGTGCAATCATCTCATTGCTCATGCAGAGATCCTCCACATTCTCGAAGACGGCGCCGCCGGTCCCTGTGACTTTCCCCAGATACTCATGCTCGTAGCTCTTGAGATTCTTCCCCTTCAGCTTTTCCGCTTCCAGCAGGAACTGGCTGCCTAGCCATTCCTTCGGGACCTGCAAATAGGTGGAATGGTGTATCAGCCTGTCCACATCGCCATAGAGCTGCTCTTCATTCACCCAGTTGTTTCTCGACTTTGGCGGGTTGAAAGAACAGAACTCCCAGTATTTATCACCGCCGCGAAGCAAAGACTGGTTCAGATTCCGGATCTCTTCCATGCCGGCGAACTGGTCGAATTCTTCAAACCACACCACGCCGATATAACCAAATGGCGGCTTGATGGACTTGAGCTTCATGGGATCATCATCGCCCATGAAATAAATCTTCTGCCCCGTATGCTTCAGGGTGATTTCCGGCGGGGAAATCTTTGCGGAAAACAAACCATTAAGACCCATAGCATCGATTCCCCATAACACCTGCGAATAAACCGATGTCTTGATGGTGTTCCCGACTTTTCGGAGTACGACCGCATGGCACTTGGGGTTCTGCAATAGCAGGATGGGAAGCATGACACTCACAAAAGACGACTTCGTACTGCCACGGCCGCCTTTCATCCAATAATGGGTATGACGGTGATGAATGATGTCTTGGAAGACGGCATCAAAAGCAGGCCCCACATGGTCCGCTACGTTAATCTCCATCATCCCCGCCCCTTTCAAACTTGAATGTAATGTGTGCCTCACCGTCAGCATCTTCCGGCCTGTCCAGCCCGTAGCGCTTCGCCAGCTGCACCGCTGCTTTGATGCGGTCATTGGCTCCGATCTGTTTTTCTATGATTTTCGCTTCACTGCAGCCGCCGCCAGTTCCTTCCACGACAACGACTTCCTCTTTGATTTCGCCGCGCATGGAAGACGTCAGGAACTCCATCACTTCTTTCGCATTGGCAATGCGGTTCTCCTCTATTTCCTTGAGACGTTTCTCCAAAAACGCTTTCACATAAGGCAGATCTAAGGTTTTGGATGCAATAAATCGGGCGTTCTTCTTTGAATACCCGGATTTAATGGCCGCCTCTGTCTGGTTACCTGTCTCTATGAAATAATCTACCAGTCGTTTTTGCTTCTCCGTTAGTTTCACTTCAGCCATTACATCCTTCACCACCTCTGTTTCTGCCAATAAAAAAGCACTCACTATCATTGATATGAGTGCCTAAACCTGATTAGTTTTGCGGTGTATATTTGACGACTTGCGTTATAACATTATCTGTATGTCCCAATTTCCTGTGATTTTTGATTTGCTGATGCTTTTCTAATTTTACAACAAGCAAATCTTGCGGGCCTAATCGAATTTGACCGGCTGCAATTTTCGCAAGGAAATCTTTGTCCGCCACAGTTGCTGTAAAAGAGGTATCTCCATCATTAAACTTCCATTTATGAGAACCATCAAAAACGGCAGCTTCTACGGGTTACAGATATGACATAACAGGAACATTTTTCCTCAATCACATCTTCCGGGACTGTTTTGACATATTCTGATTCTTCTTTATTGATACTCATAACGGGACGAGCCATTTCATGGATATCTCGAACCTCAAAATGATCAACACCTGCTTGCTCCAAAGGTTTAACAAGGCCGGGCAACGCCTCTCTAACATTTTTGTCTACAAACAAATTATATACTGGTTTGTAAACAATAAATGGAGCACCTTTATCTGGATGCACTTCAACTTGCCCATTCTCTTTTTCCACAGTCTTAATAATTCTTCGGGTACGTAACTTCTTAATTAGCCAGAAGAGCCCGCCACCTACTGCGCCTGCAACTTCGATACCGTTATTAGTTAAATCAAGGAATTGGGCAATTTGGTCAATGCTGTAGCCAGCAACAAACAAAGACTTGATTTGTTCCGGCAAGGTCTGAATCAAAGCCAAGACAATTTCAAACGATCCTTTTTGAAAATCTGCCTTTACCCTGACATCTATAGAAGAATTATCATTATTCAATAGTCGATTGGCTTGATTGACCAATGAACTCATTGAAATCAGAACTTCGCCTAGTGTCTTAGCATCCATAGAGCCATTATCAACACTAGGTCCACTATAAGCAATGCAAATCTTCGTGCTCTTTTCCATACGGATACTCCAAAACATTTTCATGCCCCTACAAGAAACAGACAACCATCACTAGCAGTCTGTTTCTTTTATTTCGTAATTTTCACACTACTATTATATCACTTTTCCTCAGGGCTTTTCGGGTCTTCTTTCTGCCATATGGCTTCCAATAGCTTTACACATCGATAGGCAGACTTCCTTGTATAATCCTTCCCATAATGCAGCCGTTCCGCCACCACCCCCCACGGTACACGGTAGAGATAATGTTCCTGTACGGCGATCTTCCCCGGACCATCAGGCACCTTCTCCATGAGCTGATACAATTCCGCCCGATGCCGCATGACACGTTCCAGCTGACGGGCAATCTGTTCGTTGATTCGCTCCCGTTCCCTCTCGATATTAAGCAGCACATCGGTCAGATCGCCCTGCTTCCCGCCAGATACTTTGTCTTTATCGTATCGGATCGCCTTTACACCGGCATTGTCCGCTATGATCATGTCTTTCTGCCTGCGGGATGTCTCCAGCACCCCAATCTCCCTATACACCTGTCGAAGCAAATCCAATACTCTCACTACTGATGCCCTCCTATGTCGATGTCTATAGAACGCCAAAATGAAGCAGCGGTAAAGCCGCTACTTCATCCTGTACTCAATCCATTCCCGATACAGCTCGCAGATCGTCCCGCAGCCACCACGTGGCTCTGTTGCCTTTTGTGGTGGCTGTTACTGCCGCTGGCTGCGCAGCTTCTCGAAGAAATCTCTAACCTCTTCCTCCGTCATCCTTGTTTCTCCTTCTTCTCACGCCGGTGCACCTCCTGCCAATACCGCTTCTGACAGCCTATGCTGCAGTACTTCTGCTTTGCGGTGTTCGGCTGAAACAGGTGACCACACTCGACACAGAGCCTTGGCTTGTATGTCTTCCGGCAAAGTGCCTGCCTTTTTTCGTATTCTCGCTCGAGCGCGTGTTTCTTCTTCTCTGCCGTGTCGCTTGCCTCGTAGTACTTCAAGAGAATGACCGCGCTCGGATAGTCGTCTGCCTCCCACCCATGGTCAGAAAGCTGCCGCGCCTTCGTCCAGAAGGCAGCGCTTGCCATCCACTCCAGATCAAAATGCTCCCGCTCGCTGGGCATGATCCCGATATGTCCACGGGCGTCGCTCTCGATCACCATGAAAAGGTAACCATTTGTAAGCATGCCAGGCCTCAGGGTATCCTTTGCCAGCAGGAGCTCGGTCACTCTGGCTCCCTTGCGGAAATAGAGGATCATACTTTGGTCGCCTCTTTTCTTCCTGATGCTAGTGAGCCGCTGGGGTGCTTAAACTGCACGCCGGCTTCCTCAAATAAACATTGCCTCAGCTCCGCCGGTGTTACGAACCCTTTTTCCACTGTGTCGTAAAGTTCGAGACACATCTCTGCGAACCGCTCTTCTCTGCCGTCTTTCTTCATGAGCTCGCCGAAGTGATCGTGGATCACCATGACAGGGATCGCGATCAGTTCTTCAAATAGCCTTGATACAGCTTCATTTTTTGCATGTGTCGCTAATTTTTCTGCTTCCTGTTGGACTGCCTGCGCGCACAAGTCTTTTAGATACTCCGGCTTGACCGTGAGTGTAGCGTTTTTATTCTTTTGCCGCTCGATCTTCCTGCGCACTTGCCTGCTGAGCAGGGATCCGGTTGTGTCGATCATGATTAGCCCCTCTCTATTCTAGTAAACTGAAAACATGTACACAAAGACCTGGGTCGTCAAACCCGGGCTTCATGTATGACTTTTTGCATTGCACGATTGTGACCTGCTTATCATCCTCATATGCGATGCCGTTCAACCCGTCGAGTACCACTTTCAAGATGTTGTCAATGTCAGGCTTCCCCGGCGGAAGTTTCCCCGCCATCGCCTCTGCCTTCTTTGCCCGCGGCCATGACTTCGGGATCGAAAAGACCGCCTCGATCACGACCATCACAGCCCCCTCAAAGCAGGGCCCGTGCTGTGCTGCATAAGCCTCTGCGATCTGCCGTTCATACGACTTTGTTCTGCCCGGCGTGTAGACAGTCCCGCTTCGCGAAGAGAACCGCGGCCTTGCTTTGCCCTGCACCTTGCCCGGCACGAAGAAATAGACCATACTCATCGCTTCCTCCTGAGTAACCATTCGAAGGTAAGAAGGATGGCAGCAGTTGCCACCAGCGAGCCCGTCAGCACACCAACGAAGAACCACACCGTACTGCTCATGAGATCCTCTCCTCTCTCAGCCTTTTCGCCTCTCGCGCAGCCATGGAGTCAAGCTGAATTTTCAGCACGGCAACATCCCGCGTCAGCTGGCTAATGGCTCCCTTGCATTCGAGGATGGTAAGCGCCATGTCTTTCATCCTGCCCCAAGCCCAATACACCAGCATCAGCAGTCCGAAAGCACCGGTGTAGGCAAGGAGCAGGATTTCCCACTCAGTCATGAGACCTCCTCATATATCCGTCACGTCTTCCATACGAATGAGGTAGTGTCGGGATTTGTTCATGGAAAGCCACTCATCCATATTTCTGTACAGCATCTCGAGTATCTGGTCCAAGATTGCCTCCGAATAATCATTAATTGTAAGTTCTACAGCTTTCACTCGATCCGTACTGGACAAGTCCGCGTAGATATGCAGATGCCCAGCCAGATCCTTGCCGATATAGATTTCTTTCGGGTCCGTGACAATACTCCCTGATTCTGTCTGAATAATAATCATGATTCCTCCATTGTCAATTAACGCTAAATAGATACGATTTTAGTCCCTCGCAACGGTATTCATTTAAGATTTTTTACATTTCATCGCGCGCAGCTTCATCGCGCGCTGCTTCATCAAGAACCTTTTCTCCGTGTGTAATGGCTTCATGTATCGCACAAAACTCCCAATTTCTTTAAGCATATGCCTCACATGATTCATTGTTGGATACCTTTCAGTTTTGAACATTAAAATCCCTACCCCTCCTTCACTGTATAACCGTGAAACTCCATCCAATACTGATTGATTTCTCGCATTTTCATCAAAGCCTCCGCCTCACTCTTGCACGGGATATCTTTATTCGTCCATTTATCATCCTTCTCAATGTAGCGATGGATCTGCAGCAATACTTTCTTCTTCGGCGCCCGCCCTGTCCGGTCCGTATAGCTCCGGATCGTCAGCTCGATGCGGTCAGCGCCCTTCACAAGATGGCTTCGCATGACTTATCTCCCTCCTAAAATACAAATCTGTATTTTTCTGACTGCTTACAAAATCAGCTGGTTTGCTATCATAAAAAGATATGTCTAAATCCCGAAAACTCTTTTTACGGTGAGTGAAGGGGTGGAAGGGGTGGGTGTGTATGTTAAGGAACACCCACCCTTACACCCCCATTCACCGCGTGAGATTAAACGTGGAAAATATATCTATATTTCTTATATAGAGTTTTCCACGTTTATTTCCACTTTTACTACCGCTCGTCTAGTCGTCTGATCCTTCCATTGCGTCCGGCAATCACTTCATAAACTTGAATCGGCTCGTTTGCTCGTTTCAAGTAGTTTTGAATCGTCTTTGATGAAACCTGCATCTCATCCGCAAGATTGGTTTTGTTCACTACATCCCCATTCGCTAAATGATGCTCCAGCGTCCGGATGAATTCTTCGTAGCGATCATTTTTGTTCTGCGTCTGTGTGATGTTCCCCTTGACGCGGTTCCCTTCGATGCTGCCCTCGGTACGCTTCGGATCGATATCAGGGGCGAGCGTGTGGAGCGGGTACTGGAAGAGGATGGCTTTCGGCTGCGGTGTCTTGAACTCGCGAAGGATGCAGGTGACACAATAAGCGACATCGCACCCATACTGTTCCTTTTCCTCTTCTTTCAGCTCGATCGCCGTCAGGTCGATGATGGCATCTGCATCGCGGGAGAAGACACCCGAGCCGCTGCCGCGGTCGGTCGCCCGCTTGGCGCCCTGCGCACCCTTGGAGTGATGGTGGCAGTAGATGACAGAGCATCCCAGCTCGCGGCAGATGTAGTCGAACTGATTGCCAAAGTACGCCATATCGCTGGCAGCATTCTCGTCACCCGTGATGACCTTGTAAATAGGGTCGACGATGATCGCCTCGAGATGCATATCCTTACACCGCCGGACGATGATCTTCGCCAGCTTATCCATCGGGAGCGCCTTGCCCCTGAGATCCCATACGATGAGATTGCTGGAGCTTGGATGCATCGGCATATTCTTCGCCCGGTAGATGTGCTCCAGTCGGTCGATGAAAGATTTCTCGTCGATTTCCAGATTGATATAGAGGACTTTCCCCTGCCGGCATCTCCATCCCAGGAACTCACCGCCGGACGCAATGGCAAGTGCCAGCTGCATCAGCCAGAAAGACTTCCCCGCCTTCGAGGGGCCGGTCAGTATGGCCTTGTGCCCCAGGCGGAGGATGCCATCGATCAGAACCGGATTCAGAGGCGGCGGGTCATCGATGACCGTATTGAGCGGGAGGAAAGGCGGCAGGTCATCCTGCTGCTCCTCCGTCCATGCGAGCCATGCCAGATAGTCCTTCTGCCCCTGATTGACGCCGATCAGAAACTGCTTCTTGCCGTTCCGCGTGACACCCGGCATACGGGACAGGCGGGACGGGTTCTTGTTCTGCTCGTCGACCTTGAAGCCGTTTTTGTTGCAGATGTCGTACATATGGGCGACGCGCTCATAGTATTCCTTCTGTGTCGCAGCATCGACATGGACGATGGCATGCACCGACTTCCCGCCGGAGTAGACGATGGCAGCGCA
>ULQU01049147.1_pt1 | contig 12803 bp, 11 predicted proteins | sample 1954841 | NCBI WGS metagenome assembly ULQU01 (sample SAMEA4835664, study PRJEB28245) | human gut metagenome | biome: gut microbiome; material: fecal sample | place: Denmark | collected 2008
CCTTTGTCGCTGGCCATCGCTTCACCAGACAATTTCAGCATGACTCTCTTATACTTCTTGTTTTCTGTTGCCATTGTACACCCCCGTAAAAATCAGTGATACATCTATATTATTATATAGTATTTCAGAAATAGCTGCCATAAGAATTTTGAGAGATGAGCCTTGGAAACTACAGTCTTTAGACTTTAGACATCTGACTTCCTCACTTCCAGGCTTCCATCCAATCCCTGAAAAAGACCATAAAATAAGAGAACACCAAAGATGATGTTCTCTTATTCCTATTTTATGGATTACTGATTCAGCTGTTTAGCGACTTCAGCAGCCAGATCGTCCTGTTTCTTTTCGATGCCTTCGCCGAGCTGGAAACGAGCGAACCGAACAACTTCTGCATTCTTGGATTTCAGGAGTTTCGCAATGGTCAGATCGCCATCTTTAATGAATTCCTGATCTACGAGGCAGACTTCCTTGTAGTACTTGTTGATACGGCCAAGAACCATCTTTTCGATGATCTTTTCCGGTTTGCCTTCATTTCTAGCTTCGACAGCCAGAACTTCTTTTTCGTGTTCGATTTCAGCCTGCGGTACCTGAGTGCGGTCGAGGTAGGAAGGATTTGCTGCAGCGACCTGCATAGCGACATCTTTGCCGAGTTCAGCGTCTGCGCCCTTCATTTCGACGAGAACGCCGATCTTGCCGCCGCCGTGGATGTAGCTGTAGACAGCGCCTTCTGCACTTTCATAGCGAACAAAGCGACGAACAGAAATGTTTTCGCCGATCTTAGCTACAGCTTCAGTGACCTGATCTTTGACAGCCTTGCCGTCCATTTCAGAAGCAAGCAGAGCTTCTACGTCAGCCGGATTCACAGCGATGATCTGCTGTGCGATACGAGCAGCCAGTGCTCTGAAGTCATCATTGCTGCCTACGAAGTCGGTTTCGCAGTTAACTTCAACGATGGTGCCGACTTTGCCATCAGCGGAAATAGCGGAAACGACAGCACCTTCAGCAGCTACACGGCTTGCTTTCTTCGCAGCCTGAGACAGTCCCTTTTCACGGAGAATATCTACTGCTTTTTCCATATCGCCTTCAGCTTCTACGAGTGCTTTTTTGCAGTCCATCATGCCTGCGCCAGTCTTTGTACGCAGATCTTTGACCATGCTAGCGGTAATTGCCATCTTTATGACCTCCATCATAAAACAGTAAGGTGTTTGTAAAAATTTCTCAAAAAAAGGAAATCCCCAGCCTGCGCAAAGCGCAGGCCGAATTTCCTATACAGCCATTATTCCTGTTCAGCAGCTTCTTCAGCCGGAGCTTCTTCAGCTTCTGCTTCTTTAGCAGCTTCAGCTTCCTGCTGACCCTGACGGCCTTCGAGGACAGCGTCAGCCATCTTAGAAGCAAGCAGTCTTACAGCACGGATAGCATCATCGTTTGCCGGGATCGGGAAATCAACAACATCCGGATCGCAGTTGGTATCAACGGTAGCGATAACCGGAATGTGCAGCTTGTGAGCTTCGGCAATAGCGATTTCTTCTTTCTTGGAGTCGATGATGAAGAGTGCGCCCGGGATCTTCTTCATGTCTTTGATGCCGCCCAGGTTCTTTTCCAGTTTTTCCAGTTCGCGTTTCATCAGGATGACTTCCTTCTTCGGATACTGGTCAGTGGTGCCTTCTTCAAACATTTTTTCCAGTTCTTTCAGACGAGCGATACGGGTCTGAATGGTACGGAAATTGGTGAGCATGCCGCCCAGCCAACGTTCATTGACATAGAACTGATTGCAACGGGTAGCTTCTTCCTTCACGGAATTCTGCGCCTGTTTCTTGGTGCCGACGAAAAGGATCGGAGCGCCGGTAGCTGCGACTTCACGCAGGAAAGCATATGCTTCTTCTACTTTCTTTACAGTCTTCTGCAGGTCGATGATGTAGATGCCGTTTCTTTCGGTGAAAATGAAACGTGCCATTTTCGGATTCCAACGACGGGTCTGATGACCAAAGTGAACGCCTGCTTCGAGTAACTGTTTCATGGATACAACTGCCATAATAAAAACCTCCTGTTTTTAACCTCTGTCCGTTTCCTCCCCTGCAGCCACTTCGGGAATGTGTGAAATGAAATTTTTCCCGCAAGCACAGATGCAGAGTCCGCCAGACATGTGTACTCATGCGTTATTTATTCTACCAAAAGAAAAAGGGGAAAGCAAGGGGATGAGAAAATATTTTTAGGTTCAAGGTTCAGGGTTGTGGTAGCGGCTTCGCCGCAAGTATTATATGAGGCGATGCCCGAAGGTCTCTTGATAGCAGATTTACCTCGTATCGTCAGCCCCCTTGCCGGGAAGGTGTCCTGTAGAGGCGGATAGGGCACAGGCGCAGGAAAGACAGATGAGAAAAGCGGAGAAGTGCGCGGCACATGTGGCGAAAGCGTGAGACCCTCGCCGCGAATGACAAACAAAAAGACGCCGTGACCATGTCACAGCGTCTTTCTTTCAAGGCGAGCATTCAATAAGCCGAGTTCTGTCCCACTTGCGTGGTGATGATTATCTGTCTAGTCAGCCGATTGCTCGACTGCTCAAGCGACGCAACCCGGAAGGTCAGCGGGCAACCTCAACCCTTCCCTATTCGGTCTTGCTTCGGATGGGGTTTACCAAGCCAGCCGGTCTCCCGACTGCTGGTGCGCTCTTACCGCACCTTTCCACCCTTACCACTTGCGTGGCGGTTTCCTTTTCTATGGCACTTTCCCTAGGATCACTCCCGCCGGACGTTATCCGGCATCCTGCCCTGCGAAGCTCGGACTTTCCTCACGCCTTACGGCCCGCAATCATCTTTCCTGCTCGCGTGCTACAGTATAGCATGGCAACGGAATTTTTTCAAGAGAAAGATAAAATCAGGTTCAGAGTCAAGGGGCAGCACGCCCCTTAGACTAACCCCGAACCCGTTTTTCTACATTTCCCCGAAAATATCCCCTGCCCTACTGTCTTCGATGACCTCGATCTCCCAGCCATGCTCTGCGGCATACGTCCGAAGACGCTTTGCCAAAGCAGGAACAATGACACGCTCGGTATAGAAATGGCCGCCATCTGCGATGAGAAGACCGAGGCGGGAAGCGTCCTGCGCTTCATGGTACTTGAGGTCGCCCGTCAGGTAGAGATCTGCTCCCTTCGCTTTTGCAAGCGCAGCAAATTCACTTCCCGCACCGCCCAGAACAGCCACGCGGGAAATGGTGATATTCGGATTTCCCGCATAATGAAGGATGGGAATGCCGAGCTTCTCCTTTATATAAGAGAGCGCTTCTTTTCCGCTCATGGGCGCAGGCAGATTTCCGATGCGCCCCATGTACTCCTTGCACCCGTGGCTTTCCAGCGTATACACATCATAGTGAACATCTCCACAGATTTCCTGTACTTTCGCAAGGACAGAAGCAAGCAGCGCGGTGGGTACATTACATTCGAGCTTCGCCTCATCCGTCGCATCATCCTCATCATCCAAAAGATAGAAATGATTTACGGCATCCCCATAGAGTTCTGAAAGCGTATGTCTGAGCACCTTCGCAGTGACAGGCTTCACATAAAGCGCAAGCTTTCTCTCTTTCGTTTCCTGCTCAAAGACCAGCCCTTCCGTATCAGAAAGAGAGAGTGCAGCTGCCAGAGCATCATTCACGCCGCCTTTGGCTGTATCCAGATTCGTGTGAGCTGCAAAAGACAGGATATCATGCTTCACGAGCTTCTCGATCACGCGCCCCTTATACGTCCGAAGGTCAAGCTCGCGGATGGCCTTGAAAAGAAAGGGATGGTGGGAAATCACCATCTCAGCGCCTTCACGGACGGCAAGATCCACATTCTCTTCCGTGAGGTCGAGGGAAATCAGTACCTTCGTGACCCTGCGGCAAGGATCCCCCACCTGAAGCCCCGGGTGATCCCATGACTCTGCAAGGCTTCTCGGTGCCCACGACTCCATCCATCCGATCAAATCATTTCCTGTGACTTTCATAAGAGTTCCTCCAATATACTTACTTCTTCCAGTGCCTTTTCTCTGGACAAGCGATGCCGCTCACTCTTCGAATCCTTTGCCCCTTCGATCACAAAGCGCCGTCTCCGGATGAGCCGCTCGATATGCGTCTTGAAAAGAGGATCCTTCCGATATGCCGCCGTCGCACCGATTTCTGCCTGCAGCATCGAAAGCTCCTCCATCTCGCCGGGACGAACGAGCATCAATTCATACAGCTGCCCGCCATCCAGTGAAAGCACCTCTTTTTCAATGCGGAAATGATGCCTGCCAAGAAACTGACGGAGCTCCGCCACATGTCCCTGCGGCTGCAGCACCAGCCATGAGAGCGCCTGCGCTTTTTTCTCATTCTCCACAAGAATATCCCGCATTAAAAGGCCGCCCATCCCACAGATGGTGACTCCGTCCACCTCTCCTTTACCAAGCGGCGCAAGTCCTCCGCCCAGGCGTAAACCGATCTGACATGAAAGCCCGGAAGAACTCACGTCCTCCCTGGCGCGTGTGAGCGGACCGTCATTCACGTCACAGGCGATCGCCCGCCTGACGCGCCCCTCTTGCACAAGATAAATAGGAAGGTAGCCATGGTCTGTACCAATATCGGCCATACTCTCACAGACAGGCACCAGATCGGCTGCCGCCTGTAATCGGTTCGTCAGTTTCATAGATGGATCCTTTCAGCAATGACTTTCCATGCAGGATATCCTGCAGCCATTCCTTTTCTCTATCAAAAAAACGTATCCAAATCACTGAAATCAGCACGGATACGTTCATTGTGGTGGGCCCACCAGGACTCGAACCTGGGACGGGGCGGTTATGAGCCGCCTGCTCTAACCAACTGAGCTATAGGCCCACAATATCGACATATGTTATTTTAGCAATAAATGAGACAAAAAGCAAGAAAAAGTCGCACATGTTAAAAGAACGAGTGTAGGATTACAATACATGTGTTACACATTGAAAACATGAAAAGCGAGATACCCTTGTGATATAGTTAATTCGTCAAAAGAAACTTTTATCAAAGGAGTACCTCGCATGAACAGTATATCACAACTTATGAAATATCGTAGATCTATGGTCGAATATGCATTGAAGCATGGCGTTACTAAAACTGCCATCAAATACAATACATATCGCCAATACGTATATCGCTGGCTTCGACGTTATGACGGCTCACTGGAGTCCCTACGTAATAAATCCCGCAGGCCAAAACACCATCCCAAAGCACATACAGCTGCGGAATTAAAGCTCATTCAGGATATGAGGCGTCGAAATCCAGAAGCCGGTCTGGTGGTTTTCTGGATAAAGCTGCGTCAGCGTGGATACAGTCGTTCAGTTACCGGACTTTACCGTACATTGAAACGTATAGGGGTGACTCCGGTGAAACCACCTAACCCCAAATATGTGCCCAAACCCTATGAACAGATGCTGTATCCAGGGCAGCGCATCCAGATTGACGTAAAGTTTGTGCCGTCCGCATGTCTGACTGGTGAAGCCAAAGGAAAACGCTTCTATCAATATACAGCCATTGACGAGTTCTCACGCTGGCGTTATGTGGAAGCCTTTGAAGAGCACAGCACCTACTCTTCCATGATATTTCTGGTGCATCTCGTTCAGGCTTTCCCGATGCCTATTGAATGTGTGCAGACAGATAATGGCACCGAATTCACTAAACGATTCACCAAAGCAAGTTTTGACGAAGACCTTACTCTTTTTGAGCGTAAATTAAAGGAATTAGGCATCAAGCACAAAAAGATTCGTCCCTTTACCCCAAGACACAATGGGAAAGTAGAACGCAGTCATCGCAAGGATAACGAACGCTTTTATGCCACGCATTGTTTCTTCTCTTTTGAAGATTTCAGAATACAACTCAAAAGATATAATTATCGAGATTATAACTGCTTCCCAATGCGACCGCTTGGATGGAAATCTCCAAAAGATACACTCCATGATTTCATCAAGCACGGTGTAACATATGTTTGACAAACCAACAAAGTCGCACATGTTAAAAGAACGAGGAAGGGCATTCAGGCTCTGTGTGGCATCATCGTATCCCTGTCATCGACAACACGCGAAAAATGTGACCCTCTTTTCAAAAAAGGGTCACCTCCATCACAAAGGCGCAGCAGAGTTTTATAAGTATCCATGGAGGAATTCCCTGCAATCTGGCACCAACGCATTTCACGGTTCATGTCGTACAAGTACGGCTAAACTTCGCTCTAGGGTTTGCCGTGGAGGCGAATCCTGCATGAGATCTTTTGACCTGCTGCGTCTTTCTGTGATTTGTGTTTCTTACGCTCTCCGGCGGCTAGCACGCTTTCGAGCGAGAGAATGGAAATCGGATCCGCCGTCTGCCCTCTCTGCGCTCCTTTCCTATAGGTCTGTGCACGAAGGAGTGCAAAGGGAGCTTTGGGCTCCCGGGAAGATTTCCCTCTCCGAGAAATACCATCGTAGAAATTCAAGATTTTACACGGTTTTCTTTTCTTAAAATAAAAAATCTGAACATTCTACGATTGAGTCCGTGTTTCCTTAATTTCGCTCGGGATGATAGCCGGGGAGTGTATTTGCGGGGATGCTGAGATCCAGATCATAGTCACTGAGCGGATCGATGTTGCTGGCGACTGCACGCTGGTAGTCTCCCATGGAGGCTCTCGACTGCATCGACTGATAATCTCCATATTCTGCCGCATCACAGTACCTTTCGATCGCTCTCACGCGGACATGAATTTCGTCCATGAGCTCGGTGTAGCGGATTTCGTCCGGCTCGATAGTACCAAGGCCATTTTGTGTCGCGTAGGCACGCCATTGGATCATACTTTCATACTCTACGACGAGGCGTGCATTCGTCATTATCCAAGGCTGCGTGCGGTTGTCAAACCAGTCCGGGCGTGCGGAGAGTTCATCCGGCGGCCATGGATCAAGCGAGCCTGCAAAGGCAGTGGGATTTGTGCCATCTGGACTTTCTATCCGTTTCACGCCATACTTTTCCGCTTCGCGTTCGCTTTTCTTCTGTTTCTCGCTCTTTGGTCGGGACTGTTTCACTGGTTTCTTTTTGACGGAAGAACCACGAACGCTTCCGATGGCTTTATCCGCTGCTTTGCCCGCGATGTCTCCCCAGCCGAATGCCTCTGCTTCTCCGGTAAGGCCGAAAAGCAGGGCAGCGGTGAGCCCGATAGCAAGAATAGATTGCTTTTTCATCATGACCGCCTCCTTTGAAACTATAACCGCATTATAACATAAGTATATAGAAATCCCAAACAATTCAGAATGACGATACGGAAAGGCGGATTCTCCCCTGTACATCATTCTGAGCGAAGGGGTACAGTCAAATAGGGAACATCAGTATAAAAACCACTTGGGACATGAGTCACAGAATCTAGCGCACCTGTCCATTTTTAGCATAGATCCGTTGGCGCAGTCCCCACTTGTTCTGACAACGGCCATCTCACGGACGTTCTTTCCGTCCGCTCAGGATGACGGTGCTCCTTTGGCGCCCTTCTACGCAGGACTACGTGTTTCAACCAAAAAGAGAAGCCTCGCGGCTTCTCTTTTTTTCATTTACTTATTATTTGACGACGATATTGACGATTCTCTTCGGTACGACGATGACTTTCACGATGGTCTTGCCTTCGGTGAATTTCTGGATTTCCGGAAGAGCCTGAGCTTTTTCGCCGATTTCTTCGCGCGCCATAGCAACCGGGACGGAGAGTGTCGCGCGGACCTTGCCGTTGACCTGGACAGCGAGTTCGACCTCATCGACGACGAGGGCAGATTCATCGCAGACCGGCCAAGCAGCCAGGTGGATGCTTTCTTCCTTCTGTCCGGCGCCCTGCCAGAGTTCTTCGGTCATATGCGGAACGAATGGCGCGAGGAGGATGAGGAGGTTTCTGACGAGCTCGCCGGAAAGGCTCGCTTCGATGGTATCATGGGCTTCGATGAAGCGGTACATATCGTTTACGAGTTCCATGATGGCAGAGATCGCGGTATTGAAAGCAAATTTCCCATCCAGATCTTCGGTGACTTTCTTGATGGTCTGGTGCAGTTTTCTTCTGAGAGCGAATTCCTCAGAGGAGAGTTTGCCTTTTTCTTCAGTCTGGATGTCTTCGTACTTGCCGACGATGGTCCAGACACGTTTCAGGAAACGGTAGGAGCCTTCGACGCCCTGATCGGACCATTCGAGGTCTTTTTCCGGCGGAGCGGCAAAGAGGATGAAGAGGCGAGCAGTGTCAGCGCCGTATTTCCCGACAATTTCTTCCGGGGAAACGACGTTGCCGACGGATTTACTCATCTTGCCGCCATCTTTCAGAACCATGCCCTGACAGAGCAGGTTTGTGAATGGTTCCGGATAGTCGACCATGCCTTCATCCTGAAGGACTTTCATGAAGAAGCGGGAATACAGCAGGTGAAGGATGGCGTGTTCGATGCCGCCGATGTACTGGTCGACGGGCATCCAGTAGTTTGCCTTATCCTTTGCGAATGGTTCTTCGGTATTGTGCGGATCGCAGTAACGCAGGAAGTACCAGGAAGAATCGATGAAGGTATCCATCGTGTCGGTTTCTCTCGTAGCATCCGCGCCGCACTGTGGACATTTGCAGTGAAGGAAGGCTTCACTGGTTTCGAGCGGAGAGGTCGCGCCAGCGACGAAGTTGACGTCTTCCGGCAGTTTGACCGGGAGATCTTTTTCCGGGACAAGGACATTGCCGCAATGCGGGCAGTGAATGATCGGGATCGGGCAGCCCCAGTAGCGCTGGCGGGAAATCAGCCAGTCACGCAGACGGTAGTTCACTTTGCCTTCGCCGATGCCCATATCTTCGAATTTCTTGGTGATGGCTTCACGGGCTTCTCCGGATTTCAGGCCATCAAATTCCGCAGAGTTCACAAGGACGCCGTCAGCGTCATAGGCTTTATCCATCTCGGCAAGAGAAAGGGAGCCGGCTTTATTCTGGACGACGAGTTTCATTGGGAGGCTGTATTTCTTAGCGAAATCCCAGTCGCGCTGGTCGTGGGTCGGTACAGCCATGACGGCACCGGTGCCGTATTCGTAGAGGACGTAGTTCGCGATCCAGATCGGCACGCGTTCGCCGGTCAGTGGATGGATGGCATAGCTGCCGGTGAACATGCCGAGCTTCGGTGCATCTTCTGCGGTGCGGACGATGTCGTTTTCATTTCTCATCTTTTCGATGAATGCTTCGAGTTTTGCCTTTTCCGGGTTATTCGCGATGAGTTTTTCGACGAGCGGGTGTTCCGGAGCAAGGACCATGTAGGTGACGCCGTAGACGGTGTCAACACGGGTGGTATAAACCGGAATCTGATCATCCATGCCTTCGACTTTGAAGGAGAACTGGGTACCGGTGGATCGACCGATCCAGTTTCTCTGCATGGTCTTGACGCGTTCCGGCCAACCGGGCATATGGTCGAGATCCGCAAGGAGGCGGTCTGCGTAGTCGGTGATCTTCAAGAACCACTGAGAGAGGTCTTTCTTGACGACTTCATTCTTGCAGCGCCAGCAGCGTCCTTCTTCGACCTGTTCATTTGCAAGGACGGTGTGGCAGCTTTCGCACCAGTTGACCTTTGCTTCCTTCTTATAAGCGAGACCTCTCTTGTAGAAGATCTCGAAGAGCTTCTGTGTGTGCTTGTAGTAATCTTCACGGCAGGTCAGGACTTTTCTGTCCCAGTCATAGGAAAGACCGAGTTCTTTCTGCTGACGGGTCATGTTGTCGATGTTGGAATAGGTCCATTCCGCCGGTGGAATTCCGTGCTTGATAGCCGCATTTTCAGCCGGCATGCCGAAGGCATCAAAGCCCATCGGATGAATGACATTGAATCCCTGCATCGTCTTGAAACGAGCGACAACGTCACCAATGGAGTAGTTTCTGACATGCCCCATATGGAGATTGCCAGACGGGTACGGGAACATTTCCAGTACATAGTATTTCTTTCTGCTCGGGTCAGAATGAGTTTCAAATGCTTTGGTGTCCTCCCAGATTTTCTGCCATTTCTTTTCGATCTGCTGAGGTACGTACTTTTCGTGCATAGTTTCACCTTCCAAATTTTTCGTTACTGTCGACATTTTTGATAAAACAGTTCTTTCTATTATAGAGCCTGCCGTGGGTAGCGTCAAATAGATTTTCGTTTGTGAAGAGGGTTGATTTCCGTGATTCAAACCAACAGTTGTTAGTTGATAATAGATAATACTTGACATTGTTTGTTTTTCATGCTTTTAAAGAAATTCAAATGAAGCCCGATCCTGCAATTAAAACGACGCGTTCTTTTTCTAAATACATCTTCTAACCAGCTACAAGGACAACGTAAAAAGGGATGCGGCAAAATGCTTGTGCATTTTGCCGCATCCCTTTAAGCAATGTTTCCTTCTTTTATCTTATGATCTGCAGGAGCTCCTCAAGACTCTTTTTCCCAAAATACGTCTTTCCATCCATGATCAGACAGGGGACACTCATAATGTTGTATTTCTTCTGCATGTCCGGATAGTGCGCGAGATCATACACATCGACAGAGACATGGTCATTATCCGCAGCGATCCGTTCGGCAGCGGCAACGAGATCAGGACACATGGTACAAGAGAGAGAGACCGCAATATCTATGTGAATATCGCGAGAAATCCCTTCTATGCACTGCTGCAGGGTTTCTCCCACATCCTGACCGGGACCTGCTGCATTGTAGAGTGCCAGAATAAAGGAATTAAATTCATGCCCGCCGGGAACACCGTGAAAACGGAGTCCCAGATCCTTTCCTTCCGCGCTGCAGATAGAAATGGTGACATCCGGATTCCCCTCTCTCACCACTTCATAGGAAAGTGCATCTGAAAGGCCGGCAAGTTCCCGTACCAGACTTTCTGCTTCGTCTGCAAGCAGAGTGCCGTCACTCGATACTCTGAGGAGGAGAGGCTTCTCAAAGCGGGCAAGAACCGGCGATAAAGCTTCACGCATCGCATCATCAAGAAAAGCTCCTACCACAGCTTTGGGAGCCGTCTTTTCCTCTTTGACGACTTTCTTTCGCGCATAGGTACGACGAAGTCCGAGACGTCGATACAGATTCCCCAGATACCGTTCCAGCGAAGTAGCAGCGACCGCACCATCGCTGACAGCCGTCACGACCTGACGGAGCTGCTTCACGCAGATATCGCCCGCTGCATATACGCCGGGCAGATTCGTCTGCTGCTCACGATCTGTCACCACGTAGCCTGCAGGATCCAGCTCGATCTGTCCTTTCAGAAGTCCACTCTCCGGCGCGTATCCAACGAAGACAAAGACACCGAAATAGTCACCATCTTTGGCTTCTACAAGACGCTCTTCTCCGCTCTTCCGATCTTTAAGGACGAGGCAGCGGACAGCGCTGTCACCCTCGATCCGCACCACCTCAGTATGATAGGAAATCGTAACATCAGGATGCTCTTTCAGCTCATCGACAGCCGCAGACGAGATCGAAAAGTCATCTCCGCGAACAAGGACATGGACTTTGCGCCCGTACTTAGTGAGGAAAAGGGCTTCCTCCACGGCTGCATACCCACCGCCAACAACAAAGATGTCCTTTCCGGTGAAGAACTCCCCATCACATGTCGCACAATAAGCGACACCATGCCCACGAAATTCTTTTTCGCCGGAAAATCCGGCAAGACGAGGATGCGCACCGGCTGCATAGATGATACCCATCGCCTCAAAATCCCCGCGATCGGTATGTACCACCTTCATCTCTCCAGTAAGCGACAGGCTCTTTACTTCTGCCGTCAAAAATTCTGCACCGAAGGCTTCAGCCTGACGCACCATTTCTCGGGTCAGTGCCTCACCGTCTGTCTTATAAACGCCGGGGTAATTCACTACTTCAGATGTGATCGTGATCTGTCCGCCCATCTTCTCTTTTTCGATGACAAGGACATGAAAACGTGCTCGTGCCATATAAATAGCGGCGGAGAGCCCTGCCGGTCCTCCGCCTACTATAATGGCATCATATCGTTTTTCCATGATGCCGCTCCTTTTTATAATTTCCCAACCAGATCAAAGGACGGTTTCAGTGTTTTTGCACCTGGCTGCCATTTAGCCGGGCAGACTTCATCGCCATGCTCATATACGAACTGAGCGGCTTCCACCTTGCGAAGCAGCTCGTCCGCATTGCGGCCGATGTTGCCTGCGCTCACTTCGTACAGTACGACTTCGCCCTTCGGATTGATGACAAAGGTACCTCTTTCTGTGAGGCCAGAGTCTTCGATGTAGATATCAAGCTCCTTAGACAGTTTACCGGTCGGATCACCGATCATGGGATACTCGACCTTACCGACTGCCTGAGACGATTCATGCCATGCTTTGTGAACAAAGTGGGTATCGCAGGAAACAGAATAAATTTCACATCCGATTCTCTGGAAGTCAGCATACTTGCCCTGCAAGTCTTCAAGTTCGGTCGGGCACACAAAGGTGAAGTCCGCCGGATAGAAGAAGAGCACGCTCCACTTGCCGAGAAGATCCTTATCGGTGACTTCGATGAAATCGTTCTGCTGGAATGCATTCAGTTTGAATTCACTAATTTTTTTACCGTTGAGAGACATTTGGGATTCCTCCTTATAAGAAATACTCTCTCGCAGAGGATTCGTATCGAACCCTCACGAAGCACATTTAACTTTCTGAATGTATTATAGCGGGTTATTCGAAAAATGTCAATATAGTATTTTGAAAATTTTCGATTTCATGTATTTTTACCAGTTTAAGGGGACTACAGGAAAATGACAAAGAAAAAATAATTCTAGGCCTCACAGATTTAGGAGAATGCCATTGAAATTGCTGTTTGATTTTATGCTGTGCCTAAGGAAAC
>ULQU01043020.1_pt1 | contig 12743 bp, 13 predicted proteins | sample 1954841 | NCBI WGS metagenome assembly ULQU01 (sample SAMEA4835664, study PRJEB28245) | human gut metagenome | biome: gut microbiome; material: fecal sample | place: Denmark | collected 2008
GTATTTTCTTCCACTCTTCTTTTGATATCTTATCAGGATTGGCAAGCAGATTGTCAGTCTTAAGTCTATAATTAATTATTCGTTTTTTCATTTTATTTTCCACCTTTCCTAATACGTACTTTTTTATTTTAATACAATGATAATTGAATCTAAAAATCCGCTATACCAACCTCTGGCATAGCGGATTAAAAAATAAAATGCAATTAAAGATATCACCTGTTATGTGATTATAACTGGTTCAAGACATTTGATGTTTGCAGATAAACACCAGCAATAGCATTGATAACTGCAAGTACGATGGTAATAATTGACATAACAATACCAGCGGTTGCCATGCCCCTTCCACCCTTTTTCCTGCCTACGATACCGAGGATAAGTCCTACAATACCAATAGGTCCGCCAAGGATTGGAATACACCAGAATACCAGACCGATAATACCAAGTACCATAGATGCAATTGACATTCCCTTCTTTTCCTCCATCGGCGGCATAGGCGGTATATTTGGATTGCCCTGCTGATTCGCCTGATCATACATATTGAAGTTGTCGCTCATAACTATTCTCCTACCTTTCTTTTGTTTAAATGATATAATAACTGTCACTGTAATTTGTAACCATGGAGTATCGTAACATACTTTGACTACGAAAGCAATATATTTTTCATTACCGGATGCAACATCCCAGATAGTTACTGTTCACACCTAACAGTGTGACCAGCAACGATTACAGCCAATTTAAAATTTTTCTCCAACCACCCTGCACCGTTTTCTGCAAAAAGCAATGCCATAGGCTAAAATATCACACCTGCCCTCATAGCGCAGAGCCTCATCATAGCGCTTATTCTTAATCTGTGCCATCGCATTCTCGCACGCTGCGTCAAGTTCCTTCATCTCCTTAGCATACTTCACCTCTATAACGATGCCCGCATCAGGATCCTCCGGCATGATTAAAATATCGCTAAAACCATCTCCCGACTCACGATTCGACTTGATAAGCCAGTCCGGATTGCTGCCTCGAAGCAGACCAAGAAGTAAGCCATGATAGAAATTCTCCTTCATAGCATCAGGCGCCTTTGTATCGAGTATACTTATCATGCGGCTCATCACGATGTTTAGCTGCCTGGCAATCTGTTTCTCATCTTTATCCAGAATTGCCCTTGATAAAAGCTTCATAGTATCATCATCTTTTACAACAACAGCCTTGAACCACTCCTGAATTTGGAGAATAAACACCTCACGCACCTCTTTATTAGGAATCACAAGCTTATAGGCATAGCTCTCACTGTCAGGCACCTTGACCTCTCCGATTTTGGTGAGATAGCCTGTAGTAAAGAGCACACTCCACAGATTGTCAATCGTATTGTCAATCTCATCATAGGTCAGATCAAGCCGAAGCTGCTTCTCCACAAATCCACCTGCCACGAGCTTCTCAATCTCATCTCTCGTGGTCTGATCAGCCTTGTCCACAAAGCACTTCACCATATCATTGCCACTGCTGTTAATCCAGAACGCACTCGGTCTGGCTGACGGATCTGAAACAAGCTTCTTGGCAAAATTTATCACATCCCACGGACAATAAATATCCGCATTACCAAAATGATATCCATCATACCATTCCTTTACATCAGGGTACCTCTCGCTCCTGTCATAGTCTAAAAGAAGCTTCATGACCTCATCATCAGTGAATCCAAACTGCTCATCATGGTCGATATCCACAATAGAATTGATTTCAAAGTTATTGAGCCCTGTAAAAATGCTCTCCTTTGACACCCTAAGGCAGCCTGTAAGCACAGCAAACTGTAAAAACTCATTGGTCTTGAGCGCCTGCCCGAAAAGCCCTCTGATGAGAGAAACCATCTCCTTGTAGTAGCCATTCTGAAAAGCTTTATCGAGTGGCACATCATACTCATCTATGAGAATAACTACTTTCTGACCATAGTGCTTATACAACAGCTTTGAAAGCATTCGTATACTATCCTCAATATTGTCATCCTGCCCATGAAGCATCTTTGTAAACAGTATTCTATCCTCATCAGTCAATACATCACTGGTCTTCAAATAGTAATGTCTGTCAAGCTCATCCTTTAAAATAGCACACAGCATACGTCTTGCCGTAGTAAAGTCTAAACCATCCACACCCTTGAATGAAAGAAATATGACAGGATACTTACCCATATGCTCATCACAAAGTACTTTGTTGCCAGAAATATATAAGCCGTCAAACAAAGATTTGTCCATTCCTATTTCAAAAAAGCTCCTAAGCATACTCATATTGAGTGTCTTTCCAAAACGCCTTGGACGTGTAAAAAGAGTCACCTTTCCCCATCCCTGTAAAAGCTGTTCTATAAGCCTTGTCTTGTCAATATAATAGAAACCCAGTTTACGAATTTCCTCAAAATTTTCAATTCCAACCGGTAACTTCAAAGTATTTGCCATAAAAGCCTCCAAAAAATAATCCGCTATACTTAACTCTAGTATAGCGGATTGCCATGTAAAATACAATATTTATGATTTCTTACCTTGTCCAAATTCAGCTCTCATTTCTGTCCGACAACTGTTTATTTCATTGCCACAATAAAGAATATAAAAATTTAATGGTGCCAGGCACCACCACTGCATCTACATATTTTGTAATTTTCTTACAATAAACAATTGAAAATATTACTTATAAGTAATATAATATAGTTATCTTTAGAGAGAGGAGAATATAAAATGTGGAGTTAGAAAAAATTAGTATTTCGGGAATAAGTGATGTCTATGCTGTTTCAGCTATTAAAAAAGAATTTAAAAAGGCTGTAAATCAGCCATGGAAGAATTCTGAACCCTATCCAGAATATCAAAAAAAATTACTCGCTGATCTGGCAGTATTAGATATAGAAAAAGAAAAAGCTATCGATTTAGCAGCATTTGAAAAATTAACCAACGAAAAAGATTTATATAGTATACATAGACCGAACTCAAGAAAAAATGTACGAATTATCTATACCATTATAGATAGAAAGATAATAATTTTATTAACGGTATTTTTAGAGAAAAACAAAAGTGATTATCAAAATGCAATTTCAGTTGCCAAAAATCGACTCAAACAGCTTCAAGAATAATGTATAATCATACATAAAAGATACTATAGAAGAACAGAGGAATGAAACATGAGCATATACGACAAAATATCAAACGCACAGGAAACAACATGGCTTACTGATGGAATCGCAGAAGCAGAAGCAAAATCAATTATAGAATTAGCAAAAATATCAGCAAAAATCGAAAGGCGCCGCCTAGAATTAAATATGACACAAAAAGAATTTGCAGCATATATGAATGTATCACAAGGTATGGTATCACGTTGGGAAAGCAGAGAATACAATTTCACAATAAAAACTCTAAATGAAATTTGTCAAAAGCTTAATCTGCATCTTCAACTTGATTTAACCCCCGTTATTGGCAAGCAAAATTATACTGTTCTAAAATGGAATAGCGAATCCACTCAAAATAACAAGCAAAATAATTGGGTTAAATACATAAAAGATAAGGAGGCTATTGCATAATGGAACTGAATTTAATAGCTACAGGAATCGAATTACTAGGTGCTTCCGTTGCAAAACTTACCGTAGACAACACCATTGTCGATATAGAAAATGATGCCCAACGCAGCTTTGGAATGACTATAAATGAACCTCAATTCCAAAACATTGAAAAAACAAAAGAAATATTTTCACAAATGACAATTGACTTCGATATAATTATAAATCAATCTGATAATGATAATTGTAATATACATTTTACCATTACCGGAGCATTTCTTTCAAAAGGTAAAATATCAGAGGAAGACTTCAAACAGTTAGTTGCTATAAATGGAGCATCTGCACTTATTGGCATAGCTCGAGGCAAAATAGAATCTCTTTCTTCGTCAATTTTTAACAATGGAAAAATCGTCATTCCATTTGTAAATGTTATAGATTATTATAAAGCCACTATTTCATCATAATATAGGACGTACTAAAATGTTCTAGTGACATTATTACTGTTCTTCCAGGCGATGAAAAAAAGAGCACAAAGGATATTAAAATACGTGTTATTGAAGTCATTCTTGATAATGGAACTAAGGAATATCTTGCAACAAATCTGTTTGACTCGACAATTACCCAGTCAATGTTTCAAGAACTATACTTTTATCGCTGGCCTGTAGAATTGAAATACAAAGAATTAAAAAGTAGACTTGCAATTGAAGAGTTTTCCGGTGCTACTACAACCTCTGTATTTCAGGAATTCTATATTAATATGCTACTTTCAAATCTATCATCACTTATAAAAAATCAAGCAAATCGTGCTTTTATTATAGGTTTCATGAAAAGACTTCTTCCAAAAATACTGTGTACCATCAGTACTATCGACGAAATTAACAGACTTTATTCAGAAGCTGTCCGTAACAGGTCTCAAATAATGCTAGGCCGTACTTTCAAACGAAAAAAGAATAAAGCAAAGGAACGAACACACTTTAACAATCAAATAGGACTTTCACGGAGTCCTTGTTAAAGTGCGTCATTTTCTGAATTGCTTTGTTTTTTAACTTCTATTTGATAACTTTATCTTGCATCAACTTAAGACTTGTTCCTTAAGTTGACGCTATTTTGACCACAGTGGTGTCAGGCACCAATTTAATTACCAATTTAATTATCATGTTCCGGCTGTGCGTGACGCACGAAATAAACTCTTGTCATTTGATCAGCTCCATTTCACTGTCATTCCTCTTTATTTTGAATTTCTTGTAGCTTTTGCTTCTGTTCAACAATCAAATTATTGATTACTTCAAGAAAACTATTTGCATGCACCTCAGATATTGTTAAAGATTCAACTCGGCATTTATCCAAAATCTGCAATATACGCCGTTTTAAGGTTTGAAATCCATCTTCTGACAACTTAATATTATAGTCCTGGGCGCATATATTAACCTGCCACATTCTCTTAAAGTAATCTACAAAGCTACTTTTTTCTGCATTTGTCACCTTTTCGAACCCATCCGCTGTGACCTCGGCCATCTCGACATCAAACATATCAAATCGCTTATTCTGCGTTTGAGCCAGTGCATTCAATGGTTCTTTCTTCATCAAGTTCACATAAAGAGCTTTGTTCTTTTCAAACATCAATCTGTTTGAACTCCAAAATTCCTTAATTATTTTATATGTATTCCATTCTTCCGGCAAAAATAAATCCTTATTGTCATCACTAATAATCATATTGTGGCGTGGTTGCTCTTCTCCGGAATGAATCATTTTCTCAATCCGCTTATGAATTCCATCGCTAATTTTTTCCCACTTAATGCCTGGAAGCTGAATATTATACTTTCTAGCCCAACAACTATTGTACAGCAAATTCACATAATCATTTAACTCCAATGTGCCAGTATATGCTTCTTCCAAAAGTATTGGGTATCCGTCCCTTATATCAACTTCATCTAAATCTAAAAGTCTCTTCATTCGCACTTTTTTTTCCGGGGTATTAGCCTTGTCTCTATTTATGACATAATCAAATTCTGCATCAAGAGTATCTTTCGCCCACTCTCCATACCTAATCCATTGCTTAATTCCACCTGTAATATATTTATCATCATAAAATCCAGGGTAAAGTATAGACACCTTTTCATCAGAAAAAAGTGTTCCATATCGCTCACTTTCTTGAACCAATCCCGCCCGGAAACACAATACATATGAAAGATATGTAAAAAACCATTTTTCTCTATTATCAATATGCTTTTCATTAAGTAATATATATATTCTTTTAAAATCTTGAATTGCACATTTAAGGCTTCGGATGTTATGCGGTCTATGTTTAAGTAACTCCTGAATTTTGTTTTTTTCACTTTCAAGTTCTTCCCTTGAATTTCCAGAATATTTCTTTGAGATCAACTGTTCCAGTGGTATTCCTTCTACTGATGCACCTGAAAAAATAGAACTAATAATTTCCTTATATTTTGTAAGAAGTGCTTTGTATTCTTGAGAAACCGCATCATCATCCTTACACTCTATACTATCAATTACATTAGAAACCACTGAAGAGTAATCCGGCACATAATGTATAGTTCTTTGAATAATTTTTTCCTTTATTTCACTATACTTAATTTTATCTTTTTCACTTGACTGTATTTTTTCCTCATTTGCCACTACGATTGTATTAATATGAAGATTTTCACAATAATCGTTGATACAGCCTAATAAATCAGCCGTTGGAATATCAGTACGTTCCAAATCATCAAATATCAAGATTACTTTTTTATCTCCCATTTTAGGTTCGACTTTTACGAAATCAATAACATTAAAAGATAATGCTCCACTCACAATGCTTTTCCAAGGCTCTGGAAGGTGTTCAGCACCTTTATCCGCGACTGTCTTAAAAACTCCAGTATACTTTTGAGCCTTTTCAACCCATCCAGAAGCTGGAGTATTTAATTCAGCTACTGTTCTAATCCAACATTGCTTTACTTCTTTCTTTACCTCTTCTATCGACGACATGCCAAATAGACTCACACGCAAAAACACACATTTATCCTTTAGCACATTCGATAAGCTATTATTTAATAAATATGTTTTTCCACATCCCCACTCACCAGTGAGCATCAGTGCTCCCACAGGTTGTGGTTCATCACAGTAATATTTCAGTTCTTCTAAAGTATCCATATCGTACCTCCTATGAGGTCAATCGCTCAATCTTCACATCTTCGCCGATCATCGAATTCCTGATCCTTAGATCGTTACCTGCTGCTCACCACGTAGAGGTATGTGATTATCAGAGCAGCATGGGAGCTTCCGCTCCCAGTATATCACAATTACATCCAGTTTTACAGACGCTTTCTTGCCTTCATCGCTGCACAATACTGTTTATGATTCCTTATTTTGTCCATCACTTGACCTCTTGATTGTCCAGCCATAGACCATTGTACTATCATTATTAAGAGAAAAGGAAAGACTCCGGAGCCCCTCCTGCAAGATTGGCTTCCGGAACCTTGGTAAACACCATGTATATTGTAACAGGTTTTACAAGAAAAGGACAACATATTTTTATCAGAGAGCAGTGAATTTCTTTGTCCCATATGTCAGAAAGGCAGTCTTATTTTCCGTGATTACTGCAGCCGCATTGTAAGATACAATAACGGAGCACATGAATGGCTCAGAATTCCAAGGCAGCAGTACAGCAATGATAAGTGTCGCAGAATCCACTGGATGCTACCCGACATACTTACACCATTAAAGCACTATAATGAGGAAACCATATCGGGAGTTCTTGATGACATTGTAACTCCTGATGATGAGGATTCAGAAACATATCCTTCGTAGGGGGCACAAGAATATTCACCTGTTCCTCATAAGTTTTCGGTAACTTCATAATTATTGTTTTCTCATGGTCACCATTCCTTACATGATATTCTTCGGCTTTATCTGTATTATTCAATCATTTTCTCCCCAAAAATAAAAATGTCTCCCCATGGGACACATCACATATGTGAGAGGTGCGGGGAGTCCTGTTGCTATTATCTTATGCTATTTTCTATAAAAAAATCCACTATTTAACAAAATTTTTATATCAAAAAATTTTCTTCATTAATTTAATAAAATTTAATGGTGCCTGACCCCACTGTAATAGTAATATCTCATCATATTGGTTATACATCTTCTGCACTTCATTTTCCAGTGTATAGTAGTGCATGATATACGGCACCAACAGCACTAGGAATAACAGTGTAAGTACAAGAAGCATTGGGTTGCTTATCATGATGGATGCAATTATTGACATCATGGTGAGTATGGCAAAGGTTACTGTCACTATGAGGTGCACGAGGCGCTCATGCTGGAAGAAGGCTATTTGTGTCAGGTGTTCCTGCAGTATTTTCTTCCACTCTTCTTTTGATATCTTATCAGGATTGTCAAGCAGATTGTCAATCTTGAGTCTATAATTAATTATTCGTTTTTTCATTTATTTTCGACCTTCTTTTATCAATCAGACAGCAGTTTTTAATTAAGCTTGGATTTAATTTCTTCCATCCTTGTATCATCCAGCTTATAAAACCTCTTAAATACAAATATGCCCACAATGAGCAGGATAACAGACGGAATCGTCATCCACATGCGAAGCGCATCAAGTGTATCCTGTGTCTGTACCGCAGCCGCGGTATCCAGATGAATCCAGTCAACCACCAGCCCAGCCAGAAATACTGCTACACCGGAAGCGAGCTTTACCGTAAATGTCTGCATTGAGAAAATGACCGACTCCTCTCTCGTGCCATTCATTACCTCACCATAATCAACAGAATCCGAAAGAAATATAGTCATGATAACATTGAGCATACCATAGCCCAGATAAATCAAAATACCCGGCAGGCAGAGTATGTACCAGCTCTGCGGCGTGTAGAGCTTTGCAAATGCCATGATAAGTATCACCGCAAAGCCTGCTATCTGAATAATAAATCCTGATATAAAAAGCTGGCTTTTGCTGAATCTCTTGCGAAGCAGCGGTATAACCATCATGACAAGCACCTGTGCCGCAAAAGCAACCGCAGCAAATATGGAATATGCGCCCTCGTTTCCCACATCAAACCGGAAGAAATAAAGCACTAAGTTACCACAGATATTGAGTGATGTATACACGAGAATGATTGATACTACAACAGTCATAGCCTGGTCGTTCTTAAATAAGGCTTTAAACATATCAGATATCTTTCCAGGCTTCTCATCACAGGCAACCGGTCTTTCAGGCACACATGCCACGCATACAAGCTCAGAAATCACAAATACTACCGCTATAATAAGTGCCCACCACTTAAATCCAATCCTGTAGTCAGCCATAGAGCTTCCTGCACCAAGAATAGGCACCACTGTCATCGTGAGCACCGTAGGGATAGCAGCTCCAATGCCAGAGCATGTCCTCGCAAGCGATGTAAGCTGCTCCCTGTCGCTGCCCGGCTCAGTGATTGCGGGAATCATAGACCAGAACGGAATATCCATAAACGTATATGTGATGCCCCATGCAAAGTAAAACACGGTAAGCCACACTCTCTGCGCTGAATCACCCATAGACTCAGGAGTGGCATATAAAGCATATATAGTCACGGCATTGAGCACCGTGCCGGCAAAAATCCAAGGCCTAAACCTGCCCCACCCGGTACGTGTCTTTGCTACGATAATACCCATCACCGGGTCATTGAATGCATCAAATATCCTGGCCGCCATCATCACCGTACCGATAAACACACTGCTCATCCCAAGCACTACATTGTAGTAGTAGAGCAAATACGATGAAATAAGCATATACACAATATCTTTTCCAAATGCACCAAATCCAAATGCGCACTTTTGTCCTGTTTTAAGCTTCATAGAAATACCTCCAAAAAAATCAGCTATACCAGCCTCTGGTATAAAGTAAAAATAAATTACAGCTTCTCACCAACCACCCTGCACCGCTTCCTGCAAAAAGCAATGCCATAGACTAAAATATCACACCGGCCCTCATCCCGAAGAGCCTCATCATAGCGCTTATTCTAAATCTGTACCTATCTCAAAGAAGCTTTTTAGCATGCTCATATTGAGAGTCTTTCCAAAACGGCGAGGGCGGGTAAAAAGAGTAACCTTCCCCCATCCCTGTAAGAGCTACTCAATAAGCCTTGTCTTGTCAATATAATAGAAACCCAGTTTACGAATTTCCTCAAAATTTTCAATTCCAACAGGTAACTTCAAAGTACTTGCCATAAAAGCCTCCAAAAAATAATCCGCTATACTTAATACTAGTATAGCGGATTGCTAGGTAAAATACAATTTAAAGTTACTGCTTATAAAGCTTATACCGTGAGTGTAAAATCTGTAATCTCATCCTGATATATTAATCAATGAATATTTCACAAGCAGCAACATCCCACAACAACTGAAACATAATGGCTACAATACCAATATTTAAATAATCAAATGTTTCTCCTAATCCATGCATTATACAATTTCTAATATTAAGTTTACAAAATATAATATCAATAATTTTCATATATTCTGACAAAATTTCTTTTTTTGCAAAATCAGATTTAATTAAAGCTCCAAGTGTCCTGTCTAATCTTCTTCCCTTATTATGACCCACACCCGTCAATATCATTTCATTATCCATTGATGGTTCTAATACTTCCTCACTTACAAAAAGAGCATACATTTTCCCCATCACATAACTTTCCTTTGCATTAAACAACACATTATCTTTATTATTTAAAAAGATTTTGATATATTTATCCTCCTCATCATCAAGAGGTCTTTTTAATTCTTGCTTATCCAGTAATCTGTATATACTTTTAAATAACATTCTATTTTGTAGATTCATTCCTATTCCACGCTCTATCAATGACGGTAAAGCAAAACTAGCTGTTATAGCATGACGTTTTTTGTTAATAATTGAATCCACATAGTCTTCCATAGCCCTTATATAAATTTCATTATAATCTATCATACAATTATCTAATTGTATGGTAGGTAAAGTGCCATTGTTATTATATATCAATATATGATATTTTTTATAAATACTTCCTAAATATTGAACTGTATCTTGTAATAATATCTTCTTCCTTATCAGTGCTGTTTTTTCATTCTCACTATCAAAATGCCCAATTAGTTCAGGAAAATCAGCATCTTGAATATCAAAAGAACACACCGAATAAAAATCTCTTAGAACAGCTATCTTTTCCTCATGAAGCCTATCCATACTTCGAGCCCCTGTTAAATGACTTAACAACTCATCACAATGTTCTACAAGTTGGTCCGGATTATCCAGATAAACCGTTAAATCTGGATTCATTTTATAAATTTTATGATATAACTCCATAAAAATACACCTTCAATTACATACATAAACAGATTACTCCGATATGGTTATATATTTAGTTAATCTATATTACTATCTATTTTAATAAATATAATTTTATTATCATCCATATTTTTTTCTACAATATCCCGCCCAAACAGAGTTATAAGATTTATTACTTTTAACTCAAAATCTTGCTGATCATAATAATAGATAATAACTTTCCGCGCCTTCATTTGAAACTGATTTCTATCATCAAAATCTCCAATAACAAATTTCAAAACATCCTTGTCTGTTTCATCCAAAGAATGACCATATATGTACAACTCATAATCATTGTATTCTTTATCAAATTCGTCACTAGATTTAAAAATACATGGTTCATTTACAAAATACTTATAATCAACTCCACAATGCTTTTGTATTCTTTGGAAATACTTAACAAAATATATAAAATCCTTATTATCGTAATCATTCACACCAAGAACCATATTATTACTGCCACAATCAAGATCATCTCTAATAACACCATGAATATGATATACATTATTGATTCCATAATACTTCTCTGTATGAGTATAATTAAAACTTATAATATAATTAGGTTCAATTTCTCTAATCTGACTGATAGGATGTACATCAGAAGCTTTCTCAACAAACTCATAAAAATATATTTCTAAAGCTTCAATAAATTCTAAAAATTCATTTTTCAAATCTCTTAAAAGCGTCTTTTTCATTAATCCATAACTTGAATCAATATAATAATTTTTAACAAATATTTTATTGTTCAAAATAGTAAAATATCTAGAAAAATAACAATTAAATTTGAAAAAGCTATTTCTTTCAAATTCAATAGACCCATCTTCAAAATTAATATCTGCACTTAATATAAAATCAAATATATCTAAAACAGGAACAAGTTCTCTTTCAAAATCTATCCATAAATCAAGTTCTGCTCCACATCCCGAGTAATACTCAACCCACGAATTATTTCTAATAATTTTATCTAACTTCTCAAGATTCTTTGAATCATATGACTCTAACGCTTTTTGGATATTATCAGCTATCTTCTCATCAAATCCTGTATCAATCTTTCTATTTATATACAAACCATAAAATGACTTCCGCTTTTTGAACACTTCTAACACATCACTATATCTGGTCTTAAGATTATGTGCCAAGTCAAATCCATTTCCTACTATTAATATTTTTTTATTATCCATTTCTTCCAACGTATTTCCCATCTCCATCATCACTAGTTAAACTGTTTATGATTCCTTATCTTGTCCATCATCTTCCCTCTTCATTGTCCAGCCATAGACCATTATACTGTCCTTATCAAGAAAAAAGGCTTCATAATTTTTCCTGCTGGAGAGTCTTCAATAACCTTGATACTCCATGTACATTGTAACAGCTTTTACGAGAAAGTGACATCATATTTTTATCAGAAAGCAGCCACCTAAAATGAATTTCTAAATTCCACCGCCCTCTTGCACTGGAATTTACTTTTTCAAGTCAGCTTTATTATTTATTATTGATTACTCAACTTCTAGACTGAAAGGCCCTAATCTACAGCAGGACAATCAAGAGGTCAGATGCTAGACAAGATAAGAAATCATAAACAATACTAATTATGAGTAGATAATTAACTTGTTGCAATCTAATGAATTATTTTCCAGTTACAATTAACCGAAATGCTCATGACAAATAGCCATGAGCATTTCTAAATCCTACCCCCATTCCTTCTCGCACATATTAAGTACAGAAGCGATGGTAGTATCCATATCATAGTACTTTATAATAATTTAGATTACATTATTGGTAATTCCCAATCATCACGAGCACTTGCTGGTATAATAGATAAACACTTCTCAAATACTAGTGTATCTGCACTGCTTAAACTCCTGTTATCACTGTACGAGA
>ULQU01011382.1_pt1 | contig 12720 bp, 11 predicted proteins | sample 1954841 | NCBI WGS metagenome assembly ULQU01 (sample SAMEA4835664, study PRJEB28245) | human gut metagenome | biome: gut microbiome; material: fecal sample | place: Denmark | collected 2008
AGCCAGCATCGCGAGCGATGCAGACGTCAGTTTATAGGGCAAACCCATTATTTTCTTATTGCTTTTCAACATATTGAAGAAGAATCAACCAGCAGAGACCGTAACAGATGCCTGATTGTGAACCGACGAAGTATGCGCACCAAGTGAGTAAAAGGCGCTGCAGACTTTGCGGTGATGCAGGACATATGCCCGGTCTCCAGATTGTTTATTATTGTATAATATCTCCACCGATGTTGTATGAAGCATCGCTCGGCTGATTACTCTTCAATGCAAAACGGAAATTATTCTCAATGATGACCTGAGGGAGCCATACTCCATATACATTCAGGTTGCTCTGAGACACATCATTCAATCTCGAATCACCGAGGAAGTTCATCAGAACTACTCCAAGAGGACCCGAATTATTGTTCTGGTCAGTCAGATAACGGTATATCTCACCGTTTATCCGATTGGCGGCAAGAACCGTATTACCGCTCCGCCCATGCTCTGGATCGTAGCTTTGATTATCGTTAACGACACAGAAGCCTCCGAGATTGTTTATGTACCAGTTGTTAAGACCAGCATCGCCCTCCTGATTGTTGTTGTCAATAGCCATACGGAAGAAATCCTTCACTATTGAAATCTTTGTATTTATGCGGGTATTATCGGTCCAACTTGGAACAGACGCCGCAGGATTGTTAAGACGCTGAAGCTCCTGCTTCCATACATTAATGCCTGCAGCCGAACCTTCAGGAACCATATAATATGCATAGTCAATATCACGGTCGTTAGAAGTATAGAGACTCTGTGATATCAAAGAACCTGATGTATCGTAAGCATTGCGCATAAAGATGTATTTTGAATCAGAAGAAGGTGTGTATGTATAGCCATCATACTCCTCACCTCCTAACCATCCAGAATCTACAGCTCCTTCTGCTTGTGGCAAATCCGGACATTGGTAATTGACGAATACGACAATCTTTCCTTTCAAATCAGCAACAGTAGTCGTGGCATCTATATTGGTCTCCAACTCTATATTATGATTTTCACTCGGTTTGTAGGCCAACAATGTACGATCTACTTCCTTGAGCCAACGCTTTACTTCGGCAAACTTTCCTTCATAATTATCACCGTTGCCACGCAGCTGACGGAAATTAAGATTCAGTATGATAAATTCCTGGCATGTACGTCCAGCAGGTGCGTTGTATTTGTTGATGACTTCGTAAAGCATGGAAGCATAATTGCGGAGCGCATCTGCGAGTGAATATAGATTGTTATCAGAACCATCTTTAACTTGAAGCTCATAATCATTATTCCAATAAGTATAACTAGCTATTGAACCACTATATCCAAAAGAAACAGCTTGGTCTGCAACATTTGCATCTGCAAATCCTACCAGCACTGAGAAAGCGCGTGCACCGGCGTTAAACTGTTCCTGAATTGTCTTGTTCTGGTAATAGCTCATTACAGTATTGCTTCCGCTCACTGTCGATCCGTCTGTCGGGTATGCATAAGAGTTGTGCGTTCCAGGAATTGACAGCTGCGAAAAATAAGTGTTTTCGTCAAGACTCGACATCCAGTAGGAGAAGTTGGTTCCTCGTAGAGCCGGAAGAGAAGTTATATTTATCTTTCCGCTCTCGATGTCGGCAGTTTGCAATATCTTCGTGTTGCTTCCTTGTCCCACCATAGAAACAGTTACAGCCGTCTGGCTCTTTTCTGGGTTGGCATACGGAAGCAGGAAAGCTTTCACCACCATACGGTCGCCACTGCGGAGCGTAACAGGTACACGGTCGGTACTGCCATCGTCAGGATCGTCCCAATATGTCGACACAGACACAATGTTGTTTACCGTTCCGTCACTCACCGGAGTACAAGCACCATCCCCTGCAGCATTGAGTTCATCTGTTATCGTAAGGTCGAACTCTCCGCTTATGTTTTCAGAAGAGCGTACCGTAATCTGGTTCACCTGATAGGAACCCGCAGCATTTTCACCTTCGGCGCTCGGTCCGTTTACCGTTATCTCAAGCGTGGTGATAAGCGGTTTGAAATCAAGTTGCACCGGATTTTCGCCTTGAGTCTCACGGTTGGCCGTATTATGAGCATACATATATGCGTAGTCCATATTCGGATATGCCGTATATATGTAATGTCCGTCGGCGTCTACTTCACGAGTAATCTTTTCCGGATACTGAACAACAGGTATGTTGCATCTTATTGTATGCGCATCAACTACACCCTCCACAGCATCTGCTGGATAGAACCCATAGAAATGATGTGTATTAGACTCGCCCCAGCGCAGTCCTACACCTCCGTCAACTTTTGCGAGAGTTCCAGACGTTTGCTCATTGTTTGGAACAACAACCTTGTAATGCACCTCCTTGCGTTCTGGTGCAGAAGCCTGAGGACAGTATATGGCAACCTGATCATCAACTTCCCAATAAATAGGATAGACATCACCATCCCTGTCGCCATAGACTGTACGTGTGGATTTGGATGCCTTACCAGACCCATCAACATCTTTTATGTCAAAATCGCCGTGCAGTGCCCCAAAATTGATTTCAGAACCTGCAGGAGCCGGCGTACCGTCCTGCATTCCGTCATCGTTGCATGACACGATGCAGAGTCCGGCGGCTATCACCGGAAATAAATAAAAAATCTTTTTCATGCTGTTAAATCTACTTTTAATAATCCCAATCTGCATCGGAACTGAAATAATCGCTTTCAGCTCCGACTTCCTGCTCTGTAATAGTCACATTATTTTTCTCTTCGTTTTTAATAATCGACCCGCAGAAGGTCCCCTCCATTTCAACCTGCGTCCGGCAGGTTACAGGAGCCTCATAAATTTCTTTTCTTTTCATTGATACCTCCATTTTTAGTTGTTGAAATTATTCTGGTTGCTCACTCTTATTTTTTCTGATGTTCAGTCCGCGCTTCTTGCCGGAACTTCCATAGCCATAGCCGTAACCGTAGCCATATCCATAGCCATAGCCGTAACCATATCCGTAGCCGTAACCATATCCGTAGCCGTAACCACGCTTGTCTAGGTCGCATCCGTTGAGAACAAGAGCCATATTTTTGAGTTTCTTGTCCTCATACAGTTTATCGATGTCAGGCAGCTGCCGTTTGTCCATCTTTCCGGCTCTGATTACAAACAAGGTCAAGTCTGCAATACGGTTGGCGATAGCGGCGTCTGCAATAATTCCTATAGGCACATTGTCGGCAATGATATAATCATATCGTCCGCGCAACTCCTGCACCAGAGCGTCCAATCGTTCATCCATAAGAAGCTCGGCAGGATTCGGCGCTACGCTTCCGGAAGGTATAATGTCGATATTGTCAGCCTCCGGACTCTTCTGAATGATGTCGTCGACCGTAATGCTTGAATCAGCCAGATAATTTGTTACACCAGCCTGATGCCTGTGCTGATGACCGCCTGAAAGTGTACCTTTTCGGATGTCAAGGTCGAGAAGCACAACCTTCTTGTTTGCATAAGCAAAACTCTTTGCCAGATTCAAAGAAATGAAAGTCTTGCCTGCCCCTTCGTTGAAAGAAGTGAAGGTTATGACCTGCATGTTCTTGTTCTTGTGTGCAAGGAAGGCCATATTCGTTCTGAGTATTCTGAAAGCTTCAGAAACGACACTGCTTTCTTCCTTCTTTTCAGCATTTTCTTTCTTTCTTCTGCTTTTCTTATTAAGAGGAATAACACCAAGCAAAGGCACATTAACAGCCCCTTCCACATCCTTGCGCGTATGAACTCTTGTATCGAGGAACATAATCAGCAGGAACACAACAGTAGGCAATGCCAATCCTACACATCCGCCAAGAAGCAGAATCTTGTTTCTGTTCGGACTTATCGGCGCATCACTTCCATCAGCACTGTCAATCACTCTCGCATTGTTGTCGGCCATAGCCTGAGAAAGAGCATTTTCCTCACGCTTATTCAGCAGGTAAAGATACAAAGCCTCCTTAATCTTCTGCTGACGTTCTATCGACAACATCTGGCGCTCCTTTGCAGGTACGGAAGCCACCCTTGCCTGAGCTCTATTCTCACGGCTCTGAGCATCGTTACGTCTTACGTCTATACTTACAATCATATTGTCTACAGCTCGGATGATGCTCTGTTTCAAAGCTCTGAGCGAATTATTGAGTTCCTCAACAATAGGATTGTTCTCACTGCTGTCCACAATCAGCTTGTCGCGCCTGAGCTTCATTGTGTTGTACTGGCTTATCTGTCCCTCGATATTCATATCCTTGATACCTGTATTTGCAGGTATCAGGTCTGTATCTTTCGAAGGGTCAGTAAGATACTGCTTTATGTACTTTGCCAGTCTGAGCTGCGTTTCGAGTTCAAGAGCTTCAGAATTATACTTCTGCGATTCGCTCATATACATTCCGGCCGCAGAACCAAGGTCTACAACCTGGTTGGACGACTTGAACGATTCGAGATTGGATTCCACATGTCCAAGTTCCTTTTCAATTATTATAAGTCGCTCGTTGATGAAATCAGCTGTATTTACTGCTACTTGATTCTTATCCTTGATGGCATCTTCATTGTAGACGGTGATAAGCATGTTGAGCACATCTTCTGCCTTCGAAGCCGAGTTGTCCTTGATTACCAGCTTCAAGATTGAAGACTCCTCGCTTTCTTGATTTATTCCCACATTAGCCATGTAATACCCCACGACGGATTCACGCGGAAGTTTAGAAACATTTATTTCTACTCCATACCACGATTTACTGCAATAGTTAGTCGGCGACACAGTGATTTCGGTTCCCGCAACATTCACCTTCTGATTGAATTTGACGTCTTTCGTCTTCGTTTCTTCACCGTCGTTGTAGGATACGGTGACCGTCTTGTCATCCTTCAACGAAGCAGTAAAAGAGAAATAACTCTCGGTTGTAGCCTCAGGGAATGTTACTCGGAACGGAGCCTGCGTATAAAGTTCCAGTTGTCTCAACCCATCCTGAATCTTATAGCTGACATCAGCATTCAGTCGTCCCACGACCTCTCTCATCAATCTTTTCGACTTGAATTGAAGAATTTCGTTGGCCACATTCACCTTATTTATCAGATTGTCATAACGATCCATGCTCGTTGTCGACAACTTGTTCGACGGGTCCTTGATTATGACCGTCGCAGAACGGAAATAGACTAATGGCGACTTGGCATACTTATACCATGCAAGTCCTCCGAACAGTAATATAGAAATAAGATACCAGCGCCATTTGGATGCAAGGTACATCAACAAATCGACGATGTTCAACTCAGATTCCTTTTTTGTAGATTTAGTGTCAGTCTGCATCTTGATATTCGTTTTTTCACATTTACATAATTACTTAAGATACCACAAGACAGAACAAGCGGCGGTTACCAGACTCAAGATAAGTGTACCATACTGAATGGTGCGGTCTTCCGTATCCTTCTTCTTATATTTCGGCTCAACGTATACAATATCATTCTGCTGAAGATAGAAGCATGGAGATTCGAAAATATCTTTGCTTCGCAAATCATGCATATACATTTCCCTTGTTCCGTTGTTTTCTCTTATCACAGCCACACGGTCAACACGTGCACGCGAAGTCAAATCGCCGGCCTTGGCAATAGCTTCAAGAAGAGTCACCCTATCGCCATCTACAGAATATGTACCGTTACTTCCAACAGCTCCAAGCACTGTATATCTGAAATTGAGAATCTCGATGGAAACCAACGGATCCTTAATATAGTTGCCTTCTATAATCTTGTTTCTTATCAGCTCTTTTACAGCACTAAGGGTAAGTCCTTCAACATGAAGCTGACCGAGAATAGGGAAATCAATATTTCCGTTCTTATCCACCCTATACCCCTTTTCTCTTACTGCTGAAACATTGTCGCCAACAGTTATGCCGCCGTCGGCCTCAACACGAAACGCACCGCCTTGGACATTGAAAGGAAGAGCCAATTCAGGACTTTTACAGCTGACCACAATACTAAGTCTATCATCGCGATGGACAGTTGCCTCGTGTATATCCTCAATAGGATACCTCTCAGCTAAATTCATATCGTTGAGATAGACGAAATTCTTACGTGAACTGCATGACGAAAACACCGCGAGGGCGACAATGCATGCAATGTAAATGTTTCTCTTTATTTTCATTTGAACTATATGTGATTTATTGATTGTTTCGTTTGAATATTCTCTATGCCGCGACGGCATACAAGGGCTGCCGCGACATCGGGCAGGCAGTCCATTATACCCGCAGGAGCAACTGCAGACAACGCCGACAGAACATCACACAGACAACCGAACGCACCTGCATCTGCCTTGATGCCCGAACAGCTGGGAAGTAATGCAGAAAAGACGGAAGCGTCCGAAAGCGGAGTAAAACGGTTGAACGGTGCGCGGCGAATACGGGCTATGCCTCCCAAAGGACGGACACGGCGCAGATAGCAAGGTGTCTTGCCGCTCCACGGACTGCCGCAAACAAATGCTCCATCGCTCCTGACAACCACAAAAGGATTGTCATCGTTGAGAAGAGTGCATCCGCTGAACGCACTGCGCCAAAGTGCCGCGTGCGTGCTCTTGCCTGTACCGCTGGGGCCGAGAAACATATAGGCTTTTTCATCCAGTTCTACAGCCGAAGCATGAAACGATAGTACACCGCACGGCACAAGAGCCTGAGAACAGGCGGCACGGAGCATGGACGAAAGCGCGTCGCCGACATGCGGATCGGTCCAGCAAAGCGAAGCCGAAGCCGAACGGAAGTCGCGGTCGACATACATGCGGTGGACAGGACCTCGGGAAACATAGTTTATGTCAAGAAGCAGGCCGGAGCCAGAAAGCGATAGACGAAGACGCCCCATGTCGTTCACAGTCTCATCGACAACAAGCCCTGCAGGCAGTGAATCTAACGCACCGGCAGGAAGCGAAGCATCGAGACGAAACAACGGTGCATCGCAGCAGCTGGCATCAACAGCAAAGGCCGCAAACGACGGCATCAGCATAAACACATCGAGTCCGTCGGGAATGACTACCTCAATGGGCACTTCTGCAATCTCAAAAAAATTGGTATTCATCTTTTCTTGAACTGGCCTGAAACCAGGTCTGCAAATGTCCACAAAGCCTCGGCAGGAGCCGTGGACAATGAAAAACAGGCATTACCGAGAAAGGAGCGCACTGTATTGAGCTTGCGCACATATCTGGAAGCCTCGGACGAACTGCCGGAACTGCGGCCGAAATTGCCGGCGCTCATAACTCTTTCAAACAGACGAGCTGAACCACTCTGACTGCCGGCAAACGGCAGTATGGAGGCACCGGCACCAAGAGAACCGGAAAGAAAGCCATGAAGCATGGTTGTCCACCGGGCAAGACCCATGCACCGGCATGCGTCCACATATTCGTCATGCGCATACATGCCGCTGTAGGCCCGATATGCAGCCGCAATGTCGCAGTACTGGCGCAGACCTATACCTCGCCCGAGCATATGCTTGAGGATGTGGGCATTCTGCATGACAAGATCGAGCACCGGAACCGGCATGAGCACCATTACGTCCGAAGCTGGAACTATATTTCGGGCAACAAAGCCCTTATCGCGGACAAGACGCTCCGCGAAACGGCGCGCCCCAGGAACATGAACATCTACAAGCGAACGATGAAGCTCAATTTCCACCCCGCCCAAACGAAAGCTTAAGGCTCCGTCGGCATGATGTTCCAGAACAACTCCGCGCCTCTGCAGCTCAGCCAGAGCTTCGCGCCAGCCGTCAGCATCGGGAAAGAAAAAATCTATGTCGCCGCATTCGCGCAGACTTGGCTCGGAATATGCAGCGGCAGCACCCTGCCCCTTCATGAGGACAGCACGCACAGAACTGGAGGAAAACATGGATGCAAGTCTGGCAAGAACAGCATCGGTGAGGCGGTTGCGCTTCTCTATGGCATCGACCTCGGCAACCCATCTGAGAAGCAGGCTCCGGCAAGGCATGAAATCATCGGGCAGACGCAGCATGCCGCTGTAGACCAACCCTGTGACAGAATGGCGACGGGCCAGCTCATAGACAGAACGCCATGAATCGTCCGACAGCGGAAACAGGCTCATGTCATCGGGAGCCTCATCCCACAGACCCGAACGCAGAAGGACGAGAAAGGCATCCACATGGTCAGAATAAACCTGCTTGCTCATCTTAATCGTCAACAACAAGTCCGAAACGTCTCCAATCGGCCAACATAGCCTCTACATCGCCGGCGGCGCGCGAAGCCTCGACATCATAGCGAGCGCACAGCCAGTCAACCAGCATAGAAGAAGTGAAACTATCACCGCCTATGCGTTCCCAGAGCCATGCCGCCGTTGCATTCATGGTGTACACATCAGCTATGTTGACATTCGTGGAAGATAAGTCGACAACTATATACTGCCGGCCCACACGCCTGACAGCGAGATTTTTCTTCAGTTTCATAATGTTAAAAAGCAGACTCCAGTACACACCTGAAAGGCATACCGGCGGAAACAAGTCCGCTTCAGGAACATGGACTGGAGAATATTTTTTCAGAATTTCTTTCCGGAAAGTATTGAATACGCCGTAAGAAAAATTATTTTTAAGTCCAACCACAATGACCAGTTTGACAGATACTCGAGGTCGAGCCGCAAGCGCTCAAGCATCTTCTCCATAGTATCCGTATATCCGTTGTACAATGTGGCAATTGAAAACAATCCCGGTCTAAGCTGATAAAGCAGTTCATAGTCAGGATTATGTTCCATAATCTTTTCGACGAAATACCGTCTTTCAGGTCTCGGCCCAACAAAGGACATCTCACCCTTAAGAACGTTCCAAAGCTGCGGTAGTTCGTCCACGTGATGCTCTCTTATGAACCGTCCGACTTTTGTCAAACGGTCATCATTCTCTTTGCACAGTTCCGGTTTCCCAGCAATCTCAGCATCAGTACGCATAGAACGGAACTTATACAATGTAAATTCTTTTCCTTTATATCCAACTCGTCTCTGCTTAAATATAGCCGGTTGACCGTCTTCCTTTATGATGGCAATATAAATTACCAGAAAAACAGGAGAAAACACTATCAGAGACAGGAGCGCCCCCCAAAAGTCAAAAAATCTTTTTACAGCATTTTCAAAAGCATTAATACCTACTTTACGTTCCATCGTGCTTGTCAATTGTTATCGTATAAATTCTTATAGATGTTTATGCAATTCTCTATCATGTGTTCTTTTGTGAAATTCTCATTGTAACGCTTCAGAGCCCCCAATGAGAACCGCCTGTATGTTTCATTATCCTTGGTAATCTGCATAACGGCCTCTGCTATCGCTTTCGGATCTCTAGGCGGAACATTTATGCCAGACACACCGTCCATATTTACCCAGGCAACCCCAGAATGCGGAATACGTGTTGCCACGACCGGCTTGGCGCATGACATTGCCTCAATCTGAACAATGCCGAAAGCCTCGGTCTTAAGGACCGACGACAAGCAGAACACATCACATGCTTCATAATAAGCAGGAAGGTCTTCATCTGAAACGAATCCCAAAAACTTGACTTTATCTGTCAGGCCGTGATAACTGCACTGCAGCTTCAGATCTTCTTCCAAAGGTCCGGTTCCGCCTATAAGTACAACATAGTCGTCATTCAGATATTTAGCGGCCTCCACCAAATAGGTAAAACCTTTGTATCCTACCATTCGTCCAAGCGAAAACACAATTTTCCTGCCTTGGAATCTGTCCTTGACGGCATGTGCCTTTTCCGGCATATTCGGCATCTTGTCTATACCTATAGGCAGACAGCATGTCTTGTTTCTGAACTTATACAGATAAGGCGATTCACGTATATAGACAGGAGTCGTTCCAACGATCGTGTCCGCACGCTTTATAAGCCATTGCTGCAAAGGTTTGTAAAACTTCAACAGCTGTTTCTGCTTGAGTATGTCGCTGTGCCAATGCAGAACCACCTTGCCTTTGAATCCAGACATCCATAAAGCCAGACAAGCAATAGGATCCGGATGGTGTACGTGAATGATGTCATACTGCCGGCACACCTTCTTTAGCGTAACAACCATATCTGGTGATATCATCGTCGCAGCCAGCTTTGCCAGTGAATGGCAGCATATCAATTTGGCATTCTCGTTGATATCCAAGACACTGTGCCCGCCGTCAAGCGCCGCACAAAGCATATCACACTCAATACCTTGTCCGGAAACGCCTTGCAAAAGTTCATACATAACTTTCTCAACCCCACCCTGTATAGGATAGAATTTCCCCAGTTGCAATACTTTCATTATAAAAATCTATTTTAAAGTATTTATTATCCCCTTGTTTACCCCCATTATTGAACAGATCGGCTCAAAATATCATCATAAAGCCTTATATAATCTGCATATCTGTCTTCTTTTCTAAAATTCACCTCAGCAAAATCTCGACATCTAGGTGCATAAAAAGCCTTGCCTTTTGCTTCAATCTCCTTAATGGCCTTATACAATCCTTCAATATCACCAGCGCTAACGGCACGACCTGTTTCTTCTGTTATTACTTCTGTTGCTCCTCCTACATCGTAAGCAACAACAGGCGTTCCGCACGCAATAGCTTCCATATTGACCGTAGGATAGTTGTCCTGCCATGTCGGATTGACAAACACCTCCGCTGCAGAATACAGTTCTGCCAATGCTTGTACATTTTCTGTTCGCCGTATGCCGATAATGTTACCCGGAAGCCTGGACTTGGTTCTATCATCAACACCAACAAGAACAATCACTTCATCAGACCCGATAATTTTTGACAGTTCCAGAAAATCAAACAAACCTTTCTCACGGCTCCAGATACTGGCTACACCCAGAATAAGACGTTTGCCTTCTATTCCATATTTCTTCTTAATATCTTCTCCATCGTATATATTGAAAACATTTGTATCGATGCCGTTATGAATAAGCGTGAAATTGGCATTTTTCAAGAATGAGTCTCTCATTTCACCCATTATCCATTCTGAAACAGGCACAACAAACATATTCGATGCCTGTATCGATGTAAATGCATTTCTTTTATCTTCAAAATTCTTGAATGACCTGTCAAACAGATAGCTTGCAGGAAATTTCGTTTTTTGCGGACATCTGCTGCAATGTATCTTCCATTTACTGCAACCGGCAAAAGTATAATAGTAACAGTGTCCAGTATAAAGCCAGCAGTCATGTACAGTCCATACAACAGGCTTGTTCCTACGTGCCAGATAATCAAACAGAATCTTATAATTCAAGAAATAGCCATGAATATTGTGTATATGTATTATATCTGGATCTATCTCGTCGATCACGCGGATGAAATCCTTCGTATCTCGTTCTGAAGCCAAGCCATGACGGTCAAAAAGACGCGTTGCAAGCCAATGGCCAAGAACGCCAATCTTACCACCGACTGGAACAAGCTCCGACTTACAAGGTTTGATGCCGTCCCTGGCATAGCTGTATGCTATATAACTTTTCCAGCCGTTTGCAATCGCGAGTTCTCCTATTTCCTGCATAATACGTCCAGTTGAGGTGGAAACTCGCAATACCGGATTTATCTGAAGAAGCTTTTTCATGCCGTTACCAAATTATTGAATAAATCCACCCACTTGTTCATAACAGTTTCTTCCGAGTACCTGTCTATGATTTTTCGTGCATTTGACGACATGAATTTCCGATTAGACTCATCAGACATAATGGAAACAAGCTTTTCTGCAAGATCTGCCACGTTACCGCTTTCAGCAATAAGTCCATTGATACCGTCATCAATTATGTCTTTAGGGCCACATTTGAAGTCGAAAGCGACCACCGGAAGTCCGCATGCCATAGCTTCGATCATAACCATAGGAAAACCCTCATAATTGGAGCTCATTACCAGCAACGAACTATTCACATATTCTGACAATATATCTTTTACAGGTTTATTGATACGTACACGTTCCTGCAATCCGTAAGAATCTATCATATCGTGCAGTTTCCCATACCACTCGCCTTGTCCGAAGATATCCAGGGTCCAATCTGCAAGTTCCCTGTTCTTTGCAACGATGTTCCATGCATCAATAAGTCTGTCAAAACCTTTCTGGTAATCCAACCTACCAACGGCTAACACCCGTTTATTTGAGACATCTGAAAATCTTGTACCAACATTCAAAGCCGCATTTGGAATAACACATATATTCGGAATGTTTCCCCAATAACCTCTATCTTCATTAGTCAAAACGACAAACTGGTCAAAGCGACTGACTATCCGTTCATCCTGTTTGGTGCGCCAACGGTCAATCAATCCAAGAAGTCCCGACCGTCCATACTGCAATCTGAAGAATTTGCAGTAGTGCAGTTCCAGAACCTTCTTGCTTCCGTCCTTGATGTCTGGAATAAATGAAGATTCCGACGGATAAAGCGAAACAACAATATCTGCTTTCTCCGCATAAAGAAGCCTTGTCAGCAAAGCTTTATGGCGACGCCGTTTTGCCAGATATCCTGAAATCTTAAGAAATACATTCTTACAATTATCATCTGAATAATTTATTCCCAAATCTGCCATCTTAACGCCGGCAGGGAAGTCATAAAAAGGCTTCCGCCCTTTCTGATCAGTCGTCACCACTGATACATCCCACCCTAGTTCTTCAACAAGATATCGTACCTTATTACAAAGTACTCTCTCCATCCCCCCTGGATTACATGTGGAATGAGTACAATAGATAATTTTCATGAGGGCTGATTATTCATTAAATAACGTTCTTCATATTCCTTGTTCTCGTCTTGGCTTATG
>ULQU01006636.1_pt1 | contig 12639 bp, 9 predicted proteins | sample 1954841 | NCBI WGS metagenome assembly ULQU01 (sample SAMEA4835664, study PRJEB28245) | human gut metagenome | biome: gut microbiome; material: fecal sample | place: Denmark | collected 2008
ACGCTACGTATGGGTTCGCCCAACTTCGAGATACTGGAAACAAGCGAAGATGCTGCCTTGCTGAAACCCGGACAAACCCGTCCTACCGTAACCCGCTGCAAGCTGATGGAATACAGCATGGTGGACATCGGCGGAAACGACGACAACATCCGGCTCTCATACGAGGGGCGGGAAATCAGGCTGGATGCAGGAGGCGGATGCGACCTGCCGCTGTTGAAGGAAAGCTTTAATGAAAACCAAACATTACAGACAATGAACGAACAACTGAAAACCATCGCCCTGATGCTGGGGCTGGCGGATACCGCCACACTGCAGGAAGTGCAGAAACAGATTAACGTATTGCTCGGCTACCAGGCGGCCAACACATCCCTGCGTACCGAGAAAGAAAAACTGGAAAAGGAGCTTGACACCTTACGATTGGCAGGTATTACGTCGCTGGTGGAGGAAGCCGTGACTGCCGGAAAGATTGAATCCGGGAAGAAAGCTCACTTTATCGAGCTGGGAAAGAAAGTCGGCCAGGAAAGCTTGAAACTGACCTTCGAAGCTATGCACGGCACAGTAAAGCCGTCGATGGTATTGAACCGCGATACCTTGCCGACGGCAACCGGCGACTGGAAAAAACTGAGCGAAGTTCCGGCAGAGGAACTGAAACTGATGCGAAAGAACGACCCGCAGCAGTACCGCAGGCTGTACAAGGCTGAATACGGTGTGGACTTTCCGGAACTTAACTGATTGTTGAACACAAATTAAAACACGAACATGAGAAAAGAAATCGTAAAATTCGTAACCGGCACACTGGTGAATGTGCTGATGAGTATCGTTATCCTGGCTTGCCTTGGAATTCCGAATGCAGGATTCTGGGGGCTGATTGTGGGCGTGGTGCTACCAATGGCACTGGGCAAGTTCTTTCCGAAAGGTGCAGCCCTGGAAGGTGTCTATACTGAAGTATGGACGGGTGAGCTGGTGAAGCAGCTTCGCGGAGGCATGACCGCCTCATTCCTGGACGGTGTGTCCGATTATTCGGCTGCGGTGAACAACGAAGTGGTACACCTGGTAGATGTGGGCGGCGACCCGGACGTGCTGATCAACAACACCACGTATCCTATTGCCGCACAGGAACTGGAAGACGGAGATATTGCATTGGGCCTTGACAAGTTCCAGACCAAGAAGACACCAGTATCGGACGACCAGCTCTTTGCCATTTCCTACGACAAGATGGGAAGCGTGATTGAGCGTCACGGCGACGCTATTACCATCGCCAAGTTCAAGAAAGCGGCTCATGCACTGGCTCCGAACAGCAACACGGCGAAAACTCCGGTAGTGCCAACTTCCGGTGAAGATGACAACGGACGTAAGAAATGTACCCGAAAGGATATCATTGCCCTGAAACGTAAGCTGGATGACTTGAAGGTACCTACCGCAGGCCGCCGTCTGGTGCTCTGTTCAGACCACGTGAACGACCTGCTGGAAGACGACCAGAAGTTCCGTGACCAGTATTACAACTATACGACCGGAAAGATTGCCAACATGTACGGATTCGAGGTGTACGAATTTGAGAACTGTCCGTACTTTACCAAGGAAGGCACAAAAGTTCCGTTCAAGGACTCGCCTTCAGGTACCGACCATCAGGCATCCTTCTGCTTCTACACCAAGCGTGTGTTCCGTGCACAGGGAGGTACCAAGATGTATTATCGCGACGCACAGACCAACCCGGACTACCAGCAGAACGAAGTGAACTTCCGTCACTACTACATCGTACTTCCGAAAAAGATGGAGGCTATCGGTGCCATCTACAGTTATGACGGTTCTACTGCACAGACATCCGACCAAATCGGAGAACCTGACAAGAACTGGGCTGAGACCAGACGCGAAGCTGAAGCTGCCAAAATGGCCATGGCTATGTCTGATGGAGGAGAGAATGGCGTGAGCGGACTGGAAGAAAAGTTACAGGAAGACCCTGCAGCCGGTGAGGAACTTGAAGCATAAGGAGGAATGAGGTATGAAACACTTTACAATGGGTGAACTTTGTGCCAGCACCACCGCCGACGCTCATGGAATCAAGAATACACCGCCTCTTCAGGAGGCGGGTAATCTGAAAGCCCTTGCCGACAATGTGCTTGACCCTCTTCGTGAATGGTACGGAAAACCGATTACCGTCAATTCAGGTTACCGTTGTCCGCAACTGAACCGGCTGGTAGGAGGTGCGGCAAGCAGCCAGCATCTGAAAGGAGAAGCTGCCGACATTACAGCAGGAAGCAGGGAAGAGAACCGGAAACTCTTTGATTACATCAAAAGCCATCTTCCTTTTGACCAGCTTATCGACGAAAAGAATTATTCGTGGGTGCATGTGTCTTACAAGCGCGACGGAAACAACAGAAAACAGACATTAAAACTTTAAAGCACAACAAAATGAAACGGATTATCTTATTTTTCTGCCTGTGTCTGATTACACTGGCTTCATTTGCGCAGACCGTACTTCCGGCTGCAGAACCTGAAACATCGTTCCTTATCGACCTGGGAAGCTTTACGGGAATCGTAGCCCTGGTTTCTACCTTGGTGACACAGATTCTGAAGGTTGTTCCGGCTATTTCCGCAAGCAAGCTGGCCAAAATTTTGATTTCATGCGGTGTGGGCATGGTAGTATGTATTATTGTCTGGCTTTTGCAACTCACTCCGTTACTTACAGGCTATATCTGGTGGCAGGTGCTGATTTACGGACTGGCGGCCGGACTCAGCGGATGCGGATTCTATGATGTGATTAAGGCTATCGGAGCACTGTTTAAAAAAGAGTAGAGCATTATGGATTGGACCCTGTTACAGCCACTCATGGATTGGCTGGCTCCTGCCGGCTGGCTGGTAACTGCCATTGCCTGGTGGCGTGACAGAAAAGTATACCAGGTCCGCGCAGTGAAAGAAACCGAAGGCACTTACAAGACTCTATACGATGATCTGAGTGCCACCGTACGCGAATTAAGCAAACAACTGAGAAAACAAAACGAAAGAAATATTAACCATGAAACGGCTTTACGCAAATTACATACTTGCAAGTATGCTGACCGCTGTCCTGTCATTATCTTCCTGCGCCAGCAGCAGAAAGGCCAGCTTGGAAACCATCCGCTCGGACAGCCTCCGAACGAGCGTAACCGAGCAAACAACCTTCGAGCCGGTCCCGAAGAGGACGGCGACCTGCTCGGTGAGTGCGGAGCAGTGGCTGAACCTGAGTAAACTTCCTGCCGGATTTGGGCTGAGCTATCGGAACGACGGTCTGAATATTGACATACAATCGGACGGAGAAGGTGGCGTGAACGTCACAGCTACAGCCGACAGCACAGGAAGACAGGTAACCGTAACACGTACGGAAACCGACCACCGCATACGTGATGAAACTGTGAGCAATGAAGTGAAGGAAACACGCCCGGGAGCGCAGGGATGGCTGACAGGAACAGCCCTGACCCTGCTGGGTATTTTCCTTATCTGGCAACTGATTAAACGATATTTAAAACACGATTAAAAACGACAATATTATGGCAGATACAAGCAACGGACTGATGTACGGCGTGGCGAAAGTGACTTTCAAGCCTTCCGGAGAAGGAGGTGAAGAAAAGACGTTGGGCTGGTTGGATGAAAACGGAATGCAGCCGGCAGGAAATGCGCCTACCTTTATGGATGTGATGGCCGCACAAGTAACAGACGGACCGGTAGACAGCATCATGACCAATCCGGGAAGCGATGCGTTCACAATGAACCTTATCCAGCTGAATGCGGAAAACATGGTGAATGTGTTCGGTGGAAAAGCCGAAGCTGACGGCTCTTATACACCACCGACAAAGATGGTAGCCAATGGCGTACTGACTATCACTATGCATTCAGGCCACAGTTTCCGTGTATTCAACTCCCGATTGAGCCGTAACGGATGGCAGAATGGTATCAACATGCAGAATGTGCTGGCAATGGGTATCCGTGTGGATATGCTGAAAACGACCGACGGCAAGGAAAGACGTTACCGCATCTATCCTCCCGGTGTGGTTCCCGACACATCTGACACAACCGCAGACGCTAAGGCATGATGAATGCACAAGATATTGAACTGCTGGCAGGCATCTCCCTCAGTGACGGGGGAATCAGCCTGCCGCTTCATACGGTACTTCGGAAACGTCCGTTCCGCATTACGATGAAGACACCTACAACCCGCAGCCTGATCCGGATCAGCAAGCGTTATCTCCGAATCGGGGTGACTCCGGAAGAATATGATGCATACGACCTGGACCAGCGTATCCGGTTTGTCTTCCTGCATGGAAAGGACATCAGCCGCATTGTAGCATACGGAATTGTGAGAGGTCCTGTACTGGGAAGAATGCTGAACCGCATAGTGGCCTGGATGCTACGTGAACTGATGACACCCGATGAACTTGCAGCCGCCTGGCGGCAGGTGCTGAACAGTACATCTACCACGTCTTTCGGGATTATTATCGCATCGGCAGCAGCACTGAACAAGATGCAGCCCTTAGCGAGCCGGAACGAGAGCGAAAACGAAACGAGGAGTTAAAGAAGGGACATACAGAACCTTCGCATAGCCTTTTCGGCGTAGTAGGTCAGATTGCCACGGAAACAGGATGGAGCATTGACTACATTCTGGATAAGGTAAATGTAGTTACACTTCAGCTCATGATGGCAGACATGCCTCACTGGGTTCCTCCGAAGAAACCGGACTTGAATCAGCAAATCCGTGAAATGGAGGAACGTGAAAAACAAAGAAACAGTCGCACACAAACAACAGAAAACACCAATCAGACAAAGGGAATGAACCCGATGGAGTTCTTTACCAATTATGCGGTAAAGGACTGATTATTCATCATTATAAATTGGAATCATGGCAGTACCCGTTGAACTGGAAATATTCATGAAAGACTTGACCAAGGCCGGACTACAGAGCGTGGGTAAGAATGTGGATGATGTGGAAAATCAGACTATGAAACTGATTGACGCATTGAAGCAGGTACGTGCCGAACAGATCAAGCAGCTTGAAGCGAACAAGCAAGCCGGAAAAAGCTACACGCAGGAAGCGGCCAACGTACAGGCCTTGACCGGTCAAATTAACGGATTGAAGGCCGGTCTGAAAGACTTGCAGAAAACAAAAGAGGAGGTTGCAAAAACACCTTCCATCGACATCGACACAGAAGCGGTTACCCGTAAGACAAACAACCTGAAGATGCAATTCAGCCAGGTAGCAAGAGAACTGCCATCTTTGGCCATGGGGCCGCAGATGTTTATCCTCGCTATCTCCAACAACCTTCCTATGCTGGCAGATGCCATTGCCGATGTGCGAAAGCAGAACGAACTTCTTGCTGCATCCGGACAAAAGGGTGTGCCGGTATGGAAACAGCTAGGAAAAGCATTGCTTTCCCCTCAGACAGCCTTAATCGCTCTAATTTCATTGGGTGTTGTATATGGAAAAGAAATTGGTAATTGGGTTAAGAACCTTGGTAAAGTAAAAAAAGAACTATCAGAAACTCAACAGCTACAGGAATCATTGAACACTTCCAGAAGAAAAGGAGGAGAAGCTGCTTCTGAAGAGTCTGCAAAACTTAGAATTCTTTATACAGCTAGCCAGGATACATCAAAATCAATGAGAGAAAGGAATAAGGCTGTAGATGAGCTTCAAAAAATGTATCCAGATTATTTCGGTAAACTAAGCAATGAAGCCATTTTAGCGGGGAATGCCGCATCTGCGTACGATGAACTGACAAAGGCAATTATACGTAAAGGTCAGGCGCAGGCTGCAGAAGATATTGTAGCTGATTATTCTAAGAGAAACTTTCAGTTGCAACGTGGTATTAATGCTGATACAAATTGGACAAATCAAAATAGAACTGCATACGAAGCCGCTTTGAAAGAACGTGATAAGATGTGGGAAAACTATCGTAAGGTAAACCAAGGAAGTTTCATTGTAGATAGTGCTGCAAAATCATGGATTAGCAATACAGCGGAAGGAAAATTGATTGAAGAATACGAGCGTCGTATGTCAAATATAAAGAAGTATTCTGAAGAAATTGCAAAGAACAACAAAACAGTAGAGGGTATAGTCAAACAGATAGACACATCGGCTTACACCACTGATTTCTCTGGTAGCTCCAAAAAGCAGAAAGAAGAGAAAACCGACTACGCCTTCCAGCTTGCCGATGCCCGCGTAAAAGCACAGCAGACTACGGAAAAACTCCGCATACAGATTATGCAGGAAGGTATTGCCAAGCGTATGGCAATGGCCAAGCAGGAATACGATGAGTCTGTGGCTGACATTGACAAGCAGGAACGGGATATGCTTGCAAAAATGGATCAGGCACGAAAGCAGGGTGACAATATCCCACAGAGCCAGTACGACGATGTTAAAAATACGGCGAACACCAACCGTATGCTGGCAGAACAGGTGTATAACGAAAAGATATATCAGATTGAACAGGAATATCGCGACAAGGCCACGCAGAGCCTTATCGACTACAATAAACAATACGGGACGTATCAGGAGAAACGTCTGGCCATCGCAATGGATTACGCCCGGAAGATTGCCGCTGCGGAAACAGAAGGAGAGGCCGACGTATTAACCCGTGAACGTGACGACAAGCTGGCCAGCCTGGACTTTGAGGAAATGAAGAAAGGGATGGACTGGGACAAGATTTTCGGTGACCTGGAGCGTGTGTCTACTGATACGCTGGAAAGCCTTCGTGAGAAGCTGAAACAATACCTGGAAGGAATAGGCGATGACATCAGCCCCGAATCGTTCAAGGAGGTAATGGATGCTTTCAAGGATATCGACTCCGAACTGGCCGACCGTTCCCCGTTCGAAACAATGAAGAAGGGGTACGAAGATTACAAGTCTGCGATGGATGAGGTACGTTCTGCTCAGAACCTTCTTCAACAGGCACAAGTAGGCGGAAGCGTTATCGTGGAAGAATATGACGAAGCAACCGGAACCCTTACACGTAAGCTGATTACTCAGGCCGAAGCCGAGGAAAGACTTTGTGCTGCTCAGGATAAACGATACAGTGCACAGAAGAATCTGACGGATGCGGCCAATTCTATCGGACAGAAAGGAATGGCAATCGTCAATGCCGGAAACGACATAGTGGATATGTTAGGAAACTTTGGCGTAAAAGTTCCGGAAGCGGTGAGTGAGACATTGAACGGAGTCAGTCAGGTAATGAGTGGACTGGAAAGCATTGATTTGACAAAACCATTCAGTGCTATTACAGGGTCAGTTAGTATATTGACTGGAATAGGCAATACGATAGCCGGACTGTTTGGTTTCGGAGGTGCTGATTATTCCGGGTATGAAAACCTGAAATCAAAGTATGAAGGGCTGATTGATATATGGGATTCGCTTATCTCGAAGAAACAGCAATACATTGACATCGACTACGGAATAGAAGCTCAGAAAGCAGCCGAAGAAGCGAAGAAACTGGTAGATGTGCAGATTGAACGCCAACGTCAGCTGATGCATTCTCTTTCTGGAAGCGGTGCAAGCATCGGTAGTCACTCTCTTGGATACCGGGTTAACCGTGGAATGAGTGCGCAGGATTGGGCAAGACTTTCACAATTAACAGGAGAGAATATACGTGAATTTGGTGACGTAATTAATTTGGATGCGGATGTAATCGGTAAAGTTCTACAGGATGAAAAGTTTGTGTCGGTACTGACCGCTGTCAACTCTGAGTTTTTGACATACATAGAGAATATAGACAAGTACAGCGAACAGTTAAAGGAAATTGCCGAACAGGAGAAAGAAGCATTTACCGGGGTAAGCTTTGATGAATTCCGTGACAGCTTTGTGAGCATGCTGTCGGATTTGGATGCTACCAACCAGGATTTTGCAGACAATTTCGAAAAATACCTTCAGAACGCCATATTCTCCTCAATGGTTGCGGATAAGTATAAAGAAAGAATTCAGAGCTTATATGACTCATGGGCGAAAGAAGCGGCAGATGGCACTATCGTGTATGATCCTTCTAAGGCAGGTTTTTTTTCACATGGTAAAACAGAGATAAACAAAGGTCTTGACGAAAAAGAAGCTGAAATGCTACGCAATCAATATCAGAGTATTGTAGACGATATGCTCGCCGAACGAGAACAGATAATGAATGCTTTCGGATGGTCTTCATCTGCGGATTCCGGAAGCAGCCAGAGCCCATCCAGCGGTGCGCTCACCACGATGAGCCAGGACAGCATATCCACCTTTGAAGGAATAGGACGAAACATGCAGACGCATCTGGCAAATACTGACAAGTTTGTGCAGGAAATCCGAAACACGCAGAAGCAGGACAGCCAGACGCTGGCCACCATAGCCGGACATACGGCACACCTGGTGGAGATACACGATATTTTAAGTGATATGAAATTGAACGGAATACAGCTGAAGTAGCTTTTAATTTTTAACTATTAATTATTAACTGAAAAGTGGACCTGACAGGATTTCTTTTAATCAACGGAACAGACGCATGGACGGAATACGGTGCTTTCCTGGGAGAGACGGAAGAAGGCGGACACGTGAATATGGATGCCTTGCTTCGCATTCCCAAGGCAAAGGATATTACCACCGTAGACTTTCGCGAACGGAATGGGGTAGAGCTTCCTAAGAACCCAAACGTGAAGCTGAGCAGCATCGAACGTACATTGCAGTTCTGGCTTCGTGGAAACTCCGCATCCGACCGGCTGGACAAATACCAGCGCATGATGACGCTCATCACGTCGGGTATGCTTGCAATCTCCGTGAAGAATTACCGAACCTACAATATGGTTTACCAGGATATGCCGGCAGATCCGGAATGGTACGAAAGTTACGAAGGAGACCGGTTCTATGTGCTGTTTTCCGTAAAATTCATGGAGCCGCAGCCTTCTATTTAGTAATTGATTAAACACTGTTTAAATGGAACTGAAAATATACGATAAAGCCAACAACCTCCGACTGACAGCCAGCCCGAACTCTTCTTCCAGTGTTACGGAAGAAATAGGTGGAGAATGCAGCGTATCTGCATCCTTCACCCATACCGAATATGTGCCGCTGGATGTGGATGACTACATCGAGGTGGAAGGAGTTCGCTACAAGGTAAAGTCAGGCTATCGTCCGAAACAAAAGAACACACAGACTTATGAATACAGCGTGAAGTTCTATGCACCGATACATGATGCGGAAGATACACTGATGCTGTTCCAGGAAGGCGGAACCACGTCTGAATTCAGTTACGACGGTTGGCCTCGTGAACACCTTCAGCTTTGGATTGATAACATGAACCGTCGTGCAGGTGGGAACCTGTGGAGCATCGGAACGGTGATTACAGCCGAAAACAAGGTGATTGATTACCGGAATGTGAAGTGCTGGGATGCGGCTTTCGGCAGCAACGGCATCGCCGCCACATTCGAAACGGAAATGTGGGCAGACGGTTATGTGATTAATCTCTGCAAGGCTGAACGTGGGGAAGTGGTGGAGCTTGCCTACCTTCAGGGACTTACCAATCTGGCACAGGAAGATAACGGGGAAGTGAAATTCTTTACCCGTCTGTTCCCGTTGGGCAGCACACGCAATATTGATGCGACAAAGTACGGGTATTCCCGTCTGCAACTTCCAAGCCGGGAAATATATGTGGACAAGAATGTAGACTTATATGGAGTGAAGGAAGAAACGGAAGAAGCTGCGTTTGCTGAGATATATCCTCAGTATGTAGGTACTGTTTCATCTGTACGTACGGAAGATAAAACCAGCGAGGAAGGACGGAAGTACACCGTATATTACTTCAAAGATAATGGAATGAACTGGAATCCGAAAGACTACGAGATTCCGGATCTGGACTATATGTTACAGTTCCAGACTGGCGAGCTGGCAGGACGTGGAACTGACGGTTCTTTCCAGGCGGCATGGCATGAAGACACACGGGAGTGGGAAATCATCAACGTATATCCGGATGATGCGACTCAGATTCCTGGAGGTGTGATTATACCAAATCCAGGTGACAAGTATATACCATGGAACTTCGCCATGCCGCAGGAATACATCACCGCAGCGGAACAGGCATACAAGCTGGCAGTAGATGACTATCTGAATACCTACAGCTTTGACCCGAACAAATACACCGGAACCACTGACCGGAATTATATCGAAAAGAACAAAACTCCGCTCCGCATCGGGTGGAACGTGCGTCTGCTGTCAGAACAGTATTTCGGTTCTACCGGAGGATACAAGGATACACGTATTACCAAGGTGCAGCGCAAGTTGAACGACTTGTGCCAGGCTACGATTACCTGCTCGGATGAAGTAGGGTCGGGGTGGAAATCCTCGGTAGATAACTCGCTGAACTCGCTACGGTATGAGGTAGCCAGACAGGTTGAACAATATGTATATGATGTAATCCGGTCGTTCGATGAAAAAACGCCGTCTGATAAGAATATATTCAGTGCATTAAAATCGTTGAAGACACATCTTCGTAAGGATGCACCTGACCGTACGGAGTTTTTGATGAAACTTCTTGGCGGTATCATATCTCCTTTCCTTACATCTCCCGACTTTGTTACTGGAATGATGGGTGCCGGCATGTCATTCTATAGCGATGAAAATGGTGATTCTGTCGGATGGATTGACAAACTGTATGTACGAAAGAAAGCCATTTTCCAGCTGCTCAGCATAATGGAGACCGAGCTGGCAGGAGCTTCCTTCATGTTCAATGCAAGCGGAGCACGGGCTACGATAACAAAGGTAGAGCGTATAGATGCGGTCCCGTTCTTCTACTCAGATGGTAGCGCGAAATACTATTCAGATGGTAGCAGAGCATACGTACAGCCAAGCGCACATGGCGCCGTGTACCGCTGTTACTTCCTTGCAAACGATGGTGAGAAAGCAATCGAGAACCGTTTCCGTGTGGGTAACCTGGTACGCAGCCAGTCATTCAATATCAAATCCGGAGTCTATGAGAATGTTAGTAATCATTACTGGTGGCGGTTAGTCACTGCCGTCGGTGATAATTGGATAGAAGTGTCTGTGAATCATTGTGACGAAGGTAGTGATATTCCCAAGGAGGGTGATGTGGTTGTACAACTTGGAGACATATCGGACACGGATTTCCAGTCCGCAATCGTGCTGTCTGCATACGGAGACGGTGCGCCTTCTCTTATCTTCTATCAGGGAATCAACAGTTACTCCCTCTCCGGGAAAGATATAGTCACGATTGGATACGACCGTGTGAAAAAAGAGGGATACTTCAATGTGTATGGACGTACCTATCTCGGTAACAGGGAACAAACGAATTACCTCAGTCTGTCTGATGGAAAGTTAGTCGGAAGATTTAGCGAACTCATGCTATCGTCTGGTAAATCAGTTGTAGAGGTAGCAAAGGACGAAATAAGCCTTGAACTGGAAGATACAGGAATCAACGTCAAAGATAGGACTGTAACGGTACATGCAGATAATTTCTTTGTAACCAATACGTCTGGTAATCCAATCGCTGTTTTTACTACTGATAAAAATGGACGTCCCGTGCTGAAGGCCGAATACATAGACGTAGAAAACCTGAAGGTGAAGCATCTTGATGGTGCGGATGGATCTTTGGAAAGGGGGTCTATCGGAGGATTTGAACTGGCAAATGGCCGAATCGGTAGTGAAGCAACGGCATCCGGAGGTGGCGGTAGTTTGTCAATTTATAGTGACATGATTCGTGTAGGTGGCACAAGCTCTTATGTATTAATAGGTAAAAATGTTGTTCCGGCGACAGCTTCAGGTTTTACAGCTGCGGGAAGAATCATAAACAATCAGACGAATACGTATGGCGGATATGGTTTTGACGTGGCCAATTATGGGCTGTTTATTGAAGTATCTGGTGGAACGAAAAACTATGGGCTGAAAAGCAATGCTCCACTGATGGCAACTGCGTTTATTGGAACCAAGATCGGAAGGCTTAACATTACAGGCAGCACCTACAAGATTGATTTCTCACAGAATAATATCTTCTTTATATATGCCAGCAGCGCATATAATGTGACCCTTCCGGATGAGTCGCAGGTCGCAAGTATGTTTGGTATGAGCAGCCTTCCGTCTGATTTCGGACTTATGTTGGTTTTCAGATGCCTTGCAGGCTCTAAAAACGTCACGTTGGCCGGAATATACGACCAGAACGGAAGTGTGCAAAGTTATACTTTGGCTGTCGGCGATTCAATAATACTACTGGTGGCTAAGGTTCCATATTTCGGATATTTTTTAATCAATTATACAAGCTGATGGACAAGGCAATTATAATCTACACAGTGTTAGTAATCTTATTAATCTTAATGATAAATTGAAAACGATATGGACGATAAAAAATACGATTCAAGGTATGACGGCGAAACAACAGATAAAATTCTGGACAATGCAAAGGCTATAATGGAACAGACTACAGCAGAAGATGGTGAAACGGTACAGGTGTACGATACAAACGGCGTTCCGCATAAGGTGTCGAAAACGGAGCTACTGAAGAAGTCTACACTGGCTCTTCCCAAGCTGGAAGACATATCCGCTTTTGTCGCTATTAACGCGGCCGGAAATGCTGTTGGGGTAATGACAAAAGAGCAGGTTGCGTCAGTTCTGGCGGAACTTAATGGTGGATTTATAAGGAGAAGCCCAGT
>ULQU01014296.1_pt1 | contig 12562 bp, 10 predicted proteins | sample 1954841 | NCBI WGS metagenome assembly ULQU01 (sample SAMEA4835664, study PRJEB28245) | human gut metagenome | biome: gut microbiome; material: fecal sample | place: Denmark | collected 2008
AGATCACGATCTCGTCGCCCGCGTGCAGGAAGTGGAGCCCGTAGCTGTAGGCCACAAGGTTCAGGGACTCGGTGGTGTTCTGGGTGAAGACGATCTCATCGTCCTCCGCGTGGAAGAACTGGGCTACCCGGTGCCGGGCCCCCTCGTGGGCGTCGGTGGCCCGCATGGCGAGGTCATACACGCCCCGGTGGGGGTTGGCGTTGTCATGGGTGTAGTAGCGGGTCACGGCGTCCAGCACCTGCGTGGGGTGCTGGGGGGTGGCGGCGCTGTCCAGATAAACGAGCCGGGTGCCGTTTTCGTCGGCGCTCAGGATCGGGAAATCCTTAATCCATGGATTCTGCATCGTCGAGCCTCCTTGCTGCCGCCTCGCGCACTTCGTCCTGAAGCGCCGCGAGGGGGATCTTTTCAATGGCCGGGGCAAAGCGGGCGTCCACCATCAGGCGGCGTGCCTGTTCCTCGGAAAGGCCGCGGGAGCGCAGGTAGTAGAGCTTGGCCTCATCCAGCCGCCCGATGGAGGCAGCGTGCTGGCCCTCGACCTCTTCTTCGCCGCAGAGGATCAGCGGCGCGGTGCGGTTTCGGGCGGCGGGGCTGAACAGCAGCACATCCTCGCTCTCGTGGCCGACGCCGCGCTTGGCACCCCGGCGGAAGTCAATGGTGCCGCGCAGAATCTTATCGGCATGGCCGGTCAGGACGCCGGCGGTGTGCATCTCGCACAGGGTGTCCTTGGCGGTGTGAACGGAGACATCGTTGTGATCCAGCACGGCGTTGCCGCTGCCGAAGTAGACGGCATCAAGGTCGTACTCGCTCTTGGAAGCGGCGAGCTGTGCCTTGGCACCGCATGCCGAGAGGGCACCGCCCAGCTCGATGCGCACCTGCTCCACCTTGGCGCTCTTGGCTTCCTCGATGGCGACGGCGTTCCAGCGGCGGGCGTGAGAGCCCAGCAGCTGCACCTGCACCAGCTTGACGTGGGCGTTCTCGCCCGCGCGGATGCGGGTGAGGGAAGCGGCGGCACCGTTTTCAGCGTCGCCCCGCACCACCTGCACCACGGTCAGGCTGCTGCCCGCCTTGGCGTCCACGGAAAGGACGCTCAGGGCGTTGGGGTGGGCAGCGTCCAGCGTGACCTCAAAGAGGGCGGGCGCTTCCACCTTGGTATCTTCGGCCACCGTCAGCGCATGGCGGACGGTGGCATTTTCCAGCAGATAGGTATCGACGGCCTCGCCCATGCCGCTCTCCGAAAAGGCGGTGAAGTCGTTCTCGGCTTCGCCGACCCCGGCGGGCAGGGTGAAGGCGATGTTCGCTTCGCCCCAGTCGTCGCCGGGGATCTCCGGCAGCGCCGCTGCTTTGGGAGCGCTGTTGACGCCGCACTGGTTCCAAGTAGGAACCGGCAGACGATTCATGTTCAAGTCATTCATAACACTTCCGGCCCTCCTTTCAGCCGATGCTGCCCTTCATTTCGAGGTGGATGAGGTTGTTCATCTCCACCGCGTACTCCACGGGCAGCTCCTTGGCAATGGGTTCTGCAAAACCGCCCACGATGAGGGCGCGGGCATCCTCTTCGCTCATGCCGCGGCTCATCAGGTAGAAGACCGCTTCCTCGCTGATGCGGCCGATCTTGGCTTCGTGGCCCACATCCACCGCGTCGCAGCGGATGTCCATCTCCGGGATGGTGTCGGAGCGGGAGCGGTCGTCCAGCATCAGGCTCTCGCAGGAGACGGCGCTGCGGCTGTTCTTCGCGCCCGGCAGCACCGTGACGGAGCTGCGGAAGTTCGAGATGCCGCCGTCCCGCGCGATGGACTTCGTCGTGATGTGGGAACTGGTGTTGGGGGCCGCGTGGACCACCTTGGCACCGGTGTCGAGGTCCTGCCCGGCACCCGCAAAGGTGATGCCGGTGAACTCCATCCGGGCACCCTCGCCCGCCAGAATGCTCATGGGGTAGAGGCAGGAGGTATGGGAGCCGAAGGAACCGGAGACCCATTCGATCGTGCCGCCCTTTTCCACCTTGGCGCGCTTGGTGTTCAGGTTGTACATGTTCTTCGACCAATTCTCAATGGTCGAGTAGCGGACGCGGGCGTTCTCGCCCACGTAAATTTCCACGCAGCCTGCATGGAGGTTGGCCACGTTGTACTTCGGGGCCGAGCAGCCTTCGATGAAGTGGAGGTAGGCACCCTTGTCCACGATGATGAGGGTGTGCTCGAACTGGCCCGCACCGGGGGCGTTCAGGCGGAAGTAGGATTGCAGCGGGATCTCCACATGCACCCCGGCGGGAACGTACACGAAGGAGCCGCCGCTCCACACCGCCCCGTGCAGGGCCGCGAACTTGTGGTCGGTGGGGGGCACCAGCTTCATGAAGTGGCTCTTGACCATGTCGGCGTAGGGGCCGGTGAGGGCGCTTTCTATGTCGGTGTAGACGACGCCCTGCGCGGCCACCTCGGCTTTGACGTTGTGGTAGACCACCTCGGAGTCGTACTGCGCACCCACGCCGGCCAGCGAAGCCCGCTCGGCCTTGGGGATGCCCAAGCGCTCAAAGGTGTTCTTGATATCCTCCGGCACCTCGCTCCACTTGCCCCGCATCTCGGTGTTGGGGCGGACGTAGGTGACGATATTGCGCATATCCAGCCCTTCGATGGAAGGGCCCCAGTTCTGCACCGGCATCTTGTTGTAAATTTCAAGGCTCTTCTGGCGGAACCCACGCATCCACTCCGGGTCGTGCTTTTCCTCGGAAATTTTGGCCACGATGTCGGGTGTCAGGCCGGAATTCACCTCAAAGGCGGCGTTTGCGGCGTCCTTGATGTCGTAAATGCTGCGGTCCACTTCGGCAACGTCGGTCTTTTCGGTCTCAAAGGCTCTCATTTCGCTTCGTCCTCCTTCAGCGCGTGGAAGCCCTCCTCGATGATCTCGTTCACAAGGCTGCCATCGCCGGTGCGCACGATGCGGGCATCGTCCAGCACATGCACAAAATCCACCTTCAGGCCCTCAAGGATCTTGGCGTTGTGGGTGATGATGAGGAGGGCGTTCTCCTCGTTGTGGTAAGCGCGGACGCCCTGCGCCACGGTCTTTACGGCGTCCACGTCAAGGCCGGAGTCCGTTTCGTCCAGCAATGCCAGCTTCGGCTTGAGCATGAGGAGCTGCAAGATCTCGCTCTTCTTCTTCTCGCCGCCGGAGAAGCCCACGTTCAGGTAGCGCTCGGCATAGCTGGGGTCCATGCCAAGGGTCTCCATCTGCTGTGCCAGCTCCTTGCGGAAGGCGAAAACCTTGACGGGCTTGCCGGTGATGGCACCCTGTGCGGTGCGCAGGAAATTTTCCAGCGTGATGCCGGGGATCTCCTCCGGCGTCTGAAAGGAAAGGAACATGCCCAGCTTTGCGCGGACGTCCGCGCTCTCGTGGGTCACATCCTGCCCGCGGAAAACAATGCTGCCGCGGGTGACGGTATAGCGGGGGTCGCCCATCAGGGCGCTCATCAGGGTGGATTTGCCCGCGCCGTTGTGGCCCATCAGAACATGGGTCTCGCCGGGGTGGACGGTCAGGTTCAGGCCGTCCAGAAGCACCTTCTGCTCCTCGCCGACCGTGACCTGTAAATCTTTGACTTCCAGCAGGGGACTGCTCATAGGATCTACCTCCTTGTAACGCAAAACCGCACGCACTCTCAATTCCGAGTGGTGCAGTAGGATAACTCTCGACCCTTATACTATACCAACTTTCTAGGAATTGCAAGGGGTGTCAAAAAAGATTAACACTCTTCGGCGCTTATACCAAGAAACGGTGGAGAACTTCCGGCCCTCTTTGTGCAGTGTGAAGTGCGATAAGAAAGAGCGAGAACTCTGTGCCGCACACAGGGTCCCCGCTCTTTTCTCAGTTTTCGTTACAGTTTTCGGTAGCCGGAAGGCTCATCGTCCTTGCAGCGGCGTTCCATCAAAAAGGTGTCCAGCCAGCGGCCGTGGCAGTCCCGCGCGATCCGCTCACGGCGGCCCACAAGGCGGAAGCCGCATTTCAGGTGCAGCCCCTTGGAGGCGGCGTTGTCCTGCAGGACGGTGGATTGCAGCGTCCAGTACCCGGCCTCCTCGGCTTCTTGGCAGAGGGCGGTCAGGAGCTGGGAACCCAGCCCCCGGCCCCGGAAGCGCTCACCAATGTAGATGCTGATCTCGGCCACGCCCCGGTAGCACCAGCGCGGGTCTACCCGGTGCAGGGCGGCCCACCCGGCCAGCACGCCGTCATCCACCACCACAAGGCGGCATTCCTTGGTGTGGGAGGCATCCCACGCGGTATAAGGCGGGCAGTCGGTCTGGAAGGTGGCGTGCTCGGTGGCAATGCCTTCCAGATAAATCTTGGCGACTGCGGACCAATCTTCCGGCGTCATGGGCCGGACTGTGATCTCGTTCATACGTTCCCCTGACCGGAGCCGCAATGCTCCGCATTTCCCTCACAAAATTCCTTCTGACAGCTTCAGTATAGCAGACTTTTCGGCAAAGTACAACGGCTCAGATGGGGCCGGGCAGAGAACCCAGCACTTTGATGCCGAGGCTGCGCAGGTAGGACTGCTTTTCCCGCAGCAGGGGCGCCGCATCCGGCTTTTCCGGCGTGTGGGCGTCGCAGCCGACGATGCCCTGCTCCTTTTTTATGGCAGAAACCTTTCCGAAAAGGATCGGTTGTGATACAATAGAGTAAATATTTTGGGCTGTATTCGCCCGTGCAGAAAATCATTATAGACCACTTCGCGGAAAAATGCAATCCGGGCGGCAGCAAAGGAGCGTACCCATGAAAAAGAGAACGAGGCTGGCAGCGGCGCTGTGCTGTCTTGGCCTGATGATGACGCTGGCACTGCCTGCGTTTGCGGCGGGCACCATCACCACCGAGACCACGATGGGCGAGATCCGCTCGGACCCCGGCGTTCAGGGGGCGGGCATCTGGACCAACTCCAAGTTCCGGGACATCAAGCCCCTGCAGACCTATTACTACAACAAACAGACGCTGGCAGAGTTTGTGGGCAGCGAGAACGCCGAAGCCAGCGCGGCGGGCCTGAACCTCGCGGTGGAAAACTACGAAGCGGGCCGTCAGGTCACTTACAAGCTCTATTCGGACGAGGAGATCGCTGCCGACCCCACCAAGGAGGTCGCAGAGCTGAACTATTTCCCCGCCAAGACCCCCAATGCCAAGTATGCGCTGGTGCTCTCCGGCAACATCAGCACCCGCACCGCCGAGCTGAAGGAGTGCATCTCCACGGCTTATGAGCTCCACGAAAAGGGCTACGCCGTCTTTACGATGCGCTACCGCGTCTTCCAGAACGCCAGCGACAACGCCCCGCTGGACGACATCGGCCGGGCCGTGCAGTTCATCACCGAGCACGCCAAGGTGTTCGACGTCCAGACCGAGAACTATGCTCTGCTGGGCTACTCCTCCGGCGGGCACCTGCTGGGCCTGTTCTGCGGCAGGGAGCTGGGCTACCAGAAGTACAAGGTGCCCAAGCCCGGTGCCCTGCTGCTGGCTTATCCCATCAACGATTTCAACGAGGCGCGGCCTTTCTATAGGCTGGTCATGGATCCCGCCGTCTGCGCGACCCGGTACTACGATAATACCATCTCCGGCAGCGTGGATGCGGATTACCCGCCGACGTATTTCTGGTACGGCAAGAACGACAACACCCTGAAGCTGCTCATCTACTCTGAGCAGGGCCCCGCGCTGGAAAAGGCTCTGACGGAAAGCGGCGTGCCCCACCAGCGCACGGTCTACAACAATGCCGCCCACGGCATCGGCCTCGGTTACGGCACCGATGCAGAAGGCTGGCTCGACGACGCCGCTGCCTTCTGGGAAGCCCAGACCGCTGAATAACAGAGAAGGAAACCGTACATGACGAACCGGAATCGAACTTTGCGCATCCTACTGGCTGCATTGGCCCTGCTGGCGGTGCTGGCCCTGCCCGCTTTTGCGGAAGGGGAGAAAGGGGAAGCCAACATCACCCCGCAGACCACCATGAAAGAACTGCGGGAGAACCCCAGCATCAAAGGCTCCGGGCTGTACACCTATGTGTACGTCTGGGAGCGGGACTGCGGCTTTTTGCAGAACAGCAAGGACAACGACACCCTGCAGCAGGTCATCGGCAAGCAGTCGGTCAACAGCTGCGTGGCCGGGATGAATTTCATCATCGAGACCTACAACGCGGGCACGCAGATCACCTATAAGCTCTTCACCCCGGAGGAGATCGCGCAGGACAAGAGCCGCGACCATGTGGAACTGTATTATTTCCCGGCGGAACAGCCCAACGCGAAGTACGCGGTGGTGCTTTCCGGCAATGCGCTGTTCTACAGCGGCGAGATGCGGGGCGGCGTTTCGACGGCATGGGAGCTGCACCAGCAGGGCTACGCGGTGTTCGCGCTGCGCTACCGCATCGGCAAGGAGGCCAAGGACAACGCCCCGCTGGAAGACCTTGGCCGGGCCATCCAGTTCATCACCGCCAACGCCGAGACCTTCGGCGTCCGCACCGAGGACTACGCCCTGCTGGGCTATTCCTCCGGCGGGCAGATCGCGGGGGTGTTCTGCGGCAAGGAGCTGGGCTACCGGAACTACAATGTGCCCAAGCCCGGTGTGCTGCTGCTGGTCTACCCCATCAACAACTTTTATGAGGCAAAACCGATCTACCACCTGCTGCTGGATACCCACGGCGACGGCCGCCGCTATTACGATCATAACATCTCCGACTGCATAGATGCGGATTACCCGCCCACGTATTTCTGGTACGCGCGGAACGATGTGATGCTGATGGCGTTCAACTATTGGCAGCAGGGCCCCGCGCTGCAACAGGCGCTGGCGGCGAACGGCGTGCCCTATCAGGAGCACGTCTACCGCTGCGCCCAACACGGCGTCGGCATCGGGGAAGGAACTGACGCCGAGGGCTGGATCAAGGAAGCGGCTGCGTTCTGGGAAGCGCACACCGCCCCATAAAACGAAAAAAGGAAGCGTGAACACATGATGCAGAAAACACGAACCGGCCGGGTGCTGGCGGCCACGCTGGCCCTGCTGGTGGTGCTGGCCCTGCCCGCCTTCGCCGAAGGCAAGAAGGGGGAAGCCAACATCACCCCGCAGACCACCATGAAAGAACTGCGGGAGAACCCCAGCATCGCGGACTCCGGCTTTTATACCTATTCGCAGGATAAGGACTGCCCGCCGGGCCAGCGCCTGTGGGAACGAACCACGCTGGAACAGTACACCAACCGCTATGTGGCCCAAGGCAGCGCCGACGGCATGAACCTCGTCATCGAAAATTACAACGCAGGCGTCAAGGTGACCCACCTGTTCTACACAATGGATGAGATCGCGCAGGACTCCACCAAGGCGAAGACGGCACTGTTCTATTTCCCGGCCAAGGAGGCGGGCGCGAAGTATGCCCTCGTCATCCCCGGCAGCGGCTGGAACGAGAGCGCTGAGCTGGAAGAGGGGGCATGCACTGCGTGGCAGCTGCACGAAATGGGGTATGCCGTCTTCGTGCTGCGCTACCGCATCTGGACGGATGCAGGGGATAACGCCCCGCTGGAGGACATCGGCCGGGCGGTGCGGTACATCACGGAACATGCCGCAGAGTTCGCCATCCAGCCGGAAAACTACGCCATCGTGGGGTATTCGATGGGCGGGCATCTGACCGGGCTGTTCGGCTCCGACGCTGTAGGATACAAAAATTATCAGGTTCCGGAACCGGCGGCGCTGCTGCTGGGATATCCGGTCAACAATATGACGCTGGTGAAAGGGGCATACCGCTTTTTGCAGGACCCCGGCATCCGGGAGCCTCGCTATTACACAATGAATGTTTCGGATTATGTCACCGACGATTTCCCGGCCACGTACCACTGGCATGGGAAGGATGACGTCACGCTGTTTGCCCTGAACGCAGCCCAGCAGGAACCAGTGTTGGAAGCAGCCCTTGCAGCACACAATGTGCCGCACAAGTATATTGTGTACGATCATGCACCCCATGTCAGCGGCATCGGCACCGGAACGGATGCCGACGGCTGGCTGTACGACGCGGCAGCGTTCTGGGAAGAACAGGTGGCGCAGAAGACGGCACAGCAGCCCGCCGCATAACGACGAACGCAAAAAGAAAGGAATGGTTCGATGAAGGATCAGAACAAGGCATTCCGCAGCCTAAACGCAGGGCTGCCGGACGATGTGGAGCGGCTGAAGGCCGCGGGCTATTACCAAGAGGCCATTGAGCGGATCGACGAATATCTGGCTGAGGACTGGACCGACACCCAGAACAGCCCCCGCAGCCAAGGGCTTGACCCGGTGGGCGGCCCGCTGCCCCAGAACCCGACGCCGCAGGGCGTGGAGGCGCTGCGGGAAGCGATGCTGGCTCAGCGGGAGATGATGCGCCGCCTCCCGGCAGAATACTGCTACACCGAGGCCGAGGCCGTAGCCCGGATGCAGGGGCTGGTGAAGGACTTCACCGCCGAAGAGTTCCGCCAGCTCGTCAAGCACGGCCGGGTGGACTGGCGGTTCGTGGAAGGGGAAAAGCACTACCTTGACCGCTTCGCCGAAACGCTGCTGGCCACCCATGCCGACCTTGCGGCCCGGCAGCTGGACCCGCCCGCGCCGAACACCGCCGCGCGGGAGGTCCGCCGCCGCCAGCACGAGCAGATGGAGCAGACCGGCAGCGCCAGCGCCCGCATCACCCTGCGCGCCAGCGTCGGTATGTCGGACGAAGCTTTTGCTGAAGCGCTGGCAAAGGCCAAGGCGGAAGGGCGGAGCAGCGTCCATGTCCGGGTGTGGCTGCCCATCCCAGCGGCGTGCCTTTCCCAGAGCGAGATGGAGCTGCTTGATCTCACTGAGCCGCCCGCCCGCATTGCGGACGAAAATGCGCCCCAGCGCACCGTGTACTGGGAGGCCGACCTTGCCGAGAACCGCCGCTTCGGCGTGCAGTACCGCTACCGTGAGACGGCTGCTTATACCGACCCGCTGGACTTCACCCCCGACGCAGAGCAGCCGACCTTCGACACCGGGGAGGAAGCGCCTCACATCGTATTTACGCCCTACCTGAAAGCGCTGGCCCATCAACTGACCGACGGCATTGCCGACCCGGCGGAAAAGGCCAAGCGCATCTATGATTATGTTACCCTGAACGTCCGCTACCACTACCAGCCCGCTTACTTCGTGCAGGAGTGTCTGCCCGACCGCTGCGCGCGGGACCGCCGGGGCGACTGCGGCATCATGGCGCTGACCTTCATCACCCTCTGCCGCATCGTGGGCATCCCGGCCCAGTGGCAGAGCGGCCTGTCCGTTTCCCTCACCGGGGTCGGCTGCCACGACTGGGCCATGTTCTACATCGCACCGAAGGGCTGGATGTACGCCGATTGCTCCTTTGGCGCCTCTATGGCGCGGCTGGGGGACGAGACCATGCGCCGCCACTACTTCGGCAGTCTGGACACCGGCCGCATGGTGGCAAACCGCGCCTTCGAAGCGCCTTTTGACCCGCCCATGACCGGTTTCCGCTCCGACCCCTACGACAACCAGTCCGGCGAATGCGAAGTGGACGGCGTGGGCCTTTACGGCGATGCCCTCGACACCCGCAAAGAGCTGGTGGACTACGAACTTTTGGAAGCATAAGACCTTGAACCGGGTCCCGCCCAGTACGGCGGGACCCGCATTTTCAATGTTTCAGATCAGGAGAACCGAATGGAATATCTGGCAGGACTTTATACCCTTTTGCTCGTTGCCATCTGCTTGGAACTGGCCGTGGTGCTCTGGCGCACCGGCAAAAAGCAGAATGCCGCGCAGAACAATGAGGAACTCAAGCGCTGGATGCAGCAGCAGTTCGACGCACAGGCCAAGGATCTTGCGGCCCAGCAGGCCGCGCTGGCGGAGCAGAACTACACCGCCATCCGCAGCGTGAGCGAGACATTACAGACCGCCGTGCAGAACATGAGCACCACCCTCGCCCAAGGGCAGAACGGCCAGCAGCAGATTCTGGAACGGCGCTTGCAGTCGCTGGAAACGGCCAACACCCAGAAGCTCGAAGAGCTGCGCAAGACGCTGGCCGACAGCATGACGGCCCTCCAAGCCGAGAACACCCGCAAGCTGGACGAGATCCGCCGCACCGTCGATGAGCAATTGCAGGACGCCTTGCAGAAGCGGGTGACCGAGAGCTTCAAGGCCGTGAACGCCCAGCTCGAACAGGTGTACAAGGGCCTCGGCGAGATGCAGAGCCTTGCGGCGGATGTGGGCGGGCTGAAGCAGGTGCTCTCCGGCGTCAAGACCCGCGGCATTCTGGGTGAAATTCAATTGGGAGCCATCCTCGAAGAGATCCTCGCCCCGGAGCAGTATGAAACGAACGTGGCCACCATCCCCGGCAGCACCCAGCGGGTCGAGTACGCCATCAAGATGCCGGGCGTGGACGGCGGCACCGTCTGGCTCCCCATCGATTCGAAGTTCCCCGGTGACACCTATGCCCACTTGCAAGACGCACAGGCTTCCGGCAATGCACAGGCCGTGGAAAACGCCCGGCACGCGCTGGAACTGGTGCTGCGCAGCGAGGCCAAGGACATCCACGAAAAATACGTCGAGCCGCCCTATACCACCACGTTCGGCATCCTCTTCCTGCCCTTTGAGGGCCTGTATGCCGAGGTGGTCAACGCGGGGCTTCTGGAAGTGCTGCAGCGGGATTATCAGGTCAATGTGGCCGGCCCCAGCACCATGGCCGCTTTGCTGAACAGCTTACAGATGGGCTTCAAGACCCTCGCCATCCAAAAGCGCTCCGGCGAGGTCTGGCAACTGCTGGGCGCGGTGAAGACCGAGTTCGACAAGTTTGGGCAGGGCCTTGCCAAGATGCAGCAGCGCCTCCGCCAGACCGACGAGGAACTGGACAACCTCATCGGCGTGCGCACCCGCGCCATCAGCCGGAAACTGCGGAGCGTGCAGAGCCTCGACGAGGAGAGCGCGGCAACGCTGCTGGAGCTGGACAGCGAGCCGGGCCGCCCGGTCACCGCACAGCTGCCGGAGTAACAGGGAAGATTGTAGGAAAACGAATCTTGCAATAAGAAAATCCATGTGCTATACTAAGAAAAGTTCCTAGTAAAAACTTCCGGTTCGCCGGAAAAACGATAAAATCAGAGAAAGGTTGTCTTCTATGAGCGTGAAAAAGATCAGCGATGCCATTCTGGGCATTGGTGTGGATGATACCACCATCGACCTGTTCGAGAGCCAGTACCCCGTGCCCACGGGCGTCAGCTACAACTCCTATGTCATCCGGGACGAAAAGACCGCGATCCTCGATACGGTGGATGCCCGCGCCACCGACCCGTGGCTGGAAAATCTGGCCGAGGCATTGGGCGGCGCAGCCCCCGATTACCTCGTCGTCTCCCACATGGAGCCGGACCACGGTGCCAACATCGCCAAGCTCGCCGCGCTCTACCCGGAGATGCAGGTGGTGGGCAACGCCAAGACGTTCCTGTATATGGAGCAGTTCTTCGGGGCTGACGCCATCGCCAAGGACCGCCGCGTTGTGGTCAAGGACGGCGAGAGCCTGAGCTTGGGTGCCCACACCCTGACCTTTGTTTTTGCCCCCATGGTCCACTGGCCGGAGGTCATGGTCAGCTACGAGTCCACCGAGAAGGTCCTCTTCTCCGCCGACGGCTTCGGCCGCTTCGGCGCTGTGGCAAAATACGATGCAAACGCCGATTGGGCCAGCGAGGCCCGCCGCTACTTCCTGAACATCGTGGGCAAGTACGGCCCGCAGGTTCAGGCTCTGCTGAAAAAGGCGGCCGCGCTGGACATCCAGACCATCTGCCCCCTCCACGGCCCGGTCCTGACCGGAGACCTGAGCAAGTATCTGGCCTACTACGATACGTGGTCCAGCTATAAGGCCGAGGAGCCGGAAAAGGTCCTCGTCGCCAGCGCCTCCATCCACGGCCACACCCGCGAGGCCGCACATCTGATGGCCGAAAAACTCCGCGCCAAGGGAGCCAAGGTCGTGGAGATGGATCTGACCCGCACCGACGTCTCCTACGCCGTGACCGAAGCCTTCCGCTGCGGCAAGATCGTGCTGGCCTGTGCCACCTACGACGGTTTCCTCTTCCCGCCGATGGAAAATCTGCTGGCCCACCTCAAGACCAAGAACTTCCAAAGCCGCACCGTCGGCCTGATGGAGAACGGCACGTGGGCCCCCATGGCGGCCAAGCTCATGCGCGCCGAACTGGAGGGCATGAAGAACATCACCGTCTGCGAGAATGTCGTCACCATCCGTTCCGCCGCCAATGACGCGGCCAAGGCGCAGATGGATGCGCTGGCAGATGAACTTGTGCTGAAATGATGTGCAGCCTGCCCATCCTGAGGGCAGACTGCGCACCGAATTGTCCGTGCTCGACAAAATGACCATAGCGCAGCATAGGCCCCGCCCCGCTGCAAGGAAAAAAGCGCCCACACTTCTCGCGAAGTGTGGGCGCTTTTTGATTCGGGCAGATCAGGTATCCTGCAGCTCCCCGCGGCTGGCGGCCTTGAGGTAAGCAAAGATGAAGCCGTCCAGATCACCATCCATCACGGCATCGACATTGCCGGTCTCGTAGTTGGTGCGGTGATCCTTGACCAT
>ULQU01015478.1_pt1 | contig 12552 bp, 11 predicted proteins | sample 1954841 | NCBI WGS metagenome assembly ULQU01 (sample SAMEA4835664, study PRJEB28245) | human gut metagenome | biome: gut microbiome; material: fecal sample | place: Denmark | collected 2008
GCCTTTCGGCTATTTGCCAATTCCGGGGCGCCGCCTGCATTGCCAAAAGATAACGCCCGTTTTGCAAAAGGCCGCCTTTCATGTTTCAAAAGGTTACCTTTTACGCTCTAAAATGCCGTCTTTTACAACGCAAAAGGTAACCTTTTGTAAACGCCCCTGTGCCAGGCAGTTACGCCGCCGCTTGTGCCATGCGCCTCCGCGGCGTGCTAAAACATGTATTTTTTGAGCCCAACAATGCTGATTACGGCGTAAAAACGTTAACTTTGCACCGGCGCGCCGGCGTGTATCAGCCGTGCGTGCAGCACATATAAGAATATTTGTAATGGATTATATTTTCACTGCGCGGATGATGGTCCGCGACTACGAGTGCGACATCGAGGGCATAGTCAACAACGCCAACTACCTGCACTACGCCGAGCATACTCGCCACCTGTTCCTTCAGAAGTGCGGGCTCAGCTTCGCCGAGATGCACCGCCGCGGCATCGACGCCGTCGTTGCACGCATGAACCTCCAGTTCAAGACTCCGCTGAGGTGCGACGACGAGTTCGACTCGTGCCTCAACATAAGGAAAGAAGGGCTGCGCTACGTGTTCCAGCAGGACATCTACCGCGCCTCTGACCACAAGCTCTGCTTCAAGGGTACGATAGACCTTGTGTGCATAGTAGACGGCAAGCTGGCCAACAGCAAGGATTACGACGAGGCCTTCGGCTTTGCATGATGAGACGGCAGGACGCCCGTTCGGGCGGCCGTTGCCGGCAGATACAATCAAGTTGACACGATGGACTTTGACAAAGAGACGTTAGACGCACTGACGCTTGCAGCCGCATGCCACTTCAACCCAGAAGCCGCCGTCAGGCTGTACCGCACGGCCGGCAGCGCGTCGGCAGTGATGGACAACGGTCGCAACATACGCGACATGGCGCCGGGATGCCCCGACAGGGTGGCCGAAGCCCTGGCCTGTGCCGGCGAGGCGCGGCGCAGGGCAGAGGGCGAGCTTGAGTATGCCGCGCGCACGGGCGTCAGCATAATGTGCATGGGCGACGAAGCCTATCCGGCGCGGCTTAGAGACTGTCCCGACGCACCCCTCGTACTGTTCTACCGCGGCACCGCCGGGCTTAACGGGCGGAGGGTTGTCAGCGTGGTGGGCACGCGCCGCTGCACCGCCTACGGGCAGGACTGCGTGCGCTCGTTCGTAAGGCGGCTCAAGGAGTTGTGCCCTGACGTGCTGGTAGTCAGCGGACTGGCTTACGGCATAGACGTGTGCGCCCACCGCGAGGCTCTCGGCTGCGGTGCCGACACCGTGGCCGTGCTTGCCCACGGACTCGACAGGCTGTATCCGCCGAGCCACCGCGACACCGCCGCAAGCATGACGGCGCACGGCGGACTGCTGACCGAGTTTTTCACCCACACCAACGCCGACAAGCTGAACTTCCTTCGGCGCAACCGCATCGTGGCTGGCATGGCAGACGCCACCGTCGTGGTTGAGAGCGCCGTGCGCGGCGGAGCCTTGTCTACGGCGCGCCTGGCACGCAGCTACGACAGGGACGTGTTTGCATACCCCGGCCGCGCAGGCGACGAATGCTCGGAGGGCTGCAACAACCTGATACGCGACAACAAGGCGTCGCTCATATCGTCGGCCGACGACTTCGTGGCGGCGATGGGCTGGACCGTTGACGCCCGCTTGGAGCAGGCACGGCGCGAAGGCATTGAGAGGACCCTCTTCCCCGACCTTACGGATGAGGAGCAGGCCGTGGCAGACATTTTGCAGAAGGACAACGACCTGCAAATCAACACCTTGTCGGCACGCGCGGCAATACCCGTGGGACGGCTGGCAGCCGTGATGTTCTCGCTCGAGATGAAGGGCATGATAAAATGCCTGGCAGGGGGAGTTTACCATTTGATAAAAATTTGAGAAAGGATAACGGCGGACGTTGAGGCAGGCTGGCAGCCGGCCGTGGTCCGCAAACCGCAAGCAACATGAACATAGGCAACATACAATTCGGGCCGCGCCCGCTGTTCCTCGCACCGATGGAGGACGTCACCGACATAGGTTTCCGCCGGCTGTGCAAACGCTACGGCGCGGCTATGGTTTATACCGAGTTTGTCAGCGCAGAAGCGCTGGTGCGCGAGGTGAAGAGCACCATCAGCAAACTGGCAATCAGCGACGACGAGCGCCCCGTGGGCATACAGATATACGGCCGCGACGCAGAGTCGATGGCCGAGGCGGCAAGGATAGTTGAGCAGGCAGGCCCCGACCTGATAGACCTGAACTTCGGCTGCCCCGTGAAGAAGGTGGCCGGCAAGGGCGCCGGCGCAGGCATGCTGCGCGACGTGCCGCTGATGCTCAAGATAACGCGTGCCGTGGTCGACGCCGTCAAAGTGCCCGTTACGGTGAAGACGAGGCTTGGCTGGGACGCGCAGAACATCATAATAGAAGACCTGGCCGAGCAGTTGCAGGACTGCGGCATACAGGCTCTCACCATACATGGCCGCACCCGTGCGCAGATGTACACGGGCGAGGCCGACTGGACCTTGATAGGCAGGGTTAAGCAGAATCCGCGCATACATATACCTATAATAGGCAACGGCGACATCGTATCGCCCGAAGACGCCAGATTGGCGTTCGAGCGTTACGGCGTCGACGCCGTCATGGTGGGCCGTGCCACGTTCGGCCGCCCGTGGATATTCAAGGAAATGCGCGACTGGCTCGACGGCCGTCCGGCAGACGCTTCGCTCGACTTCAACCGCAAGCTAGACATCCTCGAGGAGCAGCTGCGCATCAACGTGGAGCGCATCGACGAGTACCGAGGCATACTGCACACCCGCCGCCACCTCGCCGCCACGCCCATATTCAAGGGCATACCCAACTTCCGCCAGACGCGCATCGCCATGCTGCGGGCGGAGACGGTCGACGAGCTGACGGGCATACTGGAAGACTGCCGTCGCATGCTGGCCGGGCCGCGGGCTGCCGGCGACGGCGGACAGGACGGCACCGCAGCGCCGCTTGGCATGGACAGCGCCGGGGAATGATGCGCTGTCGGACATTTAACGAAAAACAAGAAGTTATGATAGACTTTTCATCACGTACGCGCCTGCTTGTCGGAGACGAGTGCGCAGCCCGCCTGGCGGAAACCCGCGTCATAGTGTTCGGCGTAGGCGGCGTCGGCAGTTGGTGCGTCGAAGGGCTGGTGCGTTCGGGCGTAAGCCATATAACAATAGTCGACCAGGACCGCGTGTGCCCATCCAACATAAACCGCCAGCTGATGGCCACGGCCGTGACCGTGGGGCAGGTGAAGGTCGACGCGCTTAAGGAACACCTGCTTGAAATCAACCCCGACGCCGTCATTGACGCACGCCACGAGGCCTTCAACGCTTCGACGGCTGACAGTTTCGGCATCGGCGGCTACGACTACGTCATCGACGCGATAGACAGCCTGCCTGACAAGATGCTGCTGATACGCACCGCATGCGACGCCGGCGTAAAGCTGTTCTCGTCCATGGGTGCGGCGCGCAAGCTCGACCCTACGCGCGTCAGGGTGGCTGAGTTTTGGCATGTGCAGGGCTGTCCGCTGGCACGCTCGCTGCGCCAGGGCTTCAGGCGTTCGGGACAGATGCCGTCGGGTAAGTTCATGTGCGTGTTCAGCGACGAGCTGCTCGACAACGCCGCGAAGCCCGACGAGCCGCACGCCAACGGCTCGATGGTGCACGTGACGGCCGTGTTCGGCTTCACCCTGGCCGGACTAGTGATAGGGGACATCGTGAAAAACGGTAACACCGGACTTTGAAAAAACTGTCCGGCACAGCTTGCGCAGGAACAGTAACAATAATAATCAAACGAAAACCATTATGTCAACAAACGGTTACAAGACTAAGGACTTCGGCGTACCCGTGAAGCGGTATTGCCAGACAATGAGGCTGAAAGACGACGCCGAGCTTATACGCAAATACCGGGAGGCGCACGACAAGGAACACTTCTGGGACGAGATAAAGCAGGGTATAAAGGCCGTAGGTATTCTCGAAATGGAGATTTACATACTCGGCAACACCTTGTTCATGATAGTCGACGCCCCCCTTGACTTCGACTGGGACACGGCCATGGCACGTTTGGCCACGCTGCCGAGACAGCAGGAATGGGAAAATCATGTGGCTTCGTTCCAGGACTGCGCCGAGGGCGCCACGTCGGACGAGAAGTGGCAGATGATGGAACGCATGTTCCACCTTTATGAATAAAAATACTGTTGACGGCAATCATGCACGGCCTCTGACGGAATAACGCCTTCGTTGGAGACCGTGTATTTATATTATTCCGCGGATAAGGGACATGTATGTAAGTCTCGTGTCAGTTGGTTGTTTGTGCTTCTCATTTCACCTTGACGGCAGGATTCTTAATTGTAACTCATAAATTATGCGCAAAAAACTTTTAATTTTGATAAAAGCAAGTTTTTTTGAATGATATTTGTACTGCGAAAAATAAAAAGACTTATATTTGCAGAAACAAAACCAAAGAAAACTTTTACCGCTTATTATCTTATAATTACGTAAAGTTGTGGCAATGTATGGATTGCCATTTCTGCCAGGTTTGCTAAAAAATATATAACTACTAACTGAATAATAAATTTTTGGAAATAATCTGAATGGAGGAGATGGAGTTTTTTCATGTTCTTGATTCTACTTTTGGATGTTAAATACATAGGGGAAACACTTTAAAAAAAACGATATGAATAAATTATTACTAATCGCTATGTCAATGACATTACAGTTTACCTCTGCAGGTCTGTATACAGCAAAGGCCTCTGTAAATGCGGAAATGCCAAGACAAAGCGTAAATCAAGCACATGGAGTCAGTGGTGTTGTCATTGACGAAAACGGAGAGCCTATGATTGGTGTTACCGTAAAAGTAAAGGGTATGGATATTGCGGGTGTCACTGATTATGAAGGCCGTTTTATGTTAAAGTCTTCAGGTGGCGGTAAACAACTTGTAGCTTCGTATGTTGGATACAAAGATGCTATTGTGTCTATAGGTTCAGGCCGTGATTTGCAGATTAAAATGCTTCCTGATGACAAAATAATGGACGAGGTGGTTGTAATAGGTTATGGAACGGTAAAACGTCGTGACCTAACTGGTGCAATCTCCTCCGTAAAAGCCGAGGATATTAAGGAGAGCCCTGTGCTTAATGCCATGGAAGGCCTTTCAGGTAAGATTGCAGGACTTGATATTTCTCGTGAATCCGGACGTGCCGGTGAATCGCCGAAGATATTGCTTCGTGGTAATCGATCCTTGAACGCCGATTGCTCTCCTTTATACGTTATTGATGGTGTTTCAGGAGGAGACATCAATAACCTCAACCCTAATGACATTGCTAGCATTGAAGTGCTTAAGGATGCATCGTCAACAGCCATTTACGGTTCTGCAGGTGCTAATGGTGTTATCATCGTTACAACCAAGCAGGGAATAGAAGGTAAAGTACAAGTCGATTTCGATGCGTATTTAGGTATTAATGCGATGCCTTCATATCCTTCCACTTTATCGGGACAGGATTGGATCGATTTCCTTAATGAAGGTTATGTGGCACGTTACAATACACAGCCGGCAGATATTGATGAATTGTTTAACGCTGCAGGTTTGTCGGTAGGTGCTGTTGATGCTTACAAGAATAACCAGTGGATTGACTGGAAAGATGAAATCCTTAGAACCGGTATACAACAGAATTATAATGTTTCCATACGTGGAGGAGGTGAGAAACAGCAAAGCTATATGAGTGCTGGCTATTTACAGGAAAAAGGTCTGTATGCTAACGATCAGGTAGACCTTATAACTTTCAGAGCTGGTACGACATATAAGATTAATAAAATGTTTAGTGCAGGCTTCCAGTCGACGCTTACCTACAAGAACCAGGAACAGCGTAATTCACGCTTGAGCAAGAGTCTGAATGAAATTCCGCTCGGAACAGTTTATAATGAAGACGGAACTCTTAACAAGTACCCTATAAGCGATATGAACAGCTATGTTAATATCCTTGCTGACGATCAAGACAACGCTTATCGTAACAATCGTAAGTATACGACTATCAACATTGCCCCGTTCATCGAGTTCAGACCTGTAAAGGGCCTTTCGTTTAGATCGTTGTTTAATGCTACTCTTTCACATAGTCGTCAAGGACTTTGGGACGGTCTTGATACGTACATGAAACTGACAGGCTCGCAGGATAATAAACGTACAGCCTCTTACACGTCTTATAATTCTTGGAATTATCAATGGCAGAACGTCTTGAGCTATAATTTCAAGATAGGTGACGACCATGATATAACTTTGACAGGTATAACTGAATACACGAAGAACCAGCATGAAGAGGCTCTTGCGCAAAACGAACAGTTCGAATATGATAATTTCCTATGGTATAACCTTCAGGCTGGTCTTAAGTCATATGTAAGTTCTAAGTATAGTGAAACTGCAAAGATGTCTTATGCACTCCGTGGTAGCTACAACTTCCTTGGCAGATACCTTTTCTCTGCTTCAATTCGTTGGGATGGTGCTTCGCAGTTGTATAAAAAGTGGAATGCATTCCCTGCCGTTTCTGCAGGTTGGCGTATTTCTGATGAACCGTTCATGAAGTCAACCCGTAACTGGCTTGATAATCTTAAGCTACGCGTTGGTTATGGTGTTACAGGTAATGCCAATATTGATCCATACGTATCACTTACAGCAGTAACTAATTCTGCAAATTCATTAAATCTTGGCGGTGGCCAAGTCCTGAGCTACATATTGGCTGAACATGTGGCCAATCATGATCTAACATGGGAAAAATCGTACAACTGGAATGTCGGACTTGATTTCTCTGTTTTAAATAATCGAATTGACGGTTCAATTGAATGGTATAATACAGATACTAAAGGCGTGCTTTACGATCGTCCGCTTCCTACAGCACTTGGAGGATTTAATGCCAAGACTCCATACAAGAAGATGTCTAATATTGCGCGTATAAAGAATACAGGATGGGAGGTAACTGTTAATTCACGTAATATAGATACTAAGAAATTCAAGTGGAATACGACATTTACCTTTGCCATTAATGATGAAAAGTTGAAGAGTATTGACCTCGGAAATAATGTTAGTGTTGACGAATTGGTTGCTCTTAATCTTTTCCTTGATCATCCAGTTAATACGTATTATGGCTATAAGAAAATCGGTATATGGCAACTTGGCCAGGAAGATATGGCAGCCTGCTTCGGTTCTGAAGTTGGAGATGTGCGCTTAGATGTTCCTGGAATGAAGTTTGATCCTAACTATACTTATACGGTTTCAGAAGAAAAGACGGACGCAAACGGCGAAACATATATAGAAACGGTAACTCATAAGGGCGCATTCTATAAACCTTCTGAGGATACTGTCGATGATGAAGGCAATGTGGTTCATAAGTATTATACAAAGAACAATACTTATACCGTGGGTGCCAATGATAAGCAGATCCTTGGGTCTGAAACCCCAGATTGGACTATAGGCTTGCACAATTCGTTTGAGTTCTATAACTTTGACCTGTCTTTTATGATTACAATGCGTTGGGGACAGATGGTTAACGGTGAACTTCTTGGATATTGGAGTAATACGAATATACCTGACTGTTATGATTATTGGACTCCTACAAATCCTACGAATGCTTATCCGCGTCCGAATCAAGGACATAGCCAAACAGATGCAGCTTTGGAATCTCTGAGGTATGTGGACGGTTCATTCCTTAAAGTGAAGAACATAACGCTTGGTTATACACTTCCTAAAAAGTGTCTTGAGAAACTTAACATGACACGTTTGCGTGTTTATGCAACCATAACCAATCCTTTCATATGGAGTAAGAGCGATATGTTGAACGGAATGGATCCTGAAAGTAATGCCAATGATGCATTCCCTCTTTATAAGACTATAGTATTTGGTATAAATGCTTCGTTCTAAAGCGTGTTAATTTGTAATATATAAAAATAGGAATAATGAAAAAGCTGAAATATATAATTTTTTCTGTCGCTTCTGTAGCTATAGTTTCATGCTCGTTGGATGAAACAAATTATTCCACAGTGGATACAGAAGTTGCTTATACGACAGAGTCGGGTTATAATGGCCTGATAAATGCATGTTATGAAAATCTTTATTATCTTTATGGTAAGACTGATGGTATCGGCCCGATGGAAATGGGTACCGATTTATGGAAGATAGGAAGTCGTGATGGTGGTAATGGAGAACTTACTAACAATAATAACAACCTTACAACGCAGACAGGAGTGTTGCGTACTTGTTGGAATGCGTTGTATGCAATGATTGGTTATTGTAATACTGCATTGTATTATCAGTATCATAGCAGCGGCTTTACTGCAGATATGGTAAAAACCAAGGCTGCAGAAGCAAGGTTCCTGCGTGCATTCTCTTATTTTCACATTGTTGAGCAATGGGGAAATGTGGTTTTGGATACTTTATCATTTGCAACATCAGGCGTTGCAACAGAGAATGTATACCGTACGCCAGAAAACAAATTTTATGATTTGATTATTTCTGATTTGAAGATTGCTGTACGAGATCTTCCTGTTTCACAAGCCGAGCGTGGACGTGCTACAAAGAAAGCTGCCTTAGCCATGCTGGCCAAGGCTTATATGCAGCGTACGCGTCTTTACGATAAAGGTTCTGTCGAGTATTTGGCAAATGCTGATTCGGCATGGACAACTGCAACAGAGTTGATAGATAATGCGTCAACATACGATTGCGGACTTTATTCAAGTACTTCTGACCGCAGTGGCAACTCATTGGCTTGGGATGATGAGAATAACAAGGATAATTCGGAATTCCTTTTCGTTGAGGCTATTGATCATGCAAATGGTTATAATCCAGAGGGATGGAATCGTGGACGTACCCGTCAATATTATATGATGAGCATTTCAGCGCAGGCACAAAACTTTGGTATTGCATCTTCAGGTATACGCTATGGACGTGATAATGCTAAGGTTTGGTCTCCAACGTATTATCTGTTACATGATTGTTTTGAGCCGAAACAGCAGAAATCTGTTAAGGACTTTAATAATGGAGAGTTAGTAAATCTTGCTAAGAATCCAAGTGATTTTACTGCAGATACCCGTTTTGAGGATGCTTTCTATTACAAGTATTATGCCGCGAATACTGTGATATTGACTAATGAAATTGCAGAACGTTATAAGAAGGATATAACTTCTCCTGAATCTCCGATAAAGAATCCGTTGCAGCGTAGGATTCCTAGTGCCGCAGTTGCCGGTTCACAATATGATTTGCTGTTCCCTGGTGAAAACTATTATGCTGGCGGATTGGGGGCAAGTAATAATTATGAGCGTGAAGATATTCCAGATGCACTTGGAGTCTTTACTCCTAACTGGGAGCTTGATACTTTGAAGACTTGCTTCAATAAGCGTTTATGTCTTGGAATTACTGACTATTTTGATACTAGGCCCGAGAGTGATGATATGGATCCTGAATACACGTATTTCCGTAGCACGTTCCCGTCGTTAAAGAAGTTTAGTTGTTTCAAGTTTGCTTATACTAATCAGTATGTCATGATGGATATACCAATAATCCGTCTTACTGACATATATCTAATTGCAGCAGAAGCCGCTTTGGCAAAAGGAACGCCTACTGAGGGACTGAAGTATTTGAATGAGGTGCGTCGTCATGCTGCAGTTGCTTCAGATGCATCTGAGATGGAAGTCGGTAGCTATGATCTTGATTATCTGTTGAAAGAGCGTGCACGTGAACTTTGTGGCGAACAGTGGCGTTGGTATGATTTGAAGCGTACTGGATATCTCAATGCAGATTATCTTGTTGATAAGCATAAGAATCCTTATATTTCATTCGAGAAGAAGAACCTTGTGCGCCCGATACCACAGGAGTTCCTCGACCAAATTGCAAATGCCGACGAGTTTGGTACTAATGGATATTAATTTTTTATGAGTTAAAAAGTGGATGGATAAGGGTGTTTTGATGTTGTGGCATGAAAGCATAAAATGTTTTTGTTCTCACTGCATTTGCATCTGACATCTTTGTCTCCACTTTTGCTCAAAGCTTTACATAATATTAACTAATTAAAATTTTAAAAAATGAAAAAGTTATTACTTTCTGCATCCCTTATCATGGGTGCTATGTCTTTGCAGGCACAGGTCCTGACTGAAGTAGAAGAAAACACTTATGCCATTACAGCCACTTTGGATGAGCTTAAGGCGGCATATGATGAAAGTCGTTTTACAGCTCTTGGCGATGCTGGCCTCACTTTTGAGGATGGAGAGGTTATTCTCGATAACGAAGACCTGACCATCTACAGTGTCAAGACCAGCTATTTCTGGGTTTCTGGCGGTAAACTCGGTGACATCCAAAAAGATTTCCCAAGCTATACTGGTTACGTTAACCTCGGTTCCAATCTTTCTGACCGTGATTGGTCGGTTTCAGCTCCTTCGTTATTCTTCCTTGCGGACGCTTGGCAAGAATGGCAGTCAATACTCAAGGTTGTTCCTAAGAAGAATGGTACATTAAGTTTTGGCGTTTATGCTGGTGACAATACACGTACTATAGGTATTTTCAACGAGGCCACAGAGGCTGATTATGCTGACAATTATTTCGGCGAGTTCAAGGGTATCACTGACTTCCGCAACGATGGTGAGAATGGAACTGTAAAGAATGCACCTGCTTACGTAGAAGCAACAGTTGAGACCGGACGTATCTACGGTTTGCTGGGTGGTGGCGCAAGAAATCTCTGCCTGCACCAGATCAAATTCATACCTGACAACGGTACTGGTATCGTGAACGTAGAGGCTTCCGAGGGTGAGAAGACCGTTGAGGCATACTATACTATTGACGGAGTGCGCGTTAACGAGCCGATTAAGGGTATTTACATTGTTAAGTACAGCGACGGAACGTCTAAAAAGACTGTAAAATAACATTTGTCTTGTAATAGTTTGTTACACAGTAATTACAAGGGCCGTCTTTTGGCGTGCAAAAGACGGCCTTTTTATATTCAGAAAGATGGAATTTACATAGTGATTTAACGATTTTCCGCAGTTCATCTGAGGTTCTGCATGCTTTTTTGTATAAAGTGTACAAAATCTTCAAAATGTTTAACTGTAAGAGTTGTCGTTGAACTAAATCGAGGCTCTATCATGAGCTCATGTATTATTGTTGGTTGCGTTCGTTACGCTCACTATACTAGTAGCCTAGTTGACCTTTTTGAGTCCGTGAAAAATTGTTTTTATATGTTTTACGCAGAATTGAAATCTGCAGTTGAAGAAATGTTGACTAACCACCTTTTGCTGAGTACAAATAATAAACTAAAATCGTAAACAATTGTGAAAATATTTACTACTGCTTATTTTGTTAGATTTGTTTTGGCTGTACTATCGCTCTCGCCGTTGTCGGTAGGGGCTCAGACAGCCTTTATGAAGGTCGTATCGGCAGACGGTACGGGCGATTATTTCACCGTGCAGGCGGCAGTCGACGCCGCTCCTAAGGATGGTACACGTACCATTGTGTTCATACGTGATGGCTTTTATAAGGAACAGGTAACTATCCCACGCGGTGTTGTAATATCGCTTATAGGCGAAAGCCGTGATGGAACGGTGTTGTCGCACGACCTGTCCCATGGCATGGGTTATGAGGACGCGTCGGAGACTTCGACTGTATACGTAGAGGGAACTGACTTCTACGGTGACAACTTTACCACCCAGAACACTGTCGGCCCGAACGGCGGTCAGGCCGAATGTTTTACCGTCGCTTCTGACAGGGTAACTCTGCGCCACGTCAACCTGAAGGCCAATCAAGACGGGGTACGTTTCTTCACAGACTCGCGCAGCTACTTTAAAGATTGCTACATCGAGGGAACCGTCGACTATATTTACGACAGCGGAATAGCTTTCGTAGATGATTGCGTCATCAAACAGTTGCGCGGTGGCTACATCGTAGCTCCGGGTAACTGCTACGCTACTGTGCCGCGTAACGTCTCGAAACAGCTTACTGGGCAGTCACGCTTATGGGGCCTTGGCTTGTTCATCCGCCGTTGCCGCCTTATCTATGATGGCGACGTCATGCAGGAAAACTCCTCTTACCTTGGCCGTAACTGGGGTAAGACCACTTGTGCGGCTTATTTTCTCAACTGCTATATGGACAAGCACATACGTCCTGAGGGCTGGCAGAAGATGAGCGACACGCAAAGCATTTACCTAGGTGAGTACGGTAGCATGGATATGGACGGCAATCCGCTCGACCTTAATGCCCGTGTCGATTGGGCGATGACAGAGAATCCTGACCACATGTCGCCCTCGCAGTATATTGATCAAAAGGTGGTAGACAACTTGTTCAACATGGATTATGTATTCAATCTTGCCGATGAGCAGCTTGACGGACGCCTCGGCGTCTTTAATCCGCTACCTCTCGTAGTTCCAGCTGGAGTTCCGTCTGCATTTACCGCGCAGGGAGGAAAACTTTTATGGACGCCAGTTGATGGTGTCGCCGGTTATATTATATAAGTAACTAATCAAAATTAAGCAGCATTATGTTTAAGT
>ULQU01022017.1_pt1 | contig 12521 bp, 5 predicted proteins | sample 1954841 | NCBI WGS metagenome assembly ULQU01 (sample SAMEA4835664, study PRJEB28245) | human gut metagenome | biome: gut microbiome; material: fecal sample | place: Denmark | collected 2008
CGTGACTTCTTGTTAACGAAAGTCGAACGGTTTACAGTAAAGATACGTTTGTGTGTCGGCAATGGAATAGGACCGCTGACAATAGCGCCTGTAGCCTTCACTGTTCTTACAATCTTTTCTGCTGACTTGTCTACCAAGTTGTGATCGTAAGATTTCAGTTTAATTCTGATTTTCTGACTCATTTAATTATTAAATTTTTAGTTTACAATAAGCTGAAGCATGGGGACAAAGAGTCATTCGCTTGCCCCCATCAGCTTCAAGCCTTTTTATCTTATTTATTTTAGATTATACCAAATCAACACGACCCTTCACTTCTTCCAGTACAGCCTTTGCGATTGAGCTGGAAACCTGAGCATGATGATCATAGCTCATAGAAGAAGTAGCACGACCAGAAGTAATGGTACGCAAAGCAGTTACATAACCGAACATTTCAGCCAGCGGAACCATTGCCTTCACGATACGGGCACCGGAACGGCTTGTTTCCATTCCTTCCACCTGACCACGACGCTTGTTCAAGTCACCGATTACATCACCCATGTTTTCTTCCGGAGTTACAACTTCCAGTTTCATGATCGGCTCCATCAGTACCGGACCTGCCTTCACGCAAGCATTCTTGTATGCCTGGATAGCACAGATTTCGAATGACAACTGGTCAGAGTCAACCGGATGGAATGAACCATCCTTCAACACAACTTTCAGTGAGTCGAGCGGGAAGCCGGCCAATACACCGTTCTTCATTGCAGTCTGGAAACCTTTCTGTACTGAAGGGATGAATTCCTTAGGCACGTTACCACCTTTCACCTCATCGATGAACTGCAGACCACCCTGCTTCCAATCTTCATCAACCGGGCCTACTGATACGATGATGTCGGCAAACTTACCACGACCACCTGACTGTTTCTTGTAAACTTCACGCAATTCAACAGTCTTAGTGATAGCTTCCTTGTAGTTAACCTGCGGACGACCCTGGTTACATTCAACCTTGAACTCACGTTTCAGACGGTCGATGATGATATCCAAGTGAAGCTCACCCATACCAGAGATGATAGTCTGGCCAGTCTGCTCGTCTGTACGTACTGTAAATGTCGGGTCTTCTTCAGCCAGCTTAGCCAAACCGTTAGACAGCTTGTCCAAGTCTTTCTGAGTTTTCGGCTCTACTGCGATACCAATAACCGGTTCCGGGAAATCCATAGATTCCAATACAATCGGAGCAGTTTCGTCACACAGTGTATCACCTGTACGGATATCCTTGAAACCAACACCTGCACCGATATCACCTGCGCTGATTACTTCTACAGGATTCTGCTTGTTTGAATGCATCTGGAACAGACGGGAAACACGTTCCTTCTTACCTGAACGGGAGTTGAAGATATAAGAGCCAGCTTCAATCTTACCAGAGTAAACACGGAAGAATGTCAGACGACCTACATACGGGTCAGTAGCGATCTTGAATGCCAAAGCTGCAGTCTTCTCATCTTCATCCGGCTTACGGTCTTCTTCAGCACCGGTAGTCGGGTTTGTACCCACAATATTCGGAGTATCCAGAGGAGAAGGCAAGAAAGCACATACATAGTCCAACAATGTCTGTACACCCTTATTCTTGAATGAAGAACCGCACAACATCGGAACAATCTCCATCTTCAATGTACCGGCACGCAAAGCACGCAGAATTTCCTCATCAGTAATAGTTGAAGGATCATCGAAATATTTCTCCATCAACGATTCATCGAATTCAGCAACTTTCTCCAGCATCTTGTCACGCCATTCCTGAGCTTCATCAACCAGGTTTGCCGGGATGTCATCGATTTCATAGTCGGCACCCATAGTCTCATCATGCCAGTAGATAGCCTTCATCTTAATCAAGTCAACCAGTCCCTTGAAATTTTCCTCAGAACCGATAGGAATGACAACCGGACAAGGGTTAGCACCCAAAACGTCCTTCATCTGACGTACTACTTCAAAGAAGTCGGCACCCGAACGGTCCATCTTATTTACATAACCGATACGTGGAACATTATACTTGTCAGCCTGACGCCATACAGTTTCTGACTGCGGCTCTACACCACCTACCGCACAATAAGTTGCAACAGCACCATCCAGCACACGCAAAGAACGTTCTACCTCAGCAGTAAAATCTACGTGTCCCGGAGTATCGATCAAGTTGATTTTATACTTGTGGCCTGCATAGTTCCAATAAGTGGTTGTGGCAGCAGAAGTAATAGTAATACCACGTTCCTGCTCTTGTTCCATCCAGTCCATCGTAGCAGCACCATCATGAACTTCACCGATCTTGTGAGTCAAACCAGTATAATACAGAATACGTTCTGAAGTAGTGGTTTTACCAGCATCGATGTGGGCCATGATACCGATGTTACGGGTCAAATGCAAATCATGTTTAGCCATTTTAATTCCTTCTTAATAATTATACCTGATTAAAATCTGAAGTGAGCGAAAGCACGGTTAGCTTCTGCCATACGGTGCATATCTTCCTTACGTTTGAAAGCACCACCTTGTTCGTTGTACGCATCAAGGATTTCAGCAGCCAACTTATCGGCCATTGACTTACCACCGCGTTTACGAGCGAAAGCGATCAAGTTTTTCATTGAAATTGACTCTTTACGGTCAGGACGGATTTCTGTCGGAACCTGGAAAGTCGCACCACCGATACGGCGAGACTTAACCTCCAGCTGCGGAGTCACATTGTCCAAAGCTTTTTTCCATACCTCCAAAGCAGATTTTTCTTCTCCAGGAAGCTTAGATTCAATAGTTTTCAGCGCGTTATAGAAGATTTCATAAGAAGTATTCTTCTTTCCATCATACATCAGATGGTTAACGAATTTGGAAACCTTCTGATCGTTGAATACCGGATCCGGAAGGATCACACGTTTTTTTGGTTTTGCTTTTCTCATTTTGTTTGATAATAATGTTTAGTTTGGGGCTGCATCTCTGTCTACTTCAACGCTTCCTCCGAAGCATTTACTCAACCTTAAAGCTTTTCCAACAAACCAAAACGAATTAATAAAAGTCTTTTTTACTAAGGATTGTACTCAGCCAAGATTATTTCTTACCTTTTCCAGCCGGAGCCTGTCCTGGTTTCGGACGTTTAGCACCATATTTAGAGCGTCTCTGTGTACGACCTGCAACACCTGCAGTATCCAATGTACCGCGAACGATGTGATAACGTACACCCGGAAGGTCTTTCACACGACCACCACGTACCAATACGATTGAGTGTTCCTGCAAGTTGTGGCCTTCTCCCGGAATATATGAGTTAACTTCCTTAGAGTTTGTCAGACGCACACGGGCAACTTTACGCATTGCTGAGTTCGGTTTCTTCGGAGTAGTAGTATAAACACGAACGCAAACGCCACGTCTCTGCGGACATGAATCCAGCGCAGGTGATTTACTTTTATCTGCCAGAACCGTTCTTCCTTTTCTTACTAACTGTTGAATAGTAGGCATTTTGTTTTGATTTTAATTATTATATATATTGTTTATTGTTTTTCCAATCCTTGTCGAAACTATACATTTCGGGCTGCAAAATTACAAATAACTTTTTAATAACCAAACTGTTTTACAATAAAAAACAGGCTTTCTTCAAAAAAATCTTTTTTCACCTGGCCTATCGCATCATTGATACAGTTCCTATAGCTTCCATTCTACTCTGGCTATCTACACCCGGACAATCTGAACCGAAAAACAAAACTCCCATCCCCCTGATTAGCAAGATGTATACCCAATAGGCCATATCTGTCTGCATACTCCGGATCGGATATATAACTGACCGGAACTCGGTACAGACCGGAACACACAGATTCCCACAGCCTGCTCCTGCCGTTAAGACAGAAAGGCTGTGGGAATCTACTCTTTATAACAAAAAGAATCAGGCCTCACCCTTGAAATCACTCAACGGCGGCACAAAAGTCTTGCTGCCAGCCTGCTGTTCTTCGGGCATACGGATGGGGCCGAAATTCTGCTCGTACTTCACCACATTGTCCTGCAACGCATACATCAGACGTTTGGCATTCTCCGGAGTCATGATAATACGTGACTGAACTCCGGCCTTAGGCATTCCCGGCATGATACGTACAAAATCCAAAATAAACTCTGAAGTAGAATGAGTGATAATAGCCAAATTGGCATAAGTACCTTGGGCAATCTCATCCTTCAATTCAATCTGAAGCTGGTTATTGTTATTTTCGTTTTCCATGATAAAATATAATTTATAAAACAAAGAATATTGTTAGTGACGCAAATATAGGGAAAAAGTCTGTCGGCATCAATAAATCGACAAAAAAAGGATGTGCCCATACAGACACATCCTTTCCTAACACATGTATATGGATATTATTCCACTTCACTATAATCGAGCACATTCTTACGGTTAGCCAGAATACGGTCGTATTCCTCCTTGGAACCTACAATGATCTTCTCGAACTCACGCTGACCGGTACCGGCAGGAATCAGATGACCACAGATCACATTTTCCTTCATACCTTCCAGCTTGTCGACCTTTCCGTTGATGGCAGCTTCATTCAAGACTTTGGTAGTCTCCTGGAATGACGCAGCCGACATGAAGCTTGAAGTCTGCAATGCCGCACGTGTAATACCCTGCAGGATCTGAGTAGATGTAGCAGGAACCGCGTCACGCACTTCAACCAGCTTCAGGTCACGACGTTTCAACATACTGTTCTCATCACGCAACTTACGTGCTGTCACAATCTGCCCCGGCTGCAAGTTCTGCGAATCACCGGCATCGACAACAACCTTCTTGCCCCAGATACGGTCATTTTCTTCATTGAACTCAAGACGGTCTACAACCTGCTGTTCCAGGAAGCGGGTATCACCCGGTTCATCAATCTGGACTTTACGCATCATCTGGCGTACAATAATCTCAAAGTGCTTGTCATTGATCTTCACACCCTGCAGACGATATACATCCTGAATTTCATTTACAATGTATTCCTGTACGGCCGTAGGACCTTTGATAGCCAAAATATCGGCCGGAGTAATTGCACCGTCCGACAAAGGTGTGCCGGCACGTACATAGTCGTTTTCCTGAACCAGAATCTGCTTGGACAATGCCACCAGGTACTTACGTACATCACCGGTCTTGGATGTAACGATGATCTCACGGTTACCACGTTTGATCTTGCCCATCGTGATTTCACCGTCTATTTCAGAAACGACTGCCGGGTTCGACGGGTTACGTGCTTCAAACAGCTCGGTAACACGAGGAAGACCACCGGTAATATCACCGGCCTTACCTACGGCACGAGGAATCTTGACCAGAATATCTCCGGCCTTGACTTGCTGTTTGTCTTCTACTACCACATGTCCGCCTACCGGCAGGTTATAGGTACGGATCACGCCACCGTTTTCATCCAGAATATGCAAAGAAGGAATCTTCGTCTTGTCCTTTGATTCAGTAATGATGATTTCACGCAATCCGGTAGCTTCATCCGATTCAACTTTATAAGTGACATTTTCGATTACCGATTCGAAATCAATCTTACCGGAAGCTTCTGTCACGATAACAGCATTGAACGGATCCCATTTGACTATCAGTTTACCTTTCTCAACCACTTCTCCATCCGAAGCATACAGTTTTGAACCATAAGGTACGTTATGGGTCGATAATATAATACCTGTATTTATATCAACGAAACGCACTTCAGCCAGACGGCCAACCACAACCTTAACCGGTTCACCAGTCTCTTCTACGGCATCAACCGTACGCAGCTCTTCGAATTCCAGACGTGCATCATTTTTGGCAACAAAACTTGCATTGGCTGCCATATTACCGGCAATACCACCGGCATGGAATGTACGCAAGGTCAACTGAGTACCCGGTTCACCGATTGACTGTGCGGCGATGACTCCAACGGCCTCACCCTTCTGGACCATACGGCTGCTTGCCAGGTTACGTCCGTAACACTTGGCGCACACACCCTTCTTGGATTCACAGGTCAATACCGAACGGATTTCCACACTTTCAATCGGAGAATCTTCGATTTCCTGCGCAATAGGTTCGGTAATTTCTTCACCGGCAGCTACAATCAGCTTACCTGTGGTAGGATGTATCACATCGTGTACAGAAACACGTCCCAGGATACGTTCATATAATGTAGCGATAACCTCATCGTTATTCTTCAAGGCTGTACATACCAGTCCGCGCAATGTACCGCAATCTTCCTCATTGATGATCACATCATGGGAAACGTCTACCAGACGACGGGTCAGATAACCGGCATCGGCCGTCTTCAACGCCGTATCGGCAAGACCCTTACGGGCACCGTGGGTAGAAATAAAGTACTCAAGCACAGACAAGCCTTCCTTAAAGTTAGAAAGGATCGGGTTTTCAATGATCTGTGCGCCTTCGGCACCGGCTTTCTGCGGCTTGGCCATCAAACCACGCATACCGGACAGCTGGCGGATCTGTTCCTTAGAACCACGGGCTCCGGAATCCAGCATCATGAATACAGAGTTGAATCCCTGGTCATCGTTCTTCAAGGTCTTGTACAGGATATCCGACAAGTCACTGTTAACATGTGTCCATGTATCGATAACCTGGTTGTAACGTTCATTGTCGGTAATGAAACCCATGTTATAGTTCATCATGATCTGTTCGATCTCTTCATTACCCCGTTTTACCAGTTCTTCCTTTTCTTTCGGGATGATGATATCACCCAGGTTGAACGACAGACCACCTTCGAATGCCTTACGGTAACCCAAGTTCTTGATACCGTCCAGGAACTCACAGGCACGGGCAACACCGACAGTCTTGATGACATTGCTGATGATATCACGCAATGACTTCTTTGAGATAATGGTATTCAGATAACCACATTCATCCGGAACCAGTTCATTGACAATAATACGTCCTACAGAAGTTTCCTTGATCATCTTCTTGACAATATTACCGTTTTCATCCAGGTCGTTTGTCAATACACTGATGATTGCATGGATATCTACCTTACCTTCGTTATAGGCAATCATTGCTTCTTCCGGACCGTAGAAAATCAGTCCTTCACCTTTGGCTCCCTTACGCAGTTTGGTAATGTAATACAGACCAAGTACCATATCCTGTGCAGGTACAGTGATAGGCGCCCCGTTAGCCGGGTTCAATATATTGTGTGACTGGAGCATCAACATCTGAGCTTCCAGAACAGCTTCATTGCTCAAAGGCAAGTGAACCGCCATCTGGTCACCGTCGAAGTCGGCGTTGAATGCCGTACATGCCAACGGGTGGAGCTGGATAGCCTTACCTTCAATCATCTTCGGCTGGAATGCCTGGATACCCAGACGATGCAGTGTCGGGGCACGGTTCAGCAGAACCGGATGTCCTTTCATTACATGTTCCAGGATATCCCAGATTACAGGTTCTTTCCGGTCAACGATCTTCTTTGCCGATTTCACGGTCTTCACGATACCTCGTTCAATCAGTTTGCGGATAATGAACGGCTTGTAAAGTTCGGCAGCCATCAGTTTCGGAATACCACATTCACCCATCTTCAGTTCCGGACCTACGACAATTACGGAACGGGCAGAATAGTCGACACGTTTACCCAACAGATTCTGACGGAAACGTCCCTGTTTACCTTTCAAGCTGTCTGAAAGAGATTTCAACGGACGGTTTGAATCTGTCTTCACTGCACTTGACTTACGTGAATTATCGAACAGCGAATCGACAGCTTCCTGCAACATACGCTTTTCATTACGCAGGATCACCTCCGGAGCCTTAATTTCAATCAGTCGTTTCAGACGGTTGTTACGGATAATTACACGACGGTACAGATCGTTGAGGTCGGAAGTAGCAAAACGGCCACCATCCAACGGAACCAACGGACGCAATTCCGGCGGAATTACCGGTACGATACGTACAATCATCCATTCCGGTTTGTTGCGCCCACGTGAAGCACGGAATGATTCAACCACCTGCAGACGTTTCAAAGCCTCGTTCTTACGCTGCTGTGAAGAGTCATTGTTTGCCTTATGACGCAACTCATATGAAAGGGCATCCAGATCCAGACGGGTCAGCAAATCATAAATAGCTTCGGCACCCATCTTGGCAATGAACTTGTTGGGGTCACTGTCTTCCAGATATTGGTTATCTTTCGGAAGTGTATCCATAATCTGCAGATACTCTTCCTCAGACAAAAGGTCATATTGATTGACACCATCCTCAGCCTTTACACCCGGCTGAATCACTACATAACGTTCGTAGTAGATAATGGCATCAAGTTTCTTTGTCGGCAAGCCCAGCAGATAACCGATCTTGTTCGGCAAAGAACGGAAATACCAGATATGTGCTACCGGTACTACCAGCTGGATGTGACCGCTACGTTCACGACGAACTTTCTTTTCTGTCACTTCCACACCGCATCGGTCACACACGATTCCTTTGTAACGGATACGCTTGTACTTACCGCAGTGACATTCGTAGTCTTTTACCGGTCCGAAGATACGTTCACAGAACAAACCGTCACGCTCCGGTTTATAGGTACGGTAGTTGATGGTTTCCGGTTTCAAAACCTCACCATATGAATTCTCCAGAATTTCTTCCGGTGAAGCCAGACCAATCGTAATCTTCGAGAAATTACTCTTTATCTTAGTATCTTTTCTAAAAGCCATACTTTATATAATGATATAGTTTGATAGTTGAGTGTCACCGGCCGTCAGTCAAGACTTCGGCCGGCAACTGATAAATTATTCCAGTGTTATGCTTAAGCAAAGACCTCTCAATTCATGCAGCAATACATTCAGAGATTCAGGAATACCCGGAGTAGGCATAGGTTCACCCTTGACAATGGCTTCATAAGCCTTGGAGCGTCCTACCACATCATCCGACTTGATTGTAAGGATTTCCTGAAGTACGTGAGCGGCACCGAAAGCCTCAATTGCCCAAACCTCCATTTCTCCGAAACGCTGGCCACCAAACTGTGCTTTACCACCAAGCGGCTGCTGAGTAATCAGAGAGTACGGACCGATAGAACGCGCATGCATCTTATCTTCAACCATGTGACCCAGTTTCAACATGTAAGTAACACCTACCGTTGCCATCTGGTCAAACTGCTCACCTGTTCCACCGTCATAAACTACGGTCTTACAATAACGGGGCAGACCGGCCTTGTCAGTCCACTTGTCCAAATCATCCATAGAAGCACCGTCAAAGATAGGAGTAGCGAACTTCACACCCAGTTCTTTTCCGGCACGTCCCAATACGGCTTCAAAAATCTGACCGATATTCATACGTGAAGGCACACCCAACGGATTCAATACGATATCTACCGGAGTACCGTCGGCAAGGAACGGCATATCTTCCTGACGTACTACACGAGATACGATACCCTTGTTACCGTGACGACCTGCCATCTTGTCGCCGACACCGATCTTACGTTTCTTGGCGATATAGACTTTGGCCATCTGGATAATGCCTGAAGGAAGTTCGTCACCGATAGTCAATGCAAACTTCTTACGCTTCAATTCGGCATCCAGTTCTTTATATTTCTTCAGATAGTTCATGATCAGGTCACGGATCATGTCATTCTTATGCGCATCTGTTGTCCATTTGCTCAACTGAACTACTGCATAATCCAATGACTCCAGGTCATGCTTGGTAAACTTGGCACCCTTGGCAATGACTTCCGTTCCCAAATAATCCTTGACACCCTGAGATACCTTGTCGGCTGTCAATACCAACAGTTTGTCAATCAGGATTGTCTTCAATGCCGCAGCCTTTTCTTCGAATTCTTCATTCAGTTTCGGCAGGATAGCTTTATCGGCATTCTTTTCGCTACGTGTCTTGATAACACGTGAATACAGTTTCTTGTCGATCACTACACCACGTAAAGATGGAGAAGCCTTCAACGAAGCATCCTTCACATCACCGGCCTTGTCACCGAAGATGGCACGTAACAGTTTCTCTTCCGGAGAAGGATCAGACTCGCCCTTCGGGGTAATCTTACCGATCAGGATGTCTCCCGGCTCAATGTGGGCTCCCACACGGACAATACCGTTTTCATCCAAATCTTTAGTAGCTTCCTCGCTCACATTCGGAATATCGGAAGTCAGTTCTTCCATACCGCGTTTGGTTTCGCGGACTTCCAGGATATACTCGTCAACATGTACTGAAGTAAGGATATCCTCACGGACTACACGTTCGTTCAATACGATAGCATCCTCATAGTTGTAACCTTTCCACGGCATGTATGCTACCAGCAGGTTCTTACCCAATGCCAGTTCACCGTTAGCGGTAGAATAACCTTCAGTAAGGATATCACCTTTCTTTACGCGCTGACCTTTGTCGCAGATCGGACGCAGGTCAATAGTCATACTCTGGTTTGTCTTACGGAATTTCGGGATATGATATTCCTTCAATGCAGGTTCGAAGCTTACGAACTCTTCATCTTCCGTACGGTCATACAGAATACGGATTGTAGTTGCATCCACGAAATCAACCACACCGTCTCCTTCAGCTGCAATCTGTGTACGTGAATCCTCACACAACTGACGTTCGATACCGGTACCGACAATAGGAGCTTCTGTCTTCAACAATGGAACAGCCTGGCGCATCATGTTAGATCCCATCAATGCACGGTTCGCGTCATCATGTTCAAGGAACGGAATCAGTGATGCGGCGATAGAAGCAATCTGCTGTGGAGACACATCCATCAGTTCTACCTGATCCGGAGTGACAACCGGATAATCGGCATCACGGCGTGCCTTGACTTTATCACGGATAAATGTACCGTCGTCGTTCAGCGGTGCATTACCCTGGGCAATGATCTTATCGGTTTCTTCTTCGGCCGACAGATATTCGATACCTTCAGGCGACAAGTCGACAACACCGTCTTTCACTTTCCGGTACGGAGTCACAATAAATCCCAAATCATTGATCTTCGCATATACACACAAAGAAGAAATCAGACCGATATTAGGACCTTCAGGAGTTTCAATCGGACACAGACGGCCGTAATGGGTGTAGTGTACATCTCGCACCTCGAATCCGGCACGGTCACGTGACAGACCGCCAGGACCCAAAGCCGACAAACGGCGCTTGTGAGTAATTTCGGCCAACGGGTTTGTCTGGTCCATGAACTGTGACAAAGCATTTGTACCGAAGAATGAATTGATGACCGACGAGATTGTCTTGGCATTAATCAGGTCGATCGGAGTAAACACTTCATTGTCGCGTACATTCATACGTTCACGGATGGTACGTGACATACGTGCCAGACCGATAGCAAACTGATTAGACAACTGCTCACCCACAGTACGCACACGACGGTTACTCAAATGGTCGATATCATCCACATCCGCCTTTGAGTTGATCAACTCAATCAGATACTTGATGATCTCGATAATATCTTGTTTTGTCAATACCTTGACATCCATAGGAGTATCCAGATTCAACTTCTTGTTGATACGGTAACGTCCCACTTCACCCAGGTCGTAACGCTTTTCAGAGAAGAACAGGTTATTGATCACTTCACGTGCACTTGCGTCGTCGGCAGGATCTGCATTACGCAACTGACGATAGATGTATAATACCGCTTCCTTTTCCGAGTTACTCGGGTCTTTCTGCAAGGTATTGAAAATGATGGAATAATCAGAAGAATTGGCTTCTTCATTGTGAACGAGGATGTTCTGTACACCCGATTCCAAAATCAGATCGATATGTTCCGGTTCGATGACAGTCTCACGGTCGATGACTACCTCGTTACGTTCAATGGAAACCACTTCACCGGTGTCTTCATCAACGAAGTCCTCAGTCCAGGTCTTCAGGACACGCGCCGCCAACTTACGGCCGATAATCTTCTTCAAGTTTGCCTTGTTTACCTTCACGTCTTCGGCCAGGTTGAATATTTCAAGGATATCCTTGTCATTTTCAAAACCGACAGCTCTCAACAGGGTAGTGACAGGCAACTTCTTCTTACGGTCGATGTAGGCATACATCACGTTGTTGATATCCGTTGCAAACTCAATCCACGATCCTTTGAACGGAATAATACGTGCCGAATACAACTTAGTACCGTTAGCGTGTATACTCTGTCCGAAGAAAACGCCCGGAGAACGGTGCAGCTGTGACACTACAACACGTTCGGCACCATTAATGACGAAAGTACCTTTCGGAGTCATATATGGGATAGGTCCCAGATATACATCCTGGATCACAGTATCAAAATCTTCGTGATCGGGGTCGGTACAATAAAGCTTCAATTTAGCTTTCAAGGGAACACTATAAGTCAATCCGCGTTCGAGGCACTCCTCAATCGTATAATGAGGCGGATCGATATAGTAGTCAAGGAACTCGAGCACGAAGTTGTTTCGGGTATCAGCTATCGGAAAATTTTCGGCAAATACCTTATACAAGCCATCGTTCTTTCGCATTTCCGGTGGAGTATCTAACTGTAAAAAGTCTTGGAATGACTTCAACTGCACTTCCAGGAAATCCGGATACTTCATCGGATTCTTAACAGAAGCAAAATTAATTCGTTGATTATTAGTATTTGAAGACA